>Ga0209187_1001575_pt1 | contig 25461 bp, 24 predicted proteins | sample BantaG_FD_187430 | JGI IMG/M metagenome (GOLD analysis project Ga0209187, IMG submission 187430) | Marine algal microbial communities from Bantry Bay, Ireland - BantryBay_4 metaG (SPAdes) (version 2) | ecosystem: Host-associated > Algae > Red algae > Unclassified | place: Bantry Bay, Ireland...
TTCCATTAGTTATCGCTTATCATACGCTTTTCATCCGGTTGGTGTCGCCGCTACGCGGCTTAGTAGAGGAATCCGCCGGGACCACGGCCTCCTCACTTCGTTCGTCAACCATGGCTATCAATGGGTCAGCGCTACGCGCCTTTAGTCTTCTGGATTTCCAAAAGGAAGGTGTCAGACTACAATCGCACAAACCCGAGCGAGCAATTATCCTTCTGCCTTCCTGAAAAGAGAGCAGCGCATTTAGGTTGTTCTCCGATCGCGCTTCCAGCGCTAGAGAGTTATTTTTGCGATTGTTTCCGGTGGTTCCCTTCGGTCACCGACCGGCTAATTGCCATCAAGCCTCCGGCTTTCTTTTCATGGTAGAGCGAACTCTTTTCCATGCAAAACGGCTTATCTAAGTGCCATTGTAGTCTGACACCTTCCTTCCTTCCTTCCTTCCATTAGTTATCGCTTATCATACGCTTTTCATCCGGTTGGTGTCGCCGCTACGCGGCTTAGTAGAGGAATCCGCCGGGACCACGGCCTCCTCACTTCGTTCGTCAACCATGGCTATCAATGGGTCGGCGCTACGCGCCTCTAAGTGGTCTGGATTTCCAAAATGAAGGTGTCAGACTACAATGGCACTTTTGCGTGGGAATCGCCGAAGGCCAAGGAGCGGCGGTTTTCAACCGCCGACGGATGGAAACGGTAGGGATAGAGACCGGAATTAGGACCGGAATTAGTCTGACACCTTCCTCCAGGAATTAGTCTGACACCTTCCTTTTCACCTTCCTTACCTTCCTTCCATTGTCGCAGGTTGAAAGAGACCATAATTCTGAAATCGTGACTCGGTTTTGAAAAGAACTTCTTCGGTCTTCCGAGTGGTTTCTTCTATCATTTCTTGGTAGTAAGGTTTCTCGTGTCATCTATTATTAAGCAAAATTTATGGACTCGTCAGGGTATTCTTTGGCCCCTCTTTCTCGTTGTCGGTGCGGGCCTGGGCGGTATGTTTGCGGTTGTCATTGTTCCTGACCTTGCGGGCATTTATATTTCGCTGGCTGCGATTTGGGGCGCAGTTGCCGGTGCGGTTTTATGCAACAAGACGGTGTGTAAAACCGAGTACTACGACGGTTATGATCAGCTCGATGGCAAGCCAACCGTGATCCGCGAATGGCATTCTCTTCTCTATCTGCCGATCCATGTTTGGTCTACTGTGGCGGTTTGCCTTGCGATACTCGCCTCTATCGGGATCGGCATTCATCTCATGCAGCGTGGCGGCGTGGGTGATCTGGTTGCAAACTCAGGAGAGCGCCCAAGCTCTGATCCGTTGATCGATACCTTGAAATCAATCGAGGCGATTCCGGGGGTAGGCGCTTCAAAAGAAGGCCTCGTTAACGCACCCGCGACCGCAGGCTTTATGGCGACTGGTTCTGGCGCCCACAATGTACCTGACACGGATATCCCGGTCAATGAACTCAGTGCGCTTCGCGAAGAGTTGAAGTTGCTTCGGCATGAAATTAGTCGCAAAGTAACGGGTCCTGATCGCGTGGTCGGAAACCCAGTTCCGAAGGCAACCTTGCCGACGCCGATGAGGAAGTGGACTCATACGGATGGCCGTCGCATCACAGCTTCACTCGAGCAGATTAAGATGGGAAACCCGATTCAGTTGGGACTACATCGAGCAGACGGAAAACGTTTCCCCATGGACTTGCCGAAGTTGAGCGCCGACGATCAGCGCTATGTGCTGCAGTTTTTGCCCTAAAGTCGCCGCCACGTCATGCGGGTCCTGAAATGGGATCCTAACCCCTTCCTCTTTGGGTATCCAAGCTCGACAAAAGCTGAATTTCTTCGCCTTAGAACCGGGGAGCCATTGACCTGTAACAAGAATATCCTTAGGCTGTAGGCATTGTTGGACGTTTACGATCCTAAGATGTTCTGCGGTGTCTGATCCTCCCACGCAGGTTTAGGTTGGCTCGGTGAAGAGGAAAAAGAGGTTTTATCATGATGAATGAATTAGAATCAGAGGGGCGCATTCGTGTTTTGCTTGTAGAGCAAAATCCCTTAGATCGCTTTTTATTGCAGGGTTTACTCAGTGGATTGAAGCATCTTGTGATCACCGTTTTAACCCCTACAGATGACATTCAACGGTTTGTTCATCCTGATAACTATCAGGTCGTTCTTATTGACGTCGGGGATGCGCAAGGCGCGCAGCTCCAGCAGATTCTTCGGCCGATTCAAGATGTTTTTCCGCATCTGCCCATCGTGGTCTTGACGGAATCTGTTTCCGAGCTTCAGGCGGTAGAGGCTATAGAGCTCGGGGCCGATGATTGCATCTGCCTTGAGGATGTAACGCCTCGTCAAATAGACTCGAGTATCCGCCTTACTTTGGCTCGGGTCCGGAGGCATATCGCTTTGCCCCTCCGTATCGAAGAGGTTACCGCAGATAAAACCCTCCTTCTAATCGGCGACGACAGTGAGGTCGACTTTGAGCAATCCTTACTTAATAGTCTTCGGCAGCAGTTTATCCATCTCTTGGTCGAAAAGCGGATTCCAGGGACCCAGCCCTACGACTTACTCGAAGAAATCGGATTTGGACTTCAGGGAAAGGTCTACTGTGCGGTCCGCCACGGCGCACGAGGCTGCGAAACCTTGCATGCAGTTAAAATTTTTGACCCTAAACCGTATCGAAGTGCCAAAGCCTATTGGGAAGATATGGGACGTATCGCTCGTCAAATTAGTGTGTTGCAACGACATTTATACCCACACCTCTTGCATCAACACGATTACCATGAAGTCCGCGGGATTGGTTTTGTCGAAATGGAAGTATTGGTGGGGCTAAATCTCCAAGAGCTTTTAGACGAAAGCAAAATACAACACCTTCGCGACGAGATGGGGGAGAAGGAGTGGGAGGTATTTGGTCTGGCGATTTTTCGAGAAGGGGACGATGGCAGGTTGGTCATGCAACCAGGTGCGGCTGCGTTTATCATCGACCAAGCTCTCACTGGGCTTCGCGGTCTGCACAAAGCAGGATATGTGCATCTCGATTTGAAGCCGGCGAATCTGATGATCAATGTAAATGGTCTAATCAAGGTAGTCGATTTTGGGCGTGCTGTGCGTATCTCAGAGAAAATTGAACGGCTCCTCTGCTCTCCGTTTTATGTCGCGCCTGAACTTGAGGTCGGAAAAATAGCATCCGTAGATAATGATATTTATAGTCTCGGCCTCGTGCTGCTCTATTTACTGAATGGGAAGCATCCTTTTGAACAAGGCGAGTCCGCAGGGGAGGACTTGATCGAGTATTTACGTCCGCAAAAAAACGATCTTCCCAATACAATAGAGGCATTTCTACCTAGTGACGTGATGGAGAATCCACTTTTTTTTAGTTTGATTCGAAGCATGGTGACTCCCGAAGTAGAGCATCGAATCGAGGATGTAGACTCTCTTCTTGTAGGGGATAGAAGTTTTGCGGAAATTCGCCGGCAGCTGGTCCGTACCTATCAAGATGCGGATTATGAAGTTTGCTTTCGTCATCTTTTGATGCGGGCTGAAAGCTAGGAATAGGTAGCCTGTCCTAAGATTCTATTTTTGGATATGTTGCTAAGGATGCATCGAAGGGAACTCGAAGCGAGGCGCAGGACTTAGCTCCGCGCAGTTTATATCCTGTTTGAATCCTGCCATGCCCGAAACCCATTAAAACGCCCCCCCCCCCAAATTACCAGGAATCGTTTATCATACGCGTTTCATCCGATTGGGTGCCGCCGCTACGCGGCATAGAGGAGGCATCCACCAGAATCAGGGCATCCACCAGAACCACGGCCTCCTCACTTCGTTCGTCAAACCCTGACTATCAATGGGTCAGCGCTACGCGCCTTTAAGTTGTCTGGATTTCCACTCATTTTTGATGCAAACCAGCATAACTAAGTGCCATCGGTGCCCGGCTTGTGCCTGACCCTCACCTTATCCCCGCCACGAACCGATTGAGATAGGGCAACTTTTCATCCATATTGGATTGCAGACAGGCAAAACCGGTGTACAATTGTCTTTTCCCCAGTGGGGGCGTCATGGTTTCGACGGGTAAGGTCGATGCTGTGACTGCGTGCCGAGGATGTCGGTTGGCCTCGTAAAAAAGCCGGCAAAACACAAGTGCTAACGATTACGCACTGGCTGCCTAAATAAGGCTTCCCGTCTCGCCCCTGATGTCTGCTAAGGGGACGAGGCGACGACAGCAGACTGGTTCCAAAGCCGAGTGCCGGGTGGAGGAATGAGAAACTTCGTGGGACTGGTCTTGATGGCGGGGTGTCAACTGTCAGTCATTGAGACGAGATTAAACAGCTGACTACGCACGTAGAGGTTGCATGTGTCGCTTATGCGGACGGGGGTTCGACTCCCCCCGCCTCCACTTTTTATATCAGACCTCTGTTTTTATCAGACCTCTGTTTTTGTCAGACCTCTGTTTTTATCAGACCTCTGTTATTATCAGACCTCTGTTATTATCAGACCTCTGTTTTTATCAGACCTCTGTTTATATCAGACCTCTGTTTTTTGTCAGACCTCTGTATTTATCAGACCTCTGTTTTTATCAGACCTCTGTTTTTGTCAGACCTCTGTTTTTGTCAGACCTCTGTTTTTATCAGACCTCTGTTTTTGTCAGACCTCTGTTTTTGTCAGACCTCTGTTTTTGTCAGACCTCTGTTTTTGTCAGACCTCTGTTTTCCCGCCAATAACTCTAGTAAAATGTGCATTACGCTCCGCGATTTACCCAGAATTTCCCCAAGATTCCATCGTATCAAGCCACAAAATATAGATATCGGAGGATGTTTGGCGGCCATTGCCAAGCAAACTATAAAGACATAATTCGACATCAATAACGAAAACTGTTATAGGAAAACCATGAACGTATCATTAACAGCTGAACTCGATGATTTTATTCAAACTCAAGTTGAGAGTGGAATGTATGGCTCTGCGAGCGAGGTCGTTCGTGATGGGTTGCGCCTGTTGCTGAGACGGAATGCCCAAATTTCTCAGATTGAAACAGTGCTTGATGAGCGCATGATGGACCCAAACAGAGAGTCTGTGGACAAAACATTCTGGGACGATCTTCGCTCCAAAGCCCGCGAAGAACATACGTCCTCTTAAGGTGGGGAAAGCATGACCAGAATTGTACGGCATCGTGCGGTACAAGATGACCTTGAGGTCATTGTCCGATACCTTGCCCCGCGCAACCTCGAGGCAACCCTGCGCCTGATTGATGCCTTTGAGGCCACTCTGAATGAGCTGGCAAAATTCCCAGGGCTTGGAACACATCCATCCTTCCTGAATGCACACCGTCATCGTGATGTACGTTTTAGACTGATTGCCCCATTCCCGAACTACATGGTGTTCTATCGGGAAATTGAACACGGAATTGAAGTTCTCCACGTCCTTCACGGTGCCAGAGATATCCCTGCAATCTTTGAACCTTAAAGCCAAGATTTAGTGGCGGCGGTTTCGACCTCCCCCTGCCTCACTTTTTTTATCAGGCTTCCTCAAGCCCAATTTGCCGGGCGTAGTGATGGCGTTTACATATTTTCTTGGAGCAGAGGGTCTGAGAATCTAGCATGAAAAATCTGTTAGTGGATCGATCTTGCAAGTATACTCAGCCAACTACACTAGAAATAAAACAGGGAGATCGTATGAGGATATCTGAGTTATCATTTTTACATACAGCATTTATTGGAATTGCTTTTTTTTGCGGGCTTGTCCCACCTTTGGCTGGCGCTTCACCGTGTGGGTACACACTAACGCCCAGCACAGTAAATATTCCAGCCGCGGGAGGGGCCGAGACCACGGCGATAATGACAACAACTGGATGTGCCTGGTCCGCAACTGCCCCCTCTTGGGTTACCATTACTTCCGGCTCATCCGGAACGGGGAATGGAATTGTTACATACTCAGTGGGCAGCAACACGGGGCCAGCAGCCCGAACTGGAACCCTTTCCGTAGGCAGCGAGTTGCATATTATTACACAGGCAGCACCAGCAGCTACCTGTAGCTACGTCTTGTCTCCAGCAGATATTCATCTCGGACCTGGAAATGGTAACTTCTACTTTGACATGCTCACTGATGGGGACTGTACATGGGCCTGGGAAGGTCCAATGATCGGATGGTTTGGACTTAACCGAGACTTTGGCAGTGGCCCTACCACCATTCGGCTTTTCCACTTGTGGAATACCTCTAGCCAACCGCGTACCGCAGTGATCACCATACAAGGGCAGCAACTCACGGTGGTCCAGGCCGGTGCCCCTTGTATCCCCAGCATGTCTACAAACATGAGTACATACGTCGCGACGGGAGGTGCTGGTAACTTTACTGTCGCAGCCCCAAATGACTGCAACAACTGGCTCCCCACAACCTTAGATAGTTGGATCACCATTACCAGCGGGCCCATCACGAATTTTGGCTCGGTCAATTTCAACGTAGCGGTGAACAGCGGTTTAGCCAGAACTGGTAGCATAACAATCGGAACCCGCACACATACTGTGACACAACTGAGCTTCTCATCGTATGTTGAAGCATTTGACAGAAGTATTGAAGGGCCTGTTATTTCGCCTCGCCATAATACTGATCACTACTACATCATTAAACGATCTCCATTTAGCGATTTAAGAAACGCCCCTGCAGAATGGGAGCCTTACCATTTAACCACTGGTGGGGCATATTACAGATTCTTCCCTGATTCGTTTGATTCTGCGAAGGGTTTCTATATTACTGAAGAGCACAGCGTTCTTCAGCCTAGTGACACCGACGATGATGGAATTAACGATCTGTCAGAAATAGAAAATGGAACCAATCCCTTTTTACCTGATTCCGACGGCGATGGAGTGCCCGACTCTGATGATACTTCGCCAAATGAACTACCTTGTGAACGCCTTCCAGTTACGATTGTAATCAAAACATTTATACCGCACGCATACATAAACCACCCAAATTTTATTTCAAATCAGATTTATGGTGACAGAGTTTTCGGAGGTGATAACCGAAGCTTTGATCTAAATAGTTCGCGGTTTAGGAGTCAGCACCTGATATTGGCCTCACCGTATGAAGACCATAGTACATCTGGATTAATCGCTGAAACGCCGCAAACTGGTAAGACTAGGCTGTATGATCGCGAAACATCGGTTCAAGGTGACTCATTGCGACCAGAAGCTCTTGCTGATGAAATCGAAGGGCATCCGTATATGCTGGAAGAAGGAGGAGGGGAACCTCAGCCCTCAGGACTTACGGTCGCTTCTGTTAGACTTTCTTCCAGTAAAATCCAACTTACATGCACTGGTGATGTAGATAACCCATTGACCGCATCTCCAAACATCACATATTGCTTCATAATCACGTTAGAAGCCAAAGAGGGATATGTATGGTGGACTATTGAAGGTTTACACGACGGCTTCCCAGCTTATGAAATTTATGTGAACGAAAAGCCGATTTTGCAACACGTCGCAGAAGGGACTGCGTTCAATCTTTTTGGAGGAAAGATCGGGGTATTGAAACTAGACCCCTATGACGGGTATGCTCCACATGAAAATATAGATCCGGAAGTCCCAGACTTTATCATTACAGGTTCAGCAACGGCCCGTGAATCCGAATGGAATGGCATTTTTGATTCAAATCGTATTGTTCAAAACCTTCAGCAGGAGAAACAAATTGCCACATCATCATGGATTACACAGCAATTAGCTCAGGTTGAGTCCCTGCGGTACAATGTTGGAATGCCACCTGATGACAACGCTAGCGGCTGCTGGCTCGACGGAGAAATCGCCCAGACCTTAAGTTTCGATGATGGCCGATTACAATATAGCATCCCCAACCATGAGCTGGCACACTACATGAGATGCGGTATCAATATTCATGAATGGGACACACGGGCTTCTTTCGTGACATGGGTTCGGGGGGATGTCGGAACTGAATTTTCAATCTCAGGAGCCGCCGACGGGCAAGAAGTCTTAAATGGGGGGGACGGCTCCTTCGGCTACAAACTAGTTGGCAAAAATGGGAGTCACACATTTGCGAATCTTTCAATGGCCAACTCGTCACACACAGTGGCCTATAGTGGCACGTCAACTAACCCGACAATAATTCACGAAGGAGTTGTCTACTCTAAAGCTGCTACTGTTGAGCTTAACGGAGATCACCAAATCACTTACTCAAACATATTGGCCTGCCCAATAGTTCCTTGGCATACATCAGCCGCTTCAGTGGATCTTGATTTGCAGTTGATCCGAATTCCTTGTGAAGTGGATTAAAGCTGTGCCAATTATCGTATCTTTCGTGACAGAGATACGTCTTCTTTCGGTGAAAAAGCGGCTACTCGTTGACCCAGCGGCTACCTGTCATTAGCCCGCATCTTGCTAGCCTGATCCGCTACTTCATCATATTCAGGTGACGAGTAGTGAAGTGCCATCCGATGAGTAACAAGCCCTGTCATAGCCATGATCGTTAGCGGAGACACCTTTAAGGACAACCTGTTTCACAAAGTAGTCTCGAAGCGAGTGCCAGGGAAGGCTTCTGCTCTTTGCCTCAACGCCAGCCTCTTCGGTGTATCGCTTCAGACTGTGATTTTCAGGCACCTTGGTTCCGATTCTACTCGTGAAGAGGTATTCACCTGAATTACATACATCTGATCACCTCTTTAGAATATTCCGAACTTTAGTAGACATCGGGATTCGTTTTACTTCCCAAGGGTCCTCGGTTCATGGTCGTGTTGACGGTGTCGACCTCGAAACCGGCGTCGTGGCCCAGGCTGGCATCGATCCGTCAGCCAGCTTCGGCGAGCAATCCCTTTCGTTCCCGATCAATGTTGCGGTTAATAGCGATGAATTCCACGGAGGCGACTCTGGCTTCACCTATGCGAACGCCGGTGTCTCAACCTCCTTTGACCTCGGAAAAGGGACCAGTTTTGATGTCGGTGCCACCTACTGGCTCACCAACGAAGATGCGCTCCCCAACAATGAAGAAGAGAGTTTCGCTACCGTATCGGCTGGCGTTGGATTCTCCTTCTAAGGTACCTATTTATCCCGGTTGCGCCCCTCGGCTTTTCTCCGTTTGCGGAGGGGCGCAACGGATTTTCCTTCTAATTCGGGTTCGGCTCAAAGCCCGTCCGAGGGAAAGGACCATTGCTCTTGGCAAAGCCTAAAAGATTTAGGTGAGAGTTTGAGTGGTAACCTAAGGCTCCTTGTCGGAGCCTGCTCAATAAAAGAAAAGACCTGCGTGGCGTCTAGCCAGCAGGTCTTTATCGTTTGGATGTAGGGTTTTCTTAGAAGAAGAACCGTACCCCATAACGGAAGTGTCCGTCACTGTCCGTGAGTTCGCCGTCGTCCACAAAGATATCTTCGTCGGCAAAACGTTGCTCATAGGCACCGTAAATCGCGAAGCTTGAGTTTACATGGTAGCGAAGGCCCGCGTAGCCGGAGTAACCGGTGAAGCTTTCGCCATCAAAGTTATAGTAGGTTCCAGAAGTACCCACATAAGGAAGGAGCGGTAGGCCCGACATGTTTTTCAAGGCCGCAATGTAGTACTCGGCGTAGGGGCCGACTTGCCACAGGGTTTCGTCCCCGTTATCGATGCCGCCTTGGGCACCCACTTCGAGGTAGTCTATAATGTAGTAACCGAACTGGCCGGAGATTGAGAGGTCGGAGTCAACGCCGTTCAGGCCGAAAGCAACCGCTTTTGTACCTTGCTTGTAGGCGAAGGCAGATGGAATGCAGAAGGTCGCCGCTAAAGCGAAAACCAGCAGTGTTTGAAGTCTGTTCATGACCCAAACGTGTCTCTTTCAATCGCCCCCTGCAAGCAGATTTTATGAGTCAACTGGCTCTGCTTTACTCTGAACTACGCGTCAGATTTTGTCGTTTCGCATTGCTCGTCATCGCCTTGGCAGAGCGGGCAGTCGATCCGTTCGCCTTTGAACATCAGGCTCGAGCTTCCGCAGTGCTGAATCGGTTTCCGATTAAACAAGACCCCAATCGACATGCCTAATACGCAGATTAGCATGACGACAAGCGCGGCGATCATCATCAATATGAGGCTTCCCATAAATCATACCTACCTGCTCTGCGAAAGGGGTCAATCCTTGCCGGAAAATAAATGTGTAACTTTCTGTAAGATTCGCTGAGCATTTAACGACAATCTAGTGGATTCATATACGTTCACACGTTGCACCCCAATTACAACCAACGAGCCACCTAACCTGCACAACCCCACCTAACCTGCACAACTCACCTAGCCTGCACAACCCACCTAGCCTTAGACTGCACAACCCCCACCTAGCCTGCACAAAACTCACCTAGCCTTCTAGCACGCAGCGCCCCTACACCACGTATTCGGTTTCATATGACCACTCAGGACACATCCTCAAAAACACCGATAATCGTTTGGTTTCGCCAAGATTTGCGTCTCGTGGACCAGCCTGCCTTACATCAAGCGGCTCGTACTGGAAGACCGGTCATTCCTGTGTACATTTGGGCCCCTCATGAAGAAGGGGCTTGGGCCCCGGGGGCGGCTTCGCGCTGGTGGCTTCATCATTCGCTGCAGGCGCTTGGCGCTTCGCTTCATGCCGAAAATTCAAGTTTGATCATTCGGCAAGGCGACAGTTTGGCGGTACTTCAGGATCTAATCGAAGAAACTGGGGCGAGCTCCGTCTTTTGGAATCGCCGCTACGAACCCGCGATTATCGCGCGGGACATGGAAATTAAAGCCACCCTAGGTGAGGCCGAGATCGAGGCAAAAAGTTTTAACTCGGCGCTCCTGTACGAGCCTGGAACGATTCTCAACAAAGCGGGGACCCCGTTTAAGGTCTACACTCCGTTTTATAAAACGATTTTACGCGGTTCGCCGCCAGCTGAGCCTTTGCCAGCTCCGAAGAAAATTCCTCCCCCGAAAACCGTTCCTCAAAGCCTCGAACTCGATGCACTCGAACTACTGCCTACGGTAGATTGGGCGGCTGGCTTCGACGAGGCATGGACTCCAGGCGAAGCGGGTGCCGATGCCATGCTTGAATTCTTTATGTCGGGCGAGATGATCAACTACGTTCCGGGACGAGATTTCCCGGCCAAGCGGGGGACCTCGCGGATGTCACCGCATTTACACTTCGGTGAAATTAGCCCGCGTACGGTTTGGTATCGGGTGAAAGAACATATCTCGGTTGATTCGCGGCCGGGGATTATTGAGCAAGGTGAGCAGTACCTGAGGCAATTGGTCTGGCGGGAATTCGCGTACCAACTCATGTTCCATTTTCCGCACACACCCGAGCAACCTCTGCGCGACCAATTTTTGCATTTCCCTTGGCGGAAAGATCCGAAGCAGCTCAAGGCTTGGCAACGTGGCATGACCGGCTATCCCATTGTCGATGCGGGCATGCGCGAGCTCTGGCATACCGGTTGGATGCACAATCGAGTGCGGATGATCGTGGGCTCGTTTCTCGTGAAACATCAGCTCATCACCTGGGAAGAAGGAGCCAGTTGGTTCTGGGATACTCTGGTCGATGCGGATCTCGCGAACAACACCTTGGGCTGGCAATGGATCGGTGGCTGTGGGGCTGACGCCGCCCCATACTTCCGAATATTCAATCCCATGACCCAAGGCGAAAAATTTGACGGTGCCGGCGATTACGTCCGGAAATGGATTCCAGAACTAACCACGCTTCCCATACCTTTTTTGTTTTCTCCGTGGGAAGCACCAACGGAAACACTCCGGGCGGCCGGCATCGTATTAGGTTCTACATACCCTCTGCCTGTGGTCGACCACAAGGCGGGACGCGAGCGCGCGCTGAACGCGTTATCCGAAAGCAAGGAGCTTGCCTTGCAGGCGCAAGGTGACTCCAGCGCAGGCTGAATCGCTGGCAAGAATCACTCCGGTTCAAGGTGGCCTCGCATCCAAGTTGATGGATGCCGTGCTCCTGGTTGAGACCCCGCCGAAAGGGTAGGCGATTACGCGACCCACTTGCCCTTACCGTTTGCTGTCTGAAACCAATGAACCGAAGCCATCGGATCAAGCCTGATCTCTTCTCCCCGAATGAAATGAATACAAAAACTGTTTTAATCGTTGGTGCCGGTATGTCCGGGGTAACCTGTGGGCTGCGGCTGCAATCCATGGGGCATGATGTTCTGCTATTAGATAAAGGCCGAAGCCTGGGTGGCCGCATGGCGACTCGTCGAATCTCGAGTTCACTATCTGGCCCTGAAGCGACCGACGAACCTAGCCTCGCAGATCATGGTGCGCAATTCTTCACCGCTTCCTCGCCTGAGTTTCGGCGCGCCGTCGCGGTGTGGCAGCGCAATGCCTGGGTCGATGTGTGGTGCGATGGATTTCTCCCGCATCCGAGCGTAGATGGTCGCCCTCGTCATATTGCCAGTGGCGGAATGAATGCCCTCGTGAAGCAGATGGCGGTGAATCTAGATGTTCAAGTCAACGAACGTGTTTCCAGCCTTCACTGCAAGGCGGGACGCTGGCAGATCGAAACCGAATCTGCTGCGTCGCATCAGGCCGACGCAGTGGTTCTTACCTCGCCCGTCCCGCAGAGTCTAGACCTGCTTCAGGGCGTAAAGCTACGTGATCCCGACCAGCAGGCGCTTCGACGTATCGCTTATGATCCTTGTGTGTGTTTGCTGATCGATCTGAGTGAATCGCCCGCCTTCGTCGAAGGAGCTGGACCCTTGCCGCCCTTGCTATCCATGCCGCCCTTGCCACCCTTGCCACAGCCGGGTGGCTTACAAGTCAAAGCCTCGCCGCTGGATTGGATCGCGGACAATCAGAACAAAGGTATTTCCCCTCGTTCCGTGTTAACGGTTCATGCCGATGCGGCCTTCAGTCAGGAGCATTATACTGCAGAAGATCAGGTGGTTCGAGATGCATTATTACCCGCAGTCGCGGATGCCCTCAATGGGTCACGCAGCGGGCTCTCTGCTGAACTTAAAGGGACCGACGCGGCGCAAACCTTGCAGGCTCTGGAGAATTTATCCGAGGAACAAGTACAGGTAAAGCGCTGGAAATTTAGCAAGCCCAACACCCTGCATCCCGACCGCTGTTTACTGGCGGATACCGAGCTACCTTTGGTCTTTGCTGGGGACGCCTTTGGCGGGGCAAAAGTGGAAGGAGCGTTTCTATCTGGTGAAGCCGCTGCTCTCGCGTTACAATCGGCCTTCTCTTCCTAACGGTTTCTCATGATCCTTACCCTGCATCTTATCGCTACCTTCTATTTGGTCGGCCTCATTTGGTTCGTTCAGATCGTTCACTACCCGTTATTCGACGGCGTCGACCCAACGGGCTTTCGTGATTATGAGCGTCGCCACGTCAACCGAACTGGCCCCGTGGTCGCACCAGTGATGCTCATCGAATTGGTCACCGGGCTCTTGCTCGCGTTCAAGCCCGTGGCCGCTTTTCCGGCACCCTGGACCTGGGTTGGGCTCGGCCTTCTCGGCATTTTATGGGCCAGCACTTTTTTAATTCAGGTGCCGCAACATAGCGTGTTAAGCCAAGGGTTTCACGTTAGGGCACACAGCCGCCTCGTCTGGACCAATTGGTTTCGAACCATCTCGTGGAGCTTGCGCGGCTTGCTCTTGGGATGGATCTTACTGCGCGTGCTGGAGCCCAGCTAGGTTTTGAGCTCTAGCACTGGGTCATGATCGACTTTGATGCAGGGGGTCGCTTTGTCGGGCCAGGTCATGACGAGGCGAATATCACTCCGCCCCATGGTATCGAGTTTTTCCCGCATCACGCGTTCCGCGAGTTCGGGGCAGTTGCACTCATCGCTGAGGTGCGACATAAAAATGGTTTTTAGATTTGGGCCCGCGACTTCTCCGATGAGCTCGGCGGCTTGGTCGTTGCTCAGGTGACCCATGCGTCCACTGATGCGTTGCTTTAGATGCCAAGGGCGCTCCGCGTCTTGCAGCATTTGCGTGTCATGGTTGGTTTCGACCACGATGGCATGGCAGCGCCGCAGCGAATGCCGCATCAGGTGCGTCGCGATGCCGGAGTCACTCATGACCCCGACCGTGCTACCGCCATCGGAGATAATAAAGCCGACGGGGTCGCGCGCGTCGTGTTGCACTTGAAAGGCTTTGACCCAGAGGTTGCCCACTCGAAATGGATTCTCGTTGTTGAAGACGGTGAATCGCGCGTCCGATTTTTTTAGCGAATTGCGCACCGCTTCCGAGGTGCCCATGTTGGCAAAGAGAGGGACTTGGTGCTTTTTCCACATGGTCGCGATGCCGTTGATGTGGTCTGAATGCTCGTGGGTAATGCAAACGCCAGCCAAGGAATCTACCGGTTGACCCAGCGCGGCCAGTTTCTCCGTGAGGCGTTTACAGGAAAGGCCCGCATCGACGAGTAGGGCAGAATCTTCTGACCGGATCAACGTGGCGTTTCCGGTGCTTCCACTCGCTAAGATGCACATTTCAAGAGGCATAAAAGTTATTAACAGGTCCGAAACCGAGGGGCAAGTCCTTGGGAATGCAAAAGCGCGCTTTTAAATCGGAGTTTTTGGGGGGAAGCACGGGTGTCGATCCTCTGTCGGCGCTTGGAAAGCGCCGCTCCTTGGCCTTCGGCGAAACCTGGAAACGGATTCGTTATTGTGGCAGGGGCGTTTGTTGGACGGGTGCTCATCCTTTGTCGGCGCTTGGAAAGCGCCGCTCCTTGGCCTTCGGCGAAACCTGGAAACGGATCGTTAAAGTGACAGAGGCGTTTGTTGGACGGGTGCTCATCCTTTGTCGGCGCTTGGAAAGCGCCGCTCCTTGGCCTTCGGCGAAACCTGGAAACGGATTTGTTAAAGTGACAGTGGCGTCTCTTGGACGGCTGCTCATCCTTTGTCGGCGCTTGGAAAGCGCCGCTCCTTGGCCTTCGGCGAAACCTGGAAACGGATTCGTTATTGTGGCAGGGGCGGGACGCCTCAGCCATTATATTTCGGAAGTTCGTGGGGTCCTGCCAGTCAATGGCGAGGAGTTTTTCAGGCCCTGCCACTCAATGGCGGAGGCCTCTCAATTGTTTACAGCAAGCCCGCTTCGCGAAGCGCGGCTTCAGCTACGGCTACATCTTCGGGATGATCCACGCCTGGACCTCTGGCGTCGGTAATCGTGACGTGGATTTTTCCGCCTAAGTACAAAGCGCGAAGTTGCTCCAGCTTTTCCGCCGCTTCGATTTGAGCCGAAGGGGCGGCGATAAATTGATCCAAAAAGCTTCGACGATACCCGTAGATCCCGAGGTGGCGATAGTGTAAGCCCTCAGCCAAGATTGCGTCCGCTTCGAGGTCGCGAAAATGTGGAATGGTTGCCCGCGAAAAATAGAGAGCGCCGCCCGCTTTATTTAAGACCACTTTGACCACGGAAGGATCGTTCAGTTCGCGCAGGTCGAGAATCGGGGTCGCCGCCGTGACCATGTCCCAGTCCGACGCTTCGACCAGACGCTCGGCCAAGAGGTCGACAAGCTGCGGGTCGATCACCGGTTCATCGCCTTGGATGTTAATCACCGCGTCCGCGCCCCGAGCTGTCGCTACCTCGGCCACGCGATCGGTTCCGCTTTGGTGATCTTCGCGGGTCATCATGCAGTTGATCCCCTGTGCCATACAGAAATTCATCACCTTCTCGCTGTCGGTCGCGACGACAATTTCCGTGATGCGTTTTGCGAGGCGTACTCGTTCAACCACCCACTGAATTAATGGCTTCCCGCCAACCGGATGGAGAACCTTGCCGGGGAAACGCGAGGATTCGTAGCGAGCGGGGATGACGGCCAGGACGTGTTTCATAACCAGCGCTTAGTTCAGGTTGGCCAAAATTTCTTCTGGGCTGCAGGTCGCGGTGCCGAGTTTGGCGACCACAATTCCCGCTGCGGTATTTGCCAGCTCGGCCGCTTCGCGAAAACTTGCCCCGCCCGAAAGCGCGAGGATAAAGGTCGCGATGACGGTGTCGCCAGCGCCACTTACATCAAACACTTCTTTGGCGCGGGTCGGCACATGAACTGGATCGGCATTCTGTTCGAATAAGGCCATGCCCTGCGGTCCGAGGGTCATGAGCAGGAGTTCCGGCTGCCAGGCTGACAGCAGATGCGCCCCAGCTTGTTTGACTTCGGAGCTGATCGCTTCGCCATTGGTCGCCGGTTCACTTAGGTTGGCTGCTTGAAAAGCTTCCTTGCGATTCGGGGTCGCGACCGTCACGCCGGAGCAGTCGATCGCGTGGTTGTCCTTGGGGTCAAAGCCGGAAGGAATGTTGCGGGCCTTGGCTGAGTCGAGTAGGGGGCGAACGATATTTGGTGTGACCATGCCCTTGCCATAGTCTTCGATAATTAAGGCGTTGCAGGCGTCGTTTTGCGCCAGCACCTGCTCACGAAATTCGCGGTCTTCCGCCAGCTGTTCCATGTCAGGATCTTCCCAGTCAACGCGGCAGATCTGTTGGCGGTCGGCCATGATTCGGGTTTTGACAATGGTTTGAGTGCGGGGGTTGCGGTGCACCCCTGCGAGGTCAATGTTTTCGCTGCGAAGGACATCGCAGAGCTCTTCTCCGTGTGTGTCTTCGCCAATCACCCCTGCGAGCACGGCTTGTCCGCCGAGCTTTTGGATGTTCATCGCGACATTGCAGGAGCCGCCGGCGACCCCGGTTTCCTTTTGCACATGCACCACGGGCACCGGTGCTTCGGGGGAAATTCGTTCGACGTTTCCGTGCACATAGCGGTCGAGCATCAGGTCGCCATAGACCAAGATGCGCTGCTTGGAGGCGCGGGTGAGAAGTTCTTCGGCACGTGCAGTGGAGAGCATAATAGGGACCGGTTGGGCTACGCGTTTTAGGTTGGGCTACGCGTTTCGTTCAGGCTACGCGTTTAGGTTGGGCTACGCGTTTAGGTTGGGCTACGCGTTTTCGATCTTGCGCAAGCGCTCTTCGAGTTCGGCGATCCGCTTTTTCAGGCGAGGAATTTGTCCGACGTAGGCGCGGGCTTTGGAGGCGCGTTCAAATGGCTCTGCTGGGTAGCCCCAGTAGTAGCCGCCATTGGGCAGGTCTTTGGTGACGCCGGCTTGGCCTGCCACCACGCAACCATCGCCAATTTTGACATGTCCATTGACTCCGACTTGCCCTGCGAGAATCGCTTTTTTCCCGATGATGGAGGAACCTGCGATGCCGACTTGGGCCACGAGAACCGCGTCTTCACCGACGACCACGTTATGTGCAACTTGCACTAAATTATCGATCTTTACGTGGTTTCCGATGCGGGTTTTCCCGAAGCGAGCCCGGTCGATCGCGACGTTTGCGCCGATCTCTGCATCGTCGCCGATGGTCGCGATGCCGGTCTGTGGAATTTTGATGCGGTGGCCTTTTTCGTCGACGGTGTAGCCGAAGCCTTCACTGCCGATGACGGTGCCGTTATGGATCAGAACCCGATTGCCGACTTCGCAAAATTCGCGGACGGATACGTTGGGGTAGAGCATACAGTCGGTTCCGATTTGGGCTTCGAAGCCAATGAAGACTTGGGCTTTGAGGACGGTCCGGTCGCCAATCACGGCCCCGGATTCGACGACGCACTGTGGCCCGATGGTGACGTCACTGCCGATGGTTGCATCGCTGGCAATCACCGCAGAAGGGTGAATGCCCGGTTCCGCTTTGGGCTCGAGCCGGGCGAAAATCATCGCGACTTTTGCGAAGACCGCGTCGGGATTTTCGCAGCGAAGTAAAGCCGCGCTACAGGATCCTTCAAAATCGTTTTCCACCAAGACGACGGCGGCGCGCGTGTTCTCGGCCAGCGAAGTGTATTTTTTGTTGGAGAGAAAGCTGAGGTCGTTTGTTTCTGCTTCGCGTAGACCAGCTACACCGGTGATTTCGGTGGCGCCATTGCCGTCAACGGTACAGCCAAATTTTTCCGCGATGTCATTAATTGTGTGCATGATGTTTCCAGTCAATTCAGCTCGAGCTACGCAGGCTCAAGCGGAGAAAAGGGGGAGAGGCGACCTCGGGTGAAAGGTCGGTTCAAAAGAAGGTTGGCCATCGCCTTTCATCAAAAGGATTGAGAAGGCGTTCGGCGACGGGGTTGGTTAAGGAACCGGGACGGACGGAATGGTCGGAACGTTCCCAGATTGCGGGATGCCTTGGGTCCGGTTCAAGATGGTGATGATGTCGGCTGTGATGTCGACCTCTGGGGTGTTGAAAAGGACGAAGGGGACGCCAGTTGCGCTGGGGCCGGAGCTGTCGACAACCGCGGTGAGCTGATTCTGCCGTGCGTAGACTTGGATGACTTCGCGAATGTCGTCTACAATGCGTTTCTCAGCGCGGCGGCGACCTTCCATCAACTGGCGTCGCGCGTCTTCATCCATGCCGCGAATTTTGGCTTCTTGATCGCGGAGCTGCGCCAAGAGCGCTTCCGATTGTGCAAGGTTTTCGTCTTGAACTTTTTCCGAGAAGATCGGGTTGGTCGAATCCTCGCGGGCCTTCTTGTAGGCGACTTTAAGCGCTTCCATGTCTTTCACCAATTGGTCTTTGTTGGTTTTCAGGGCGCTGGCCTTGATGTTCAATTCGGATTCAAGCTGCTTGGTGCGACTGTATTCGTCGAAGGCTTTGCTCAGGTTGATAAAGCCAATTTGTTGCTGCGCCGAAGCAGCGCAAAGGCTCATGATAAAGAAGAAAAGTGGAATGAGATGTTTCATGGTTAATCCTGTTTTATCGGCTATGGAATGGAACGAACGAAAATTCAATCCTTCAATCCGGCTGGTGGAGGTGCTTTTAAGTTCAACGGGGCGATTTTTCCCGACTTTTATTGAAGCGAAGCCCAATTCGTTCCACTAAGCTACTACCATGATCTCAGCCTATTCCACTTCAACTCTCACCCTTGCGGGCCAAAAGCGCTCCAGTGGATTGGGTCAGGCGTCGGATTCGCGGCGTGGCTCGGTGTTGATTTTTGTCCTCGTCATGCTCGGGCTTCTCGCGGCCTTGCTGTTTCAAATGCAGGCCACCGCGGTGAGTTCCCTGCGTAAGGCGTCCCAGCGGGTGGTGGATGTGCAGCTGCAAACTGCGCAAGACAATGCGCTGCGGCATGCCTTAAAGGTCTTGGCCACCGATCCTGACTTGTTGACGGATCATCCCTCTGAAGCCTGGGCCCAGCCCATCAGCTTGCAGGATCCGCTCGGCTATGCGTCGCAGGTCATCATTACCGATGCCAATCGCTGGTTTGACTTGAACAACTTGCGCTTTATTTCCACCGAAAATCAGTCGCGCCCCGCGGAAGAGATCTTGCATGATCTCTTTCGGCTCTGTGGTGATGACGAACCGGAGCAACGGATCCGCGCGATTGTGGATTGGGTGGATAAAGATAGCGATGGTCCATTTGAAGATGACTACTACAGTGATCTCGATCCTGCCTATTCCTGTGCTAACGATGTGTTGACCACCTTTCCAGAACTGTATTCTGTGGCCCTGATGGAACGAACATTTTTTGAACGTGCGCGAAGCGATGACCCGGAGGCTCCAAAGCATCCGATGGATACCTTTACCGTGTTGCCGAGTGCAGCGGTGCGGACCTCGGCCCTACGGGTCAACGTGAATTCGGCTCCGCGCCATGTCTTGCTTGGCATCGTCGGGCCGGAGCGCAGTGCGAGTATTGAACAGTTTATCGAGTTTCGAAAAGAGCAGGCGATTCCGTCGATCGATCCGTATCTCAGTAGTTTGCCGGAAGCCGACGCAGCCATTGGTCGCCTCTACTTTGACGTGCGCAGCACTCATTTTGAAATCTACATTGAGAGCACCGCACCCGATGGGCAGACCTTGCGAGGCAAGGCCCTGATCGAACGCGGCAACGAAGGCGAAGTGGAGGTGTTGCAATGGCACTCTTAAGCGAAGAGTTGCGCAGCGCCAATCGCTGGCGGCGCAAGAAGAACGCGGTTACGTTGACTCAGGATGGCGATACCGCGATGTTACATCGGGTAACCAAAAGTGGGCGCTCGACCCAATTGTTTTCCGGCACCCTGGCGGAAGCGGCAAACCATATGCCCAAAGGCGCGAGTCTGATTGCGGGGATGCCGGTGTCTGCCTGTGTTGCTCGGGTGGTCACGGCGCCGATGGACAACCTCGTGAAGGCGCGGCACATCATGCCGGGCTTGCTCGACACCGATTTGCCGTTTCCGATTGAAGACTGTCACTATGCGTTTGTTCAGCTCAAGCAAAAGGGGCAGGGGCAAAGCCAAGCCATCGGGCTCGCTTCACGCATCAAAGATGTTCAAGCCAAGATTCACGAGCTCGAAGCGGTTGGGCTTGATCCTGAAGTGCTGGTGCACCCAGGCCTCGCGCTTTGGGCCGAAGCCGAACGGGAAAAGCCGAGCAAAGGGGCTTCTCGAGCCGTGCTGCATTTGGAGTCGGATCGCGTGGTTGTGTCGCTCGGCGAATCAGGATCATTTTTGCAGAGCCAAAGTTTTCGCATGGATCCGCGTAAAGATGCGGCTGAGGTGACTCGCCGCATGAAGCGGGTGCTGCAGGCGATGCCCGGCCAGTCCCCGAACGAGTGGGTGGTTTCCGGAAGCCAAGCCGATCAAGCTGGGACGATTCTTTCCGGCCTCGATGCGCGGCATGCCTTGGTGAAAGAGCCGAAGACATTTTTAGCCCGCGCCTTGGCCGTGGAAAATTTGCAAGCGGGTCCCTTGGCAATGAATTTTCGGGCTGGAGAAGATCTGCATCCCAGCCTAGCGACGGGCCTGAAGCGCCGCGCCTTTCGAAGCTGCATGCATTTTTTATTAAGTGGTGCGCTGCTCTGTGGCGGGGCCTATGCTTGGCGTGCCTATCAGGATCAGCGCAAACAGAACGTACAGAAACAGATTTCAAGTCTCACCAAATCGATTGTCGGTTACACCGTGCCTCCGGGCTATGAAGTTCGGAAAGTCGAAGAGATGATCGGCAAAGAAGGCGCTTTGCTTTCGCACATGCAAGAGGGGAGCAACCTCAAGCTAGCTCAGGAAATGCTCGCCGATGCGGGTCGCTACAAGCTTGAGGTGTTTCGCTTTCGAGTAGAGCAGGGACTGGCGGTCCTCGACGGAGTTGACATGAATCGTCAGGGTTCCTCTGCGATGAAGAAAAAGTACGAGCCGCGAGGAGGAACCCTGAGCTACGGCGACGTGACCCCGCGTGGGATTCGGTTTAGTCTTAAAGTGCCAACCGTAGACGCGGAAGCGGGTACGCAAAATGTGGGTACACAGAGAGCTAGCCTAGAGGGAGAGGCACGATGAACAAGAATTGGATCTATCTCCTCATCGCCGCCCTCCTTTGGTTGTACGGAGTCAGCCTGATTACGAAGGAAGCGCAGCAGCATTCAAACCGAAAGAGTCGTCTAGCGACGATGAAGGCAGATGTGAAAGCGCTGGAATTGTATAGCGACCAAGCGTCGACCCAAGGCTTTTGCGCTCAGTTAGAGGCAGCCGGGCAAACGCGTCCCAAACCGCTTGCCAGTATTGTAGGCAAGCAAGCCGGTCGCGCGATCGCCGCGGTAAAAGAAACTCCTTTGAAGGCGGGTTGGGTTCGCTTGGAACAGCAAGTGACTTTGAAGAATACCGCTTGGAGCGAGATTCAAAATATCTTGGTTAAGGCGGAAGCCTCGCGTCCACCTTGGCGTGTTATCGCCATGGATATCGCGGCGGGAGATGCTGCGGCGGGAGAAGCGGGAACCGGTAGTGGCTCCCTGACCTTCTTGAGTCTTGAGAAGAAGGCGGGTAATTAATCGTTACGAAGTGAAGAAGCTCAATTGAGCTCAAGCAGGTTTTCTTCGAGGCACTGCGGGCAGATCCCGTGGCTGATGCGGATGCCGAGGTGGCGGTATAAAAGGTTTTCCACTTGGCTCCATCTGTTGCCGTTCGAATTTCTTACTCGCTTGCAGTAGGAGCACATGCAGACGATCTCTACGCTGTTGGTATCGCTCAATCGATCGTATTTCTGCTTCCGTAACTCGAGGAGGTTCATGACGCTGCGCCCGATTGCATCGAGCGAGCGTAACTCGGTTCCACTTGCTACGTTTGGTTTCACATCCATAACCGCTATGTGCCCTAAGTAATGGCCTTCTCCGGTAATCAATGGCGAGCCTGCGTAAAATTTCACATGGGGCTCTCGGGAATGAAAAGTCGTGGTGTGAAAGCGAATGTCATCCTCGAGGTTTCGAATCTGCACGTGGGTGTGCGCTTCGAGGCATCGCAGAGCGATCGAGTCCTCTACTTCGGTTTGCTCGGTTGCGATACCGAGGTGTGACTTAAACCACTCGCGGTCGCGATCTAGAATTGAGATAATGGCGATGGGAGCTCGGAAAATTTGCCGAGCCAACTCGGCCAGTTCGTCAAAGGCCGTCTCGCTACCTGTGTCCAAGATCTTGTATCCTTTCACCGCTTGTAGTCGATGCGGGTTCGTAACCTCTGCTTCTATCGATTTTCTCATAATACGTATTTTACCGCGTCTGAGAACAAGCCGTCAAAAGCTAATGTTTTTTAGGGAAAATGAATGGGTTCAGACCAGTAGGTCATTTCATAGGACATCGACCGAGTCGTCCCAGTTCACCAACTTGGCTATGCTTGCGAGATGATTTATGTGATCCGAATCGCTCTAATCACTTGTAGGTTTAATCGGCTTTATTGGCTGGACGGAGTAAAAATTTATCGACTTGAATTCCGAGTTCACGTGAATCATTTCCGGGGGCTTTGCTGAGGTGGCCGACCCGAATGGTAAAACGATTCTTGCCTAGGCGAAGCCATTTGGCGGGAATGGTTGCCTGATAGGTGCGGTTGATTTGTCGCTCGGTGCAGAGCCATTCATCGACAAAATGTCCGTTCACATAGAGGCCGAAATTTTGTCGTAACCGCATGTCCGGTAGCGGGGCGGCTGCGATGTAAACGTCGTAATTTGTGGCCGCGATGGCGTCTAGTGAGATGTCGAGGTCCGCTTCTATCTGCTTGATCCATGCAATGTTATGCTTCCAGTTCCCTTCGTTTCGGCTCCAGCCGTGGCCGAGAAATTCTCGCGTCGGATCGGTGCCGATATCGAGAAAAACCGCGTCCTCAGGGTAGGGCGGCGGCGGGAAGTCGCGCTTGATCACGGGCCGACTGATCAGGCGAAACTGTTTGTCTTTTGTCTGGAATTCAAAGCCGCTTACCGGGGCGACTTGGTGGATTTGTTTTTTGTAGCTGAAGGCTTCGCCGCTCCAGTCTTCTTTTAGTTCGAACCCGTTTAGAAGCGTCGCAGGATAGAGTTCAGGAATGGGTTTTGTCGTCGAATTCAGAAAGCGAATGCGCCAGCCCTTGGCTTCAAGGCGGTCGAGAACCTGCCGCGCGTTTTGCCAATCCGCTGGATCGTTACTCCCCCAAATTCGTTCACCATTTAAGACATGTTTCCCAAATACCAGTTTTAGTGGCGTGGCCCAGACGAAGTGATCGCATACGATAAGGTCTCGATCGCCAATTTCTTCGGCCACTTCGAGAAGTTTATTCGTCACACCATTGTATTCGGTGCGGGTCCAACTTTGCTTCAACATGCCAAGGTTGAGAGCGCCGATCGCGATGAGAAGCAACCAGCCGCTGAAGCGAAAGCGACTTCGGTTTAGCCAGAGGATGACCGCACTGCCGCTGATCGCTAGTAGCGGGGTGAGGTAGAGGTTATAGCGACGTAGAAGCCAAGGCCAGCGCATGGCAACTTGGGCGAAGGCAAGCATGGCGAAGGCACCGAGGAGAAGGAATAGAATCAGGCCGCCTTCGGTTGCACTGCGCTGGTTCCGTTCGCGCCAGAGGAGAATGCCACCGAGCAAGGCGAGCCCCAGAATCGGCCAGGTGAGGTACTGCGGCGACCAGTAAAATTGAAGCCGGAGCGGCCCGCCGATGTTGGTGTCGAAATCCGTGCCGACAACATTCAAGGCGGGGATCCAAGGCAGGATGAAGCAGATGAGCATGGCAAGAAGCGTGATCACGATCACCGTACTGCTGATGGGAAGCGGGCGGTTGGGTTTTGGAAGCGGTTGGTTGCGTTTGGGAAGCGGGCGGTTGGGTTTTGGAAGCGGTTGGTTGCTTTTTGGAAGCCGGATTTTATCCCAGCGTGGTCCCGCAAGATCGACCAGGATGATTCCAACGAAGCAGAGCCCTCCTAGCCAAGCTACCTGCTGTTTCGCAGCGCCGAGGCGTTGGATCGCCTCAGGTGCGCTGTGTTGAAGGTAAGCGAAGCCCGCGAGTAGCGCGATGGAACAGAGAAGATGTTCGAGGCCAAGTCGCGCGCGGTCGGGGCGGTTTCGCTCGCACCAGGCGTGGATGACAAGGAAGATGGCGCCGAAGCCGAAGAGTTCGAGGCGGTTACAGGAGAGGGCAAACAACGCGCTGGCCATGAACCAGGGGCGGGCACGTGACGCGGCGGGTAGGGTCCAAGCGCAGGCGAGGCCGAAGAGCGCGGTCGCGTGGGCGATTTCGGCGGTGATAAAGTGCATGCCAAAGATCCAACTGGGCGAGAGGAGCAGGATGACGGTGCCGGCAATGGCGCGTCCCCATCCGGAGAGGATGCGTAAGAGGGCGGTGAAGAGAACCAGGGCGATGAAGCCGAGGAAGAGATTGGTTTTTAGGGCGGCGGGTAGTCCGGCGCAGGAGGCGGTGATCGCAATTAAGGTGGGCGTCAACGGAAAGAAGTAGGGCGCGATGCGTTTGTTTTCTCGGTCGAGTGCGATGACACGGAAGGCTTCGGTGTAGCCGTGGTTTTGGTGCGTGAGGCTGTCGATTTCGGACTGGCTCATGGCGCTCCAGATCGGGTCGGGTTTTTCTCCATTCGCGGTGTAGCTTCCGGTATCGTTTAGCATCATGCCTTGCCCGATGTAGGTGCCGGGATCCCAGCCGTCGCAGAGGAGCTCGCCGCGATTGGGGAGGACAAGGATGATGCTGACGGCGATGAGCCAGATGCCGAGGCCGGGCAGGGTGGCTTTGAACCGTCCTGTGTGGTGGCGGAGCGCACCGGTGAGCACCCCGGACATGCAGGCACCGATGATGAGGACCACGCGGAAGCCGGGGAAGAAGAGGCCGGCTTCGGCGAGAAGCATGGATCCGAGGACGTTGAAGAGGAGGGAGAGGGCAAGGGCGGTTGCGAAGCTGTTTAGCCATCCTTGCCATTTGTTTGATGGGTTGGCTTGCGGAATGAGCCACGCCCAACAGGCCCCTAGCAAGTAGAACTGCAGGGCGAATTGGATAAGGGCTGAAATCCAGGGGATCGACATCTCCGTATACGCTAAAGAGCTTCCGCGCCTAGGCCAAGGTAAAATGCTGTGCTTCCGAGGGCCAAGTGACAGGGTAGGTCGTAGCTACCTTTTGCCAATGGATTTGCCAATGGAGTAGACATAGCGCGATTGTATTGAGTAACTTAAGGATGTAAATTTCGGCGGTTGGAAACCGCCGCTCCTTGGCCTTCGGCGATTCTCTCTTATAATGTATGGCCTCGCTCGGGCATAGCTGGGAAATCCGTATCGAATAAATTGGCACAGCCCAAGGAGCGGCGG
>Ga0209187_1001576_pt1 | contig 25431 bp, 20 predicted proteins | sample BantaG_FD_187430 | JGI IMG/M metagenome (GOLD analysis project Ga0209187, IMG submission 187430) | Marine algal microbial communities from Bantry Bay, Ireland - BantryBay_4 metaG (SPAdes) (version 2) | ecosystem: Host-associated > Algae > Red algae > Unclassified | place: Bantry Bay, Ireland...
CAACTGATGCGTGCTCAGAATACGATTTTTAACTGAAAATTGTACGGTTTTAGCCAGCTGGCGCGGTGCTGCGCCTCGCTCCGATTTCTCTTCAAATACAGGGCTTATCCCTCGTTGCCTTCTCACGCCTGCACGTAACCCGGCGCTGCGGCCGCTTCGCGGCCTTGCACACGGGCTACCCTATCCCGCCCACTTTGGGGCGGATTCCCACGGCGTAAAATGTCGCAAAAAAATGATTTGATGGCTTATCTAAGTGCCATTGGAGCCTGACCCCTTCCTTTTCACCCCTTCCTTTTCCATGAACCGCGTTGAATCCCAGCAACGAGCCATTGACCCTATCTAGCACAGCCGCTCGCCGCTCTATCAACCCGGCGCAAATCATGGCTCTTGGCTTAACACCGTTTGATTTGTGGTCAAAACTCCAAACCCGAGCGAGCAATTATCCTTCTGCCTTCCTGAAAAGAGAGCAGCGCATTTAGGTTGTTCTCTGATCGCGCTTCCAGCGCTCGAGAGTTATTTTTGCGATTGCTTCCGGTGGTTCCCTTCGGTCACCGACCGGCTAATTGCCATCAAGCCTCCGGCTTTCTTTTCAGGGTAAAGCGAACTCATTTTTAATACAAATCGGCTTATCTAAGTGCCATTGGAGCCTGGCTCTCGAATGGCAATAACCGGGCTAGCTGACCGGCGTCCAGTCCCGCTGCCGCAAAACGCACAGCCCGCAGGATAATGGATATGCTCACCGAGCAAGTTAACCCGACCATGAGCCAGAGCCAAAAGTTGGTACGAGACTTAACGTGAAAGCGTAACGAGTTGCACCGAGGTAATGGTCCCGCCGGATTGAAGCTTAATCTTCACCTCGTTTTTTTCCTTTAGCACAGAAGGATCGATCACTGTATCCAAGGGCGCGAAGTACTCGCTAAACTCCCCCGCGTCTCCGAGCTCAACCGAGATCGCAGTACCATTTACCTGCACATCTAAAGGCTCGTGAATCCCACCATACCGGTGAACCCCGATCAGGAGTTTGGCCGACGCCACGGCTTCTGGAGACGTGATCTCAATAGGGAAATCAAATGATTCGCCCGAACTTTTCAGGGCAGTATCGGCCGCGTACCAACGATCCATGCGAAGGGCCCCTTCTGGCTCCAGCGGGGCCTTTAGCGCGAGGCGAATCACCGTCGTCTCATTCACATCCACCGGGATGGCTGCCGCATCAACCGCATGTTCGGCTTCGAATACGACTTCACCCTTGTGATAATTCAGCCGCGTCTGAGTAGTCGAGGTTGCCCCCAACTGCGTGGCGAGAGCCGAGAGATCCACCGCGATCTGACGACCGCCTAGGTTCGAAACGGCGAGCGAAATACGCCCTTCATCGTGCACCGCAACCACGTCGAGCCAATCACGCTGGAATGAAACCGGAAGGCGTCGCCCATCGAAATCCTGCCAGAGATCGAAAAAATGCGCGACCGTGGTCGGTTCAAAATCTTCCATAGTACGATGGCGATCAAGGTCAGCCTTCGGGGTGAACGCCGCGTCGCCGCTGTTCGGATTCCAAGGCATGTTTAGGAAAATAAACGGGACAAAGAGATCAATCTGATCCGGTCGTTGCATGGACTTAGTAAGATAGGCATTCCACGCCATCAAGCGTAGCCAGTTATCTGAAGGCTTGCGCCCGTTTTGCAGAGAACCGGTTTCGGTAATGAGAATTGGGAGGACATGGTCGCTCTTGTGCATGTGCGCCCGAAGCATATCTAAGATCGCTTCATAGCGGCCAAGCAGGTAACACGAATAGCCTGAGCCGCGCCGCTCATGCGCCCCGAGCAAGCCGGCGTTTTCATAAAAGTGATGCGAAAAGAAATCCAAATGGCCTCGGGTCTCTTCGATAAATCGAGCCTGATTCCGATAGAGAGCAAACTCTTTTACTTGAAACTGCATGTAGGCTGATGAAGGACCACCGACCTTCACCTCGGGAGCTTTGGCATGTATCGCATCGGCCATTCGATTATGAAAATCAGCAAGCAGCCCCCAGCCGTCGAGGCCCTTTGCGAAATGATGATCCCACTCCGACTTCACACTGCTCTCGTTTTTCACTTCCCACCAGGTCGCGCTGCGCCCTGCGTCTTTAATCTGCTCGGCAACATAAGCCGCAGCCAACTCAGCCGCCGCATCGAACTGCTCAACCCGAGGCGTGCCACGACCTTTTAAGGGGACCGCCATAAATTCCGGCCAGTCATTGAAGCACATGGAGAAAGATTTATCGCGGAGCTCCGGGATCGCAGCGCGAAGTCGCTCTCCCGCATCGTAGTCGTCAAAGAAGCTCAGGTCAGCGGATCCGGGTTTATCTTCGCGCTCCTTTAAGCGGTGAGACGTCCCCCACCCCTGGGTCAACGCGGGCTCGAATTTAAGAAAGCCACGCGCGGGAAGGAAGCCTCGTTCATAGGCCCAACGTTGGAAGGACGCGTCGTTTGAACCGGGAGTCTCGTGAACACGAAACCAGCGCTCCCGCTGCAAATCTGATCCTTGGTCGCCGACCGCCAGCTCATGCTTTACGTCGAGGTGGATCTCAACCCGCTCGCGGGGAAACTCCGAACCGAGATCGCGATATGGAATACTGTCAAAGGTCGGCAAAATCGCTTTCTGCGCGAAGAAGACCACATCATCCACGCGGCAAGCGGCGCTTTCATCCTTCAATAGAAAGCGAATTTTCATTTGCTCGGGATCCGTGTCGGAAGGCGGGATGGTCGGCATCTGAACCCGATAGAAATCTTTGACCTGCGCGCTACGCGGCGGCGTCTTTTCGGGCGAAAATGGGTAGACGCGAACTTCTTTAATTCGATCCAAGTTATCGCCGTGAAATCCAAGGTGACGGAAGAGAATCGCCACGCGTTCCGCGCCAATTGGGAGGACTATTTCGCTGCCATGCTTGATCTCTACGGGCTCTGCGAGAATCACCAACTCTTTTAAGCCGCGCCAATTCCCTTCTCCGCGATACACCGTTTTGCGCTCCTCGCTAAAGGGGCCAAAAAGAAAGTCGTGAACCGCTTTTTGCCTTTCGCCTTCTGGACTGAGGTTATGCTCGAAGGAGGGTTGGCGATCGGATTCAGCGTCAGGCTGGGTCGCAGGTTCAGCGGAGGAACTGCCAGCGGACATCATGATGCAGAAAAGTAGAAAGCGGAAAGGAAGAATGCGTGAGCGAAGGTTCATATCGTGTTGAGAGTGCAAAACCGTGAGTTGACCGAGGAATGACATATTAGCACATGTACCCAACAAGAAAAAGTTAACCAAATTTCGTGCAAAGAGGTTCATCTATTCGCAGCACCCTTTCCTTGATCTTAAGCTTGACCTTGACCTTGACCTTGACCTTGACCTTGACCTGATCACGCCGAACTAAGCCCACGAAACGTAAAGGCAATTCTTACTCACCCACGATATAAGATGCCGACGGGGACGTCGGCGCTCCCAGGCTCCTCGTCCATTTCTTTGTCTTGACCAGACCACGCCCATGAAACGTAAAGCAATTCTTACTCATCCACGATATAAGATGCCGACGGGGACGTCGGCGCTCCCAGGCTCCTCGTCCTTTCCTTAACCTTGACCTTGACCTTGACCTTGACCTGATCACGCCGAACTAAACCCACGAAACGTAAAGGCAATTCTTACTCACCCACGATATAAGATGCCGACGGGGACGTCGGCGCTCCCAGACTCCTCGTCCATTTCTTTGCCTTGACCAGATCACGCCCATGAAACGTAAAGCAATTCTTACTCATCCACGATATAAGATGCCGACGGGGACGTCGGCGCTCCCAGACTCCTCGTCCTTTCCTTAACCTTGACCTTGACCTTGACCTTGACCTTGACCTTGACCTGATCACGCCGAACTAAGCCCACGAAACGTAAAGGCAATTCTTACTCACCCACGATATAAGATGCCGACGGGGACGTCGGCGCTCCCAGACTCCTCGTCCATTTCTTTGCCTTGACCAGGTCACCCTGAGAAGACCACGACCACGAAACGTAAAGGCAATTCTTACTCACCCACGATATGAGATGCCGACGGGGACGTCGGCGCTCCCAGGCTCCTTGTCCATTTCTTTGCCTTGACCAGATCACCCTGAGAAGACCACGACCACGAAACGTAAAGGCAATTCTTACCAGGCTATTCGCTCAGAAGAAAAAATAATCGATGTTCGCCGGAGGGCTCGAGCGCTTAGGAGCTCGGACGCTGATGCACTTCGAAGGTCAATCGCTGACTCTGCACCGCGTCTTGCTTGCGCTGAAAAGCTTGATCGTATAGATGGCGCTGGCTGCTAAAGGCCGCTTCACTCTTTTTGGGTTCGCGGCGCTTATAACTTCCATCGGACTTTAAAATCCAAGCGTTCGTATTGTCTTTAAAATAGACTTTGAGAATCTTTACCAAGCGCGACTTCAACTCTTGGGGTTCAATCGGAATCAGTAATTCGACTCGGCGCTCAAGGTTGCGTGACATCCAATCCGCACTGGAGATAAACACCTTTTCTTCCCCGCCACGGCGAAAGAGAATCACCCGAGAATGCTCGAGGTAGCGGTCGACCACCGAGACAACTTGGATGTTGTCACTCAGGCCTTTGATCCCAGGCCGCAGGGTGCAAATGCCGCGAATATTCAGATTCACTTTCACCCCAGCCTGCGACGCTTTATACAGCGCCTTGATCATGGTTTCGTCGTTCAGTGAGTTGAGCTTGGCCACGATTCCCGATTGACCGCCTTGGCGCTGCACTTCGATTTCCATGTCGATCTGCTCCAATAAAAAATCCCGCAGATCGATCGGGGCAGCAGAAATTTTACGATACGAGGTAGGCTGTGAATATCCCGTGATCGCATTGAAGAAGGCCGAGGCATCCGCGCCAAAATCAGGCTTGCAGGTAAGGTAACTCACATCGCCATACAAGCGCGCGGTGCTTTCATTATAGTTCCCCGTACCATAGTGGACAAAGCGGACAATGCCACTGCTTTCACGGCGAACAATTAGACAAATTTTCGCGTGCGTCTTGAGGCCTCTCACCCCGTAGATCACTTGCACCCCAGCCTTCTCAAGGGTCTTGGCCCAACCGATATTCGCTTGCTCATCGAAGCGCGCCTTCAGCTCCACCAAGACGGTGACGTTCTTTCCGTTTTCTGCCGCGCGACTTAAGGATTTCACGATCGGACTCCGGCCACTCACTCGATAAAGCACCTGCTTAATCGCGAGGACTTCGGAATCATCCGCCGCTTCATCAACCATCCGAACCACGGGATCAAAGGTTTCATAGGGATGATGCAAGAGCACATCGCCTCGCTGAATGATTTCGTGCAAAGGCTCGTCATCGGGAATGTCGGGTGACGCAACGGGCGGCCAGCTTTCGTTCTTGAGGGCATCAAACCCGCTCAAGCCAGCGATCTGAAAAAAGGCTTTGTAATTGATTGGGCCGCGCGTGAGATAAATTTGTTCCTCGCGAACGCCAAGACCCTTCATGAAAAAGCGAAGCAAGGTTTTTGAGATGCCTGAACTGAGTTCCAAGCGGACACAGGGACTGGTTTTCCGCGCGGTAATAATTTCTTCCATCTGCACCAAGAGACTTGCGGACCGATCATCGACCACCTCTAGATCCGCATTGCGGGTAAGCCGGAAGGTACAGGTCTCGCGAATGGTTTCTCCGACAAAAAAGGAGGCGATGAAATGAGCCACGACGTCTTCGACAAAAACATATTCATACCCCGATTCCGATGGGAGCATGATGATGCGTGAAGGACCGGGTTCAACCGGAATAAACGCGAACTTGGAACCGGCTGCTTTCTTGTCTGGGGTGGGATCCCCCGCGAGGCGGACCCCGACATGCATTCCGAGATTCCGCAACATTGGCAGCGGCGTCGTCACAGCCAAGGGCGACAGAACCGGAAAGACATCCGTTTCGAAATAGGATTCAAGAAAGCTACGTTGCCGAGGACTGCAATCGATCGGCAAGCGACGTACGATACCAGCTTCGCGTAGCAGTGGCTCGATCGTTTGCAAATAACAGACGGTTTGCTGATCAAAAAAATCACGGCAGCGATCACTGAGCACATCCCGTTGCTGAACTGGAGTTAACCCCGCAGGGTCAGGCTGATTGTTTCCATCAGAAATCAGCTTTTCAATTCCCCCCACCCGAACCATAAAAAATTCGTCGAGATTGGAACTGGTGATGGCAAGAAATTTTAAGCGCTCCAAAAGGGGGAGCTCAGGATTCTTCGCTTCATCGAGCACCCGCTGATTAAACTCCAACCAACTGAGTTCTCGATTTAAAAATAACTGCTTCGCCTTCATGTCTGGCCAAACCTAGCGGTTTGAGTGCCAAAGCAGGAATGAAAAAGGAAAAAACTTCACCCAAGCACGGGGCACCTGCACATTCGCAGGGCGGACAGACGGTAAAACCAACGCTTTTCGCGCTAAAACCGACGAACGCTAAAGGAATCGCCGGAAAATGACGGTTTGCGCGACGTTGTCGATTTGGCAGGTTTAGGACGTTTTGACACGGAAGGCGCGCCGCCCATGCCCGTATTCCCATTGCGGGAGGCGCTGGCCGAGCGGAAGGCAGAAAGGCGAGTTAAACTCCCGTCCCCTCCCCCACGAATTCCGGGTGCGTTGCGACCTGTAACCGGCGAAGCTAGAGTTGTGGCCATCACCGAGCGAGAGCGCGGAGCCTTTTCTTCCCGCGTAGCATTTAACTGTCGGTTCTGCCCCGCAATCGTACTGTATGGCATACGACGTCCCGTACCAAAGCGTTTTTCATTTCCGGCATTGTATCCCTGATCAGAACCGAAGCCTCGTGAATCACGAAAAGACGCCATTGAGCCTTGAGAGTCCATGCGATGCCGCTCGCGAATTTCATTTAAGCGAGAACCTTGATAACCGGCCTTGCGTTCATTCTCTGCACCGGGGACTTGATCCATGCGAACAAAGCGATCCTTACTTTGATTGCGGCTCGTCGTCCGATCACGCAAAGAGCTAGGTTTGAAGATAGCTTGATTTTGATTTGGATTCACTTCTGCTTCGCCCTGTACGCTGGAGCGGGCCATCCCCTCCTCCATCGAGGATTTAAACTTCCGCATCTGCTCTTCCATTTGCTGCGCTGCCTGTATTTCCGCGTCGTTGGCATCTTTCATTTGATCTTTCATCCGATCTTTTTGCTGCGCCATAGCGATCAAGGTATCGACCGGCATGCCCTGCTGCATGCTGAATTCGTTCTCGCTGTTTGAGCCGCCGGTGTAGGCGCGGTCAATCACTCGCTCGGGAAGAGGCGACTCAACCGTGATTGCAGAAGAAAGTTGATAGTAGATGGGCGCTTGCTGGTCACCGGCGAAGGCCACCGAAGGCTCGCGACCCCGTTCTGGGGCCCATGAGGGAACCGGGACGGTGGCTTGTAATTCGTAGAGAACCGGTTTGGGCGGGACAAAGACTGAATCGCTTTCTGGTACCACGCTTTCATCTGGAGCTGGAGTTAGAACTGGAGTTAGCGGAGGAGTTAGAGCTGGAGCGAGGTTCTCTTGCGCCATCGCGACGACAGACAGCCCAAGGAAACTAATTAATCGTAGGCAAAAAATTAATCGTAGGCAAAAGGCGACACGTGTTCCGTTGAAGAAGGACAGAGTAGCGGGAAATAGTTGAACATTCATTTGAACAGACACCGTACTCGCCCAGTCAAAATGTGTCAAACACGGCACTAAAAAATCAATCAACCCATTAAGCCAACGCACTCCACCAAGTCATTTGTTGTTAAACATCGTTATTAAGAAGGGTAAAGTGTATCTAGCCAAGAGAATCCCAATGATTTCGACTTGCGAGCAAGCCTTCCCTGCTACAGTTTAAATTAGCAATTTCTACCTTCAATGCTACCCTTCCCCATGATCATGACTTCAAATCGTCAATCCAGCGTTCCTCACTCCACACGCCGCGCAGGTCGCAGCCGAGGGGGCGTGCGTAGCCTATTAACAAGTGCACTCTTTCTCTTAAGCACGATGGGAATGAACGGAACGCTATCCGCTCAGGAAGTGTACTTCCATGGCGATCAAATGACCCTGAAGGCCAGTAACAACAGTATGGCCGATGTCATGCGCGCAGTGGCTCGGACCGGCATCGAAGTTCGTATGGATCCCTCGGTCGAGGCGAACGTAAATGGCAACTTAACCGATATTAGCATCCACCAAGGCTTTAAAAAGTTACTGGGAAATTTCGGGTACGCATTAGAATGGAAAAACGTGCAAACCCCAAACGGGAAATTCAAACAGCTACAACGGATCGACGTTTTCCGGGTTGGTTTCGAACGCTCGGTTCGTCGCCTCGCACGCCCGGACAAATCCTCTCTCCTCGACGTAGTGAAAGATCCCGACGGCGTTATGTACGTCCGTGACGAAATTTTAATCGGAGTGAAACCCGGCACGCAAGACACAGAATTCATCCACATTATCAAACGTATTAAGGGCCAGGTTGCCGGCCACACCAAAACCGGAATCTACCGCGTGAAGCTCCCCCCCGGAAGCAATGTGCGCTCCATCTCGTCTATGATTCAACGCGACTATCCCTTTGCTAAAGCCGAGCCGAATTACGCAGCCGAAACAAAATCGGGACTCGCAAGTGGATCCCAACCCGCCACCGCCAAAGCCGTCGAAAACCCAAGCCCTTCGCTCCGTGACAGCTCCGCTTCCGATGTAACAAGCGCAAGCCCAACCGCTCCAAGCGCAGGCGGAAGTGGCACGGAAAGCTCAACTGAATCCGCCTTGCGCGACGCCAGTGGCTTGAAAGCTAACGCGGACGCTTCCCTCGTCGCTATCCTTGATTCAGGTCTATCCTCCTCCATCCCCTTTGACAGCTTGGCCAAAGGGACCTACGACGCGATCCAACCCGGCGAGTCCATTTCCGATTCAACCGGGCACGGCACCCAAATGGCACTCATCGCCAGTGGCGCGGTCAATCCAAATGGTATTCTTCCAAACGAAGACGACACCGGAAACCCCTTCCTTGCCATCAAAGCCTTCGACGATGACGGCCGCGCCTCGAACTTCAGTATGATGCGCGCCATCGACTACTCCGTCGAAAATGACGCTCGCATTTTGTCCATGTCATGGGGCACGCCCACCGACAGCGAATTTCTCCGCAACACAATTTCCCACGCCCAAGACAGCGGCTTAATCGTCCTAGCGGCAGTCGGAAATGTCCCCGATGGCACGCCACAGTATCCTGCCGCCTACCCTGGCGTGATCGGAGTTGGCGCCCTCAACGGAGACGGCAGCTTATGGGAAAACAGTAACTATGGCGATCACGTTGATGTGGTGGCTCCCGGCACAGCCACCTTCCCGATTGGACACGATGGCCCTCCTGGTGCTTACGCGGGCACATCCATCAGCACCCCGTATGTTGCCTCACAAATCGGTCTTTACTTGAGCCAAAACCCAGGCGCGGATAGCGAAGAGGTCATCAAAAAATTCCAGTCGACGATTATTGATGCCGGCAGCCCAGGGCGCGATGCCTATTATGGCGCAGGTGTTTTCAATCAGGAAAGCGCCAACTTGCTGCTGGGCCGTTAAACTCTGCCGATTAAAACCAGCAGACACCAAGCCTATAAATGCAGTGCTAACAGGCTGTTGAAAACCCAGACCGCCATTAAACCGATTCATTTCGCCACCAGCTTCGTTGTCAAAGAGCTCAAATATGTCCATATTCTCGCTCACTGTCGCCTCGCTGGATGACAAAATGCTCTCGGTTTTATGCGCGGAGCACTTATTCAACAGCCTGCTAGGCTCAAGATCCTTGCTTGCGACAGATCAGACTCATGGCTAAGAAACGTAAAAAACGCTTCGGCCCACCATGACATCTGAACCACCCATTCCCCCTTCTTCTCCGAATTCGTCTTCGATTTCTCCTACGATGCAAACCTACGATGTCATCATCTGGGATTGGAACGGTACCTTGCTCGATGACTCTTGGCTGTGCCTTGAAGTCATGAACGACACCTTGCGGAAACGCGACATGCCCGAGCTCAGCAAGCAGCGCTATTGCGAAATTTTTGGCTTCCCGGTAATCGATTATTATCGGCGTGCCGGCTTCACCTTCGAGGAAGAAAGCTTTGAAGTGGTTGGCACCGAATTTATTGATGGCTATGAGGCGCGGAGACATGAAAGCTCTCTGCGACATGAGGCAATGCTCACCCTGCAAGCGATTCAAGCCGCTGAGATCACGCAGTGCATTCTTTCCGCTTACCGTCAATCGACCTTGCACCAACTCACCGAACATTATGGGGTCCGTGCCTTCTGTGATCATGTCGTCGGGCTTTCGAATCACTATGCTGCAGGAAAAGTAGATGAAGGCAAAGACCTGATTACCAAGCTAGGGATCGATCCAGACCGGATCCTCATGATCGGAGATACGGCGCACGATTCGCATGTAGCCGAAGAACTTGGCATTCACGCCATGCTTATTCCTGGCGGTAACCAAACTACCGAGGTTCTCCAAGCCACAGGCCGTGTTATTTTAAACGACCTCGCTGATTTACGGGCAAGAATTGGCTGCTGAAAAAAAGAACTCTTTTTTGCAATATCCACCCCACTGACCCGTTTGATGGATAACATAACCAAACTAGGTAACCGATCATGAAAAAACTCGTACAATTGACCGCTGTAGCGTCCCTCCTCTTTTTTATTGCTAGCCCCGTGCAAGCTGGACCAGATGGAGCTGAATGCCCAACCGCTAAACCATGCAAAAAGGGCAAATGCCCAAGCAAAGCAAACTCTGACGACGGTGCAACCGGCCAACGCGGCAAACGTGGCCCACGTCCAGGTGGCGACGCGGCAAGAGGTGATCACCCTCAACGCCCAGAACGCCCTTCAAGAGAAAAGATGATGAAGAAGTTCGACACCGACGGTGACGGAGAACTTAGCGAAACCGAACGCGCAGCTCTGCATGCAGAAATGAAAAAACGCTTCGGCGATCGTCGCGGTGGTGGTGATCGTCCAAGCAAAGAAGACATGATCAAAAAATTCGACACCGACGGTGACGGAGAACTCAGCCAAGCAGAACGTGGAGAAGCTCGTAAAGCCAGGATGGAAAAGTTCGGCAAAGGCAAATCTGGCCGTAAAGGGCATGGAAAACATGGTCGAAAAGGTCATGACCACGGTAAAAAAGACGCCGGCGATGCAACGGACGAAGACGGCGCTCTATAGTCTTCACCACCATCTGAATTTATCCGTTTTTTAGCAAAATTAACGGTAAATTCACGATACGCAAAATCCTCAGGCCATTGGCTCTGGTTTTTTTTACTCGCAACCTTCTCTCATATACAAAACTTTAAACTCTTTTCCGTTTAGCCGACAAAATCGTTAACGATTTGGCATATATCCATGTATGAGAGAGGCTGGGTATTAAGGAGAGAGGCTTGGGTATTAAGGAGAGAGGCTTGCACTTACTGGAGAAGTTAAGATGGACACCCTTTAATCCTTGTCTTGATGCAGGTTGAATCCGATTGTAGAATCTCCGCCACGTTTCGGCTTAATATTACGCGCTCTGAACATGCCTTCAATTTTGGCTTTCATTTCTTTGCGCCTTTTTTCGCGACCTGCATCCAGCTCTTCTTGAGTCGGTCGTGGTCGGTTAAGAGAGTTTTTATAAGTCGCTTGTAATTTCTTTGTTAAGGCCGCCTTTTCTTCATTAGAAAGGTGATCCGGTAATTTAGGCGTAATCATTTCGGGGCGTGGTGATGTATCCTTAAACACAATCCCGGTGATCGGTTCTTCACTCGGTTCCAGTCCAAAGGACTCCCAGAGCTGTTGTATCTCTTGTTTACCAAATGTTTCAAAGTTAATGCCCGACTCTTCTTGGATCGCATTCCCTGTTAACTTTATTTTGTCGGTTAAGTTTTCGATCTTCCGATGGAGTTTGCCGTCAGCGTAATAGGCAAAATATGCCGTGCCGCTTGAGGTTCCAAGCATGAAGCTCCCGACCGGTCCAACGATCGTGCTCAATTCAGCAAGCTCCTTCTCATCGAAAGGCCAGGTCAATTCGGGGGTGATACACAATGCCTTATTCCCACTTGAATAAAAACCAACTGCCGCGCGCATTTCAGGATCAATAAGAGCCTCGTCATGGGTTTTCGGATACCAGTCAAAAAATTCTTGGGGAGATAGGGCTCCACGTGTTTGGTTAATCTCTAGGCCTGGCCAAACCGACTGTATCGCGCTGGATAATTGGTCTTGCGATGTGTTTGCTACAATCCACCCACAATTATTTCCACGTCTGAAAATAAATTTGCATCCCATGTCACCTTGATACCTCGTGGCCTTTTTTTGTCGAGAAGCGGTTCGGTTTGTCCGAGTGATAACTTCCGCAATGCCAAATAGCGCAATGCAGAGCAACATCACGACCATGGCATCGACAAGGGTGTAGCCTCGGAGGTTGGCGCGCTTAATTAGAATATGGGTAAGCCCTGTCATTTGAATGCCATGGTTTGTTGTGATTGAGGAATGTTATTCTCTTCACTCGCAGAAGGCAAGCATGGCTGGGACGTCTACTGGCAGAGCGGAATCTTCCTCGTAAATAATCACGAGCATCCCTGAGGCGCACCGCTTCAGATGGGTAATTCAAGCATGTACCAATTCGATCCACGTCGTCACTACGCCAACGATGGAACCGGCGGTCGCATTTTTGACCCTATAAAGTGATTCTAAGAAATCAAAGTGTCACATGCCTCGATCAAATCGATATTTTACTATCGGCGAATATTGGCACGTTACCCACCGCTGCCATGACTGTAAATGGCTCTTGCGCTTTGGCAAAGGTCTCAGCGGCTACCAGATTCCGCAGTCACGATAATCGCGATGCCACCACGCGGGCGAAAGTTCCCCGTAATCTTCATCCACTTTGGCGCACAGGCTTCGACCAAGGCATCGAGAATCTGATTCGTCACCGCTTCATGAAACGCCCCGTGATTGCGAAAACTTCCCAAGTAGAGCTTGAGCGATTTGCTTTCGATGCATCGCTCCGCCGGAATGTATTCGATCTGAATATTCCCAAAATCGGGCTGGCCGGTAATGGGGCAAATCGCGGTAAACTCTGGGCAATCAAAGCAGATTACATAATCCCGATTGGGATGCGTATTACTAAAGCTCTCGAGCTCCGCGTCTTCTGGCCGAGTAGGATAATCGCTGTGATTTTTTTTCAGCAAGGAAAGATCTTCCATGCCTGGCTTGATAGGATCTTGGCTCATGTTCTGTGTCGTCTATAAAAAAGTTTAGGTGAAGGTTACGCATTCGTGGCGTTGCGAGTCAAAAGCGCTTCCGCCTGATCTAAAATTCGTTGGGCACATTCATCTTTATTGAGTCGCCCCCAATCCTGAAGCTCTCCTTCCGGATCATCCCCGCGCTGAATAAAGGTAAAGCGCCCATCGTCCGCCCCAAGCGTATCGAGATAGTTCAATACAATCCCATCCAAGTTCTTCCGCTCGAGTTTCCCTATGGCACGGCGCTGACCATCCTCGGTCTGCAAGGCAAAGCCGATCGCTACCTGGTCATCGCGCTTCTTGGCGCAGAGGGTGGCTGCGATATCCGGCGTCGGCACCAGCTGCAAGGCCAAGTCACTTTCCCGCTTGGGCTGCTTTTCGGAAAACGCTTGGGCGGGGCGGTAGTCCGCCACCGCGGCCACATAAAGAATGACATCGGCTGCATCAAATTCAGCTTGAGCCGCGCTCAGCATATCTTCCGCACTCACGACCTTCTGCACCTTCACGGTGGAGTTCGGTAAATTCGTCATCGGAACAGGTCCGGTGATAAAGCGGACATCCGCTCCCAATGCGGCGGCACGACGCGCGAGCGAAAGCCCCATCTTACCCGAGCTTGGGTTGCCAATGTACCGAACTGGATCCATGTGTTCCCGAGTCGGACCCGACAAAATTAGAACCCGCTTTTGATTCAGCAAAGACGACTCGGAAGAGGCTTTGGCTTTTGGGTCAGCGTTTACATCTGAGTTCGTGTCTAATGGCAGCTCTGAAAGCGCAGTCAAAATCGCGGCCACGATATCCACCGGTTCGCTGAGCCGCCCCTGTCCTGTCATCCCACAGGCCAAATGCCCTGCTTCCGGACCGAGCTGCTCCCAACCCAATTCACCCAAGCGGGTCACGTTGTCTTGCACCGTTTGCTGCTGCCACATCTCGACATTCATCGCGGGACAAAAAATCCGACGGCAGTGCTGCGTCAAGGAAAGCGCGCTGGTCGAAACCGGATCACAACCACGGCCTTGTGCGATATTAGCAATCGTATTGGCGGTAGCAGGAATCACGGCAAAGAGATCGCACTGCGTCGCAGGATACAAATGCGGATACCACGCTTCGAGCGACCCCGAGGTGGCAGGATGAAACTCTTCCGCGATCACGGGGGATCCAGAAACCGCAGCAAAGCTCAAAGGCGTAACAAATTGAGTCGCCGATTTTGTCATTGCGACCTGCACCCGATGCCCCGCCTTGCGAAGCCGGCTACACACCTCCAACGCTTTGTAGGCCGCCACGCCGCCTGTGACACCAATGAGAATAGTTTTCCCGCTCATACAGGCGTGCTACCCTCGAAACGTGGGAAATCAAGAGCGATTGCCACCGGAAAGCACCTCAAAACCGGCCGCGACTAGCGTGTCCAGCCGTGACGCGAACCGATTGACATGTTACCCATAGTCCTATGAAGCGCCGATTCTTCCGATCCCTGACTGCGCGACGCCCTAGTCGCCTGCGCACTTGCGGGCGAAATCTGGGACGGATTGTAGGGCTATTTCTCGGTCTCCTCGTCATCTACTTCCTGGCCTTTCCACTTTCGCTACCTACCCTTTCGCCCCTGGACCAACCCCCGATTATTCAAAAAGCAAACGGCCACTTTGTCTTTCAAAAAGTGTGGGCCTTCGACGTCGATGGTGAGCGCTTCGAAATACCTATCAACAATTTGTCCAACGGCATCACGGCTCGCATCGAAATTAAGGAATGGCTCGGAGGCAACGCGGTCGATTCATCGGCCACCCGCGCCGCGATCATTCACGACTGGTTTATTTTACGTACTCGAGTAAATCGCTTTCGGGTGGATCAGATTTTTTACGCGGCGCTTAGACAAGGTGACACCCCATGGTGGAAACAGAAACTCATGTACCACTGTGTATCCTTTCGTTCGCTGCAACACCGGATCAACGGGGTCAGGCACCCTGGGAAAAACGCGCCGCCTTGGCACGCGCCCCGAGGATAGCCTCGGGGGTGCGAAGCGGCCAAAGCACCAGGCTCCGAGGGTGCGTGGGCGTTTCGGTACTTAAAGAGAAAAAGCCGCAATCTGTGCAAGCCTTTCAGACTTGACTCCGCCTCCGAAACCAATCGATGGGCGCTACCCATCGATACGCTGTTTTCGCCTTTCAGGCGAATTTTCACTTTAAGCCCGAGATACACCGATTTGTTACACCGCTTCTGAAATCCTACTCATGTTTAAACCGTCGGTTCCCGACGTGGACTCTGCGATCATCATACGGGGGTTGAAACCCCCGCCTATATTTAAACCGTCGGTTCCCGACGACTGGTTCCACACGACTGGTTCCCGACGACTGGTTCCCGACGACTGGTTCCCGACGACTGGTTCCCGACGACTGGTTCCCCGTCACGACGCCTCACACTCCCGAAAACAGCCTGCGCTTTTAGTTTTCAACTCCGACACATCCTGCTTAGTCTGCTCCTATATGGATACTGCATTTTGGAATGGAAAACGCGTCTTTCTCACCGGCCACACCGGCTTCAAAGGCAGCTGGTTGGCACTCTGGCTTCAACAAGCCGGGGCCGAGGTAACCGGATTTAGCCTCGCGCCAAATACCGAACCCAACCTCTACGACCAAGCCCGCATCAATGAGCTTATCCACGCCTCGATCATCGGCGACATCCGCGACCTCCCCGCGGTCGAACAAGCCATGCAGGCCTGCAACCCAGAGATCCTTATTCACATGGCGGCCCAGCCTATCGTTCGCACCGCCTGGGCCGCCCCCGTCGACACCTACAGCACCAATATCATGGGCACGGTGCACGTACTCGATGCAGCTCGTCGCTGCGACGCGCTAAAGGCGGTCATCTCGGTCATCAGCGACAAGTGCTACGAAAACAAAGGCTGGCACTGGGCCTATCGCGAAGACGAACCCATGGGCGGGAAAGACCCCTACAGCTCCAGCAAAGGCGCCGCCGACATTGTCTCGCGCGCCTACTACACCTCCTACTTTAAAGACCTCGATATACCCCTCTCGGTGGTGCGCGCCGGAAACGTCATCGGCGGAGGCGACTGGTCAACCGACCGCCTCATCCCCGACATCCTTCGCTCCATTCTCGACGGGAACGCGGTGCAAATTCGCAATCCGCACGCCACTCGTCCCTGGCAGCATGTGCTCGAAGCGCTGCACGGCTACATCTTGCTCACAGAACGGATGTGCAAAGACGGTCACGACTTTGCTGGAGCATGGAATTTCGGCCCCAGCGAAGAAGACGCGCAACCAGTTGATTTCATTGTCAACCGCATGGTCGAACTCTGGGGCAACGGTGCAGCCTGGGAACTCGACGGCGGCAACCACCCGCGCGAAGATCGCTTCTTGAAAGTGGATGCCAGCAAAGCTCGAGCCGAGCTTCAGTGGGAACCCAAACTCCGTCTCGACGGCGCGCTCGAATGGATCATGGATTGGTTCCGCGCCAGCAAACGCGGCGATGACATGCAAGCCGCCACCCTCAAACAACTCGACGCCTTTGCCAACCTTTGATCGATTTACCAACCTCGAATCGATTTACCAACCTCGAATCGAACAAGCTGTGCCTTGACGAGAAACCATCATGACAAAACCCAATCGTGTCCCTCGCCTGTTTTGTTCGCCCTGCGTTTTCTGGGTATTGGCCTTCATCGCCAGCTGGATCATGTTAGGCATCAGCGCACCTAGACCTGGGAGTCTGTCGGGCTTCACTTGTGCCAAGCACTAGGAGCCTGTTGAAAAAATGCGCCGCACAATAAACCGAGAGCATTTTGTCATCCAACGAGGCGACAGTAGGATTTCATCTGGTTTTAGGCCCGAAGGGTCGTCGTCATTTTAGCCCGGGTCGCAGGCCCGGGTACGTTCCAAAAATCCTCAAGGCCTGAAAGGTCGAGTCAGAAAATTTTCCGCAATTGACTCGACCTTTCAGGCCGTGCTTGAAGCCTACAAAACCCAGGCCTTCGACCTGGGCTATAATGTATCGACCCTTCGGGCCTAGCTAGCTGGGAGCCTGTCGGACTCAGCAGATTCGGCTGCCAATGATCATCTATATTCTTGCGGATGACATAGGGTACGGCTACGTACAATGCCTCAATCCTAAGCGCGGAAAAATCCCCACGCCTCACATGGATAATATTGCCGCAGACGGTACGACTTTCAGCGACTGAGAACGACGTATAAGCGGCGGCGATGGTGAGCCGGCCGTATGCTCTTGACGGCATGATAGACGTATGAATACAATAGCGGATTGCGGACCTCCCAACCGGGTTTGAGTTGGTTTTGGCGTCTAACCATCGGTGCTAAATCCGCCTTGCTCGCTTCTGGTTCCTCAATCCAATTCATGCTAGGGAACGGCCAGAAAACTATGATTGAACTTGAAACAATAATTGGATCCTTCGTCTTCCTGTGGGCGGTAATCGACCCCATTGGAACAATCCCGGTTTTTATTTCGGCGACCCGAGGTCAAACCCGTGAAGAAAAGAAAAAAGTCGCGAGGATCGCGGCACTTACAGCCGCGTGTATCTTGCTTTTCTTCCTTATCGTAGGCGAGGTGATGCTTCGTTCGATGGGCGTCCCACTGCTTGCATTCCAAATATCCGGAGGGGTTATCTTGTTCTTATTCGCTCTAACGATGGTGTTCGGAGAGAGCAAACCAGAAGAGGAAATGAAGGTAGCCCGCAAGGTAGAAGATGCAGCGATCTTCCCGCTGGCGACCCCATCCATTGCAGGTCCTGGGGCAATCATGGCGGTTGTCCTGCTGACAGAAAATGGAAGACACTCCATCTTAGAGCAAACCATCACATCGGTGACGATGCTTGTGATCGTTTTTGTGACCTACTTGATGATGCTGGCTGCTGGCTGGATCTACAAATATATTGGCGAGGCCGGAGCCAGTGTTGTTAGTCGAGTTATGGGGCTAATCCTCGCATCCATCGCATCAACCAACATCCTTCAGGGTATCAAAGAATATTTCCAATAATAGGTCTGATGGGTAGGCTCGTTTTTTTATTTCAGACCCCGCCAATACAAACATCATGCGCGACCTCTTTGGATGTAACATATGAATTCCATCGTATATCGATTACTTGTTACGTTTCTGTTTCTGGGCATGCCCGTTTTCTGCTAGTAATCACGTTCATCGGTTCCCACTTTCGGCGGTTGGAAACCGCCGCTCCTTGGCCTGCGGCGCAGTACTGCTTGCTTGGAATTATGGATCCAACCCAGCGTGGCGCGGGTCTCCGTCATTTTAGCCCGGGTCGATGGCACGCTGAGCATCCGTTATTCCTAATTATAACACAGTCTCCCGCGTCCATGGCTATCGGATGCCATCGCTTTGAGGATCATCTCCGGCTGAGCCAAAAGCGATTGAAAAACATATAAAGCTGGCTTGGCGAGGTTAAGGGAGCCTTTGCGGTCTATATTTCCTCCGCAACACATCCAAAATCGTCTTTTCAGAAGAGTCTCTAACTCGCGGCAATCCACTTGCGCACCCGCGCATTCATCGGCCACAGTAACACCAAAGCCAAGCCAATCAGCGGCCAACCCGAGGCGGCGATAAAGGCGGCCTGAATCAGAATTAAAGCGCCCAGCATTTGTCCGATCATCGGGGGGGTGACCATGCGCATGACCTTCATGCAACGCCCCGCATCCAGCGCGAGGAAGACCGCAGTCCCCGCCAAGATGGCGTAGACGGTCATGGTCAATAGTGGCGAACGATCCGGAATGGTGAAAGGCATCCCGACAAAAGCGACAATCAACACCACGGCGGGTAAATTGCGGTTGATGCCTGGGTTCCGAGCCGTCATTTCATTCCGCGCCAGCATGGTCACCATCGCGACATAAATCGTCATGGCATGAAAACCAGAGACGACAGGATTGGTAAACAGCACTTCGGTTGGCATGCAGCTCACCCCGAGCAAAAAATTCACCCCACGGCACAAGCCCATGCAGAGCGGACCGAAAACTAAAATGCTTTTTGCGAACAAGTTGTAGGCGAAAATAAATCCGATCAACACCGCGCCAACCATCAGGGAATGTTGATTGACAAAGGAACAGAGAATCAATCCGAGCAAACAAAGTACGCCGACCAAATTGGTGGCAGCGTTGGGTGTAATCCGACCACTTGGCAACGGACGATCCGGGCGCTCTTCGAGATCTTCTTTAAAATCCGAAATATCGTTGAGCGCCATGCCAGCAAAATAGAAACAGAGCGAGGCCGGGATAACGAAGGCGAGTTTAATCCAAGGAACTGAATCGGCCGCGGTCGAGGCAAGCAACAGGCCAGCCAATAAATCGCCGGGAATGGTAAAGGCATTGGGGAGACGGATCAGCTCAAGCCAAGCAAAGATCTGCTTTTTACCAGTAGCTTTTCCAGCACCGTTTTCGGGGCCCTTTTTTGGCTCCGACTCAGCATTTGATTCAGCACTCGACTCAGTACTCGACTCAGTACTCGACTCAGCGTTTGATTCGCTACTCGATTCAGTACCGCTCATCGGAACAACTCCCCATACGCATGGGCTCTAGTGATGCTAACCACGTTTCAAGGCAGGTTGCCGATCCAAGGCCTTGAGTTCATCACGAATTTCGGCCGCCTTTTCGTAGGCTTCGTCTTGGATGGCCCGGCGCAGTGAATCCTTCAGGCGAAGAATCCCTTCCGCCGCGGGTTGCTTCTCTTGCAGACGTTGACGTAGCTCGGTCAGCATTTCGATTTCATAGCAGTCATCCAACAGGTCGTCCTGCAGATCTTCCCGCATTTCAAAATCTTCTTGCTGATCAATAAATTCCCGAATCTGCTCCAAGCCGAGGTCAACCGATTTGATCGCGGCTTCGAAGTCTCCGTCTTGCACCGATTTTTCCGCCAAGGCGCGAGCGCGCATCATCCAAAGATAGGGTTTAAACTGCATGAAGTCCCAGGAGGTTTCATGATCACTCGACTGGCGCTGCACGAAAGCGAGAATATCCAAATTATGTTCGGTGTCTCGGATCACCATCTCGTACTCTGCGAGGGCAAAGGCGGCGCGGTAGCGATAGTAATATTGCACCGCTTCTTGCTGCAAGGCAGTGAAGTCGTCGGTCTTTAATTTGAGACGCGAGACCGCTTCGGTGCGTTCAAGAAACGTATAGTGTTCGAGCAAGGAGGCCTTGCCATGTGGGCGTTTTCCATCGGGACGATCCTCGGATTCCATTTGGTAAATCCCGAGATCCATCCGCATTTGCAGGACCTTTCGATCATGCAATCCATCTACCCAACGCGCCGTGACAGTAGACGTATCGAAATCAAACTCTGCAAGCAGAGGTGTAATATCTTGGTTCAAGGCCAACCTTTTTGTTATGCTTTTTTACTCTTAACCTACGGAGATCATGCTACGAAAAACGCATGACTGACAACCAGAAAACACCATTGTTTGATATCCACTCCGAACTTGGCGCAAAGCTCGCTCCTTTCGCGGGTTGGGACATGCCAATTCAGTACGAAGGCATCCTTGCAGAGCATTTCTGGACCCGAAATGAGGCGTCGATCTTCGATACCTGCCACATGGGCGAGCTCGAATTACGCGGCCCAACCGCAGAAGCCGACCTCGAAAAGCTCCTCACCCTACGGGTTAAAACCATTAAGGAAGGGCAATGTCGCTATGGTTTTTTGCTCAATGAATCCGGCGGCGTGATCGACGACCTCACCTGTTACCGCCGCGGACCAGAGCATTTCTTTCTCGTGGTCAATGCCGGGACTCGCGAGGCCGATGTGGCCTGGATTCAGTCGCACCTCTCCGCCGACACCCAATTTACCGACCTCTCCCCCACCCGCGCCAAACTCGACGTCCAAGGCCCAAAAGCCAAGGCCTGCATCGAAGCGACTTTAGGCGAATCCCTTCCCGAGCTCGGCTACTTTAAATTTACAGATCACAACTTGGCAGGCATCCCGATGACGATTAGCCGCACCGGCTACACCGGCGAATGGGGCTACGAATTTTACTTCGACGCGAACCACGCGGCCGACTTCTGGAACAAGCTCACCGCAAGCGGGACGATCAAGCCAGCCGGACTCGGAGCCCGCGACACCCTCCGTCTCGAAATGGGCTACGCGCTCTACGGCCATGAGCTGAGCGAACAAAACTCTCCAGTCGGCGTCACCGGAGGCAGCTTCATCTCCTTCCGCAAAGACTTTATCGGGCACGACATTTGCCAACAAGATCTCGAAGCACTCGAGGGAGGTGAAAGCGCGGAGCCCCGCAAACTCGTCGGCCTCAAACTCGAATCCAAACGCGCGGCCCGAGCCCACGACACGGTAGTTTCTGGCGGGCAAGTGGTCGGCGAAGTCACCAGCGGATCCGTCTCTCCCTCGCTCAATGTCGCCATCGCGATGGCCTTGGTCGACGCAACTGCATGCAACCAAGAACTGGCGATTTCGGTACGCGGAAAAGAACTTCCCTGCCAGGTGGTCGAGCTTCCATTTTGGGGTGAAGGTAGCGCACGCGGATAAGGGCGCACGCGGATAAGGGCGCACGCGGATAAGGGCGCACGCGGATAATGGCGCACGCGGTTGAAAGGCGGAGCCCCAAGCCGTACCACACGCTTCCAGCGGGTGCCGACTAGAAAGAAACCGGCCAAATCCCAAGCGCACCCAAATCCAAACGATTCCGCTTTACCTCCCCGCTCTCAAACGCGAAACTCATCCCATGTGCGGAAGATTTAGTTTAGCAAAGGATGCCCTCGAATTGGCCGAGGCTCTCCCCGACTTCGACTGGGACGACATGATCCAGCCTCGCTATAATGTCGCCCCATCTCAACCCCTCGTCACGGTACTAAACGACGACAGCCTCACCTCCACCTTCACCCTCTGGGGCCTCATTCCCTACTGGGCCAAGGACCCCACCAAGTTCCGCTTCATCAACGCCCGCTGCGAAACCATCGCAAGCAAGCCGTCCTGGAAAGGCCCCTTCCGCCGCAAGCGTTGCCTCATTCCGGCCGACGGATATTTCGAATGGCGCAGCAAAAAAGGACGCGGCGAAAAACAGGCCCTCTACGTCAAATACAAGGACCACCGGCCCTTCATGATGGCCGGGCTGTACGACGAATGGCACGACGCCGACGGAGGCCTTTACGTCACTAGCACCATCGTCACCACCATTCCAAACGCGGTAGCGGTAAAGGCGCATCACCGCATGCCAGTTATCCTTTCCAACGAGGCCTGCAAAACCTGGCTCGACCGTGGGATCGACGATGAAAAAACCTTGAAACGAATCCTCCAACCCTGCTCGGCGGACGAAATGGAAATGATTGAAGTTTCCAGCCGAGTGAACCGTCCAATCCACGACGATCTTGCCTGCATTGAACCAGAACCGACCCTTTTTGATTAACCCATTTTTTCCGATGAAAACTCTTCGCATGCCGAGGATATCACCACGTTCGACACCAGAAGTGGCAGAGGCGTCCCACCCCTGTGAGGCAATATAATAAACGAGACGCATTATGAAGAAGTCAGCTCATATCATCATCGGCTTTGTGCTGGTGGCTCTCTTTCTCTGGCCAAAGCTGAGCGTGGCGGAGTCCTATATCATTCCCGGCGGCGCACTGGATGACATCACCAAGATGCGGGGCGACCAATTTAAAGCGAAGTGGCCCCACGTCCTTATTCCAGATGACGCGAGCCCAAGCGAAATTGGCAGTTACGTCACCTACCGACATGCCGACTTGATTTACTATTTCGGCCCCTTTGCCAGCGAGGCAGAGGTTGCTGCGGGTCGTAAAAAGATGGATGCGATTCGGGCCGAGTTGGTCGCGAAGTCGCCCCGCTTCAAGCAGAGCCAGGTCGGGGCGGTTCGAGTGGGTCCGCCCTCGAAAGAGACAAGCGAGGGAAGCAAGACGCTGCCTCAGATCGCGGTGACGGATGGTGACTTAAGCGCAGCCGGAACTGCAGGTGGCGCAGGTGCGCCTTCTGGAAAGAACATGCCGACCGAGACACCAGCTGCAGGAAGGCAGCCGAGTGGATTGGAGACAGCCGCGAAACCGGAGACCGAAGCAGGTGCTGAACCTGGTAGCTCGGGCGGAGAAGCCAAGCCTGCACCTCCCGAAGCCAAACCTGCACCTCCCGAAGCCAAGCCTGCAAAACCAGACGGCCCGATTCGGATTCCGAGTCGTCGCCCCACCACGCCTGAAACCCAAGCACCTAACGGCAATTCGGGAGCGGAAGCCGGAAGTGAAAGCGAAGCCGGAACGGAAGAAGGTGCGGGAGAGAATCAAAACGACGGAACCGGTAAAACGGGCGACGGCGAGACGCAAGGCGACAGCGCGGCTATGAGTGGAACCGAATCGCCCGACGAACCGGGGCATACCGGTGGCGCAGGATCGGGCAACGCACCGGAAAACGCTCCGGCGGCACCCGGCGCAGCTGGTGAAAAACCGGAACCAAGTGAAGACGGAGAAGCCGCGAAAACCGGTGCTGGCGCAGCGGGTGCAGGCGCGAAAACTTCGGGCGAAAAAGTGACGCCACCTGCGGGTGAAGCGGCTGAGGGCGAGGCATCGGACTCGACAGAAGCAAACGCGGACTCCAAAACAAAATCAATACAAAGCCCTGGCGAACGTGGTGAAACGTCGGCTGGAAGCGAAGCGGCTAAAGGCGAAGCGGCTGGAAGCGAAGCGGCTGGAAGCGAAGCGGCTGGAAGCGAAGCGGCTAAAGGCCAAGCGACTGGAAGCGAAGCGGCTGGAAGCGAAGCGGCTGGAAGCGAAGCGGCTAAAGGCGAAGCGGCGTCTGAACCAGCTGGCGATTTCAGGGAAGAAGGAGCCCCCGAAAACACGTCGGAGGCACCTTCTGCTGATTCTGCCGACGGCTCGGAAGAATCCGAGTCGAGTAGCGACGCACCGCCTGGCGGAGCCGCGACCAGCGGAGAGGCAGCCCAAGCAGGTACTGAATCTGCAAACGAAGGAAGCTCTGAAACCGAGAAAGCCGAGGGCGCGACCGAGTCTGGAGGGAAAGAAATGGAATCGGGCGAACCTGCTTCAGGTGAGACAGAAGCGGGGATGAAAGAAACGGAAGCAACCGGTACAGAGGCGAATAATGCTGAACCCCCTGCCGGTGAAGCCTCTGAAACCGGTGAGACAACTGGGGACAAATCAACGGATGCCAAACCAGCTGAAACGGAGCCGGGTGAATCCACCGCTGGTGAAGCGGGCGACGCAGAAGCGATGGCGGAAGGGAAGCCTTCTGGAGAAAGTCCGGAGGATACTCGTGCGGAAGCAGGAGGCGAGAAGGCGGGAGAGCCAAGCGATCCAGCGGCTGAGACCGACGAACCCGCTGAAGGCTCTGAACCCGCTGAAGGCTCTGAACCCGCTGAAGGCTCTGAACCCGCTGAAGGCTCTGAACCCGCTGAAGGCTCTGAACCCGCCGAGGGCCCTGAACCCCTGGAAAGCGAAACGCCTGAAGATGTCCCCAACCCTGGAGAAGAAGCTTCGGCATCGGAGGCTGAAGAAGCCGAATCGGAATCCCCTGAGGCCGACGAGGCGACGAGCGAAACGGAAGAAGCCCCGGCTGAATCCGTTGAAAAAATGGAAGACACTCCTCCCGAGCCGACTGAACTTGAAGCAGAGGCATCCGTCGAGCCAGAGATTTTGTCTGCAGTTGAAGAAGGTGACCCAGCTTCCGAAGTCGCGCCGCTAATCCCAGAGGAAAAGAGTGGGAACCCGCTTCTTCCCATCGGCCGAATCGCGACGGGGCTTCCGTTTTTGACCCGGCTTCTGATCTTCGCAGGCATTTGCTTCGCGGTTGGTCTTTGGTTGTTTTTTAGTATTCGTAAACTGCGTGCTTCGAACTAGCCGTTGGGATAACGTTTGGGCTCGCTCGTCCTCCGCCAACTCGTTGACGTTCAAAAATCGCCGAAGGATCCGATTCATATACGCGCTACCTAATTCGCCTCGGAAAAACGTAACCGCATCTTCACCGTTCACGTTCGAGCTCAACCTAGACGCCGTCGCATACCGTGCCGAGCTCATGCCGACGGGGACGTCGGCGCTCCCAGGCTCCTCGTCCGTCTTCCGTCAATTGCATGGCTTTTAAAAATCGCCGAAGGCCAAGGAGCGGCGGTTTCCAACCGCCGACAGATGCTACGATCTTCATCTTTCACGTTCGAGCTCAACCTAGACGCCGTCGCATACCGTGCCGA
>Ga0209187_1001578_pt1 | contig 25423 bp, 22 predicted proteins | sample BantaG_FD_187430 | JGI IMG/M metagenome (GOLD analysis project Ga0209187, IMG submission 187430) | Marine algal microbial communities from Bantry Bay, Ireland - BantryBay_4 metaG (SPAdes) (version 2) | ecosystem: Host-associated > Algae > Red algae > Unclassified | place: Bantry Bay, Ireland...
GGTGTCGCATGGACTACTCTTTTACTCTCCATGTCTACCGCTACTGTGATATATTGATGACCTTTCTTTGAACTGGTCTCATCTATTCCTAAGACTTTTATTCCTGAATGATCTGCTTCACTATATGCTTTACTTAGCCAATAATTAAATATTGTCCATACACGATTTGGGTATTCTCTCAGTACTTTTCCTACCTTATTTACAGGCATCTCTTGTTCTATCAAACACATACTAAAAGCTTCAAATAATAATGTAAATCCACTTCCAGGTCTTGCCCATGGTACTTGTACCTGCTTTATCTTACCACTTTGTTCTTCCTTTACTCTTGGCACTCTACAATGTATGTAGCATTCGTGCTCAAAGAAATTTAAATGACGCCACTTCCTATCTAACCTATCGTGGACCTTACTCTTCCCTTCTTTATCTTTATAATGACCTTTTGTATAGTCTATATGTAGATGCAATATCTTTTTCTCTCCCTCTTTCTCTAACTCAACTTTACTCAAAAACCATGGCGTTTCTAATCCTAAGGCAAGTTCAAATATCTTCTCACTATTCATATGGCTTTTTTACCGCCCAAAATAGCATTTTCCACACTAATCAACTTAGAGCCATTAATAATGAATGGGAGCAACAATTTTTATTTAAATCAACAGAAAATGAATCATTTACCAGGGATATTATCAGTGTTTCAGATAACGGAGTAATAGCTGTAGCTTATGGTATATCAGGTAAAAGCTTAGTTAAGGTATTTGACTTGTCCGATTTCATAAGTTCTAATTCGTACATAACAGAAGTAGAGAGTCCTCTATATCCGAATCCTACAGATGGAATTCTACATATATATATACAAGAGGAATCAAATGTTAATGAAGTTACAATCTATGATCCTTCTGGACGTTTGATCAGAAGTCAATTAATCAAGAATGGCGAGATAGATATAACTGACCTTAATTCAGGTACTTACATTCTGCAAGTTGGCACAAATATCCAAAGGATAATAAAAGAATAGATAGAAAAAAAGCACGAAAACCATAGGTCATCATGCTTTTTGAATTTAATATATTTCTTAATTCTAACTCTTTTTGTGAGACATTATTGTCTTATCTATGATATCACAACATTCATGTAATTGTTCTTCTGTCATTACCAGTGGCGGCGCAAATCTGATAATGTTACCATGAGTAGGCTTAGCTAATAGACCATTGTCTTTAAGCTCTACACATAAGTTCCATGCAGTTTTGCTGTCTTCAGTATCATTGATGACGATGGCGTTGAGTAAGCCTCTTCCTCTTACAAGATTAACAAGGTCTGATTTGTCACAAAGGTCTTGCATGCGAGCTCTAAATATCTCTCCTAATCGAGAAGCATTTTCTGCAAGTTCTTCATCTTTTACCACTTCTAATGCAGCCATAGCGACAGCACAAGCCAGTGGATTACCACCGAATGTAGAGCCATGTTCTCCAGGCTTTATACATAACATGATGTCATCATTAGCTAATACTGCAGACACAGGGAATACGCCGCCAGATAATGCCTTCCCTAATATCAAGATATCTGGCTTAACTTCTGGTTGGTGTCCACAGCTTTTTTCGCAGCTACAGTTACCACATGTTGCGAGTAATCTACCAGTACGAGCAATACCTGTTTGCACCTCATCGGCTATGAAGAGTACATTGTTCTTTTTGCATAAGTCATAAGCACCAGAAAGATATCCATCCTTAGGAACTTTAACACCAGCTTCACCCTGTATAGGTTCTACTATAAATCCTGCAACGTGTGGATCTTGAAGTGCTTCTTCCAGAGCTGCTAAGTCATCATATGGGATAACTTGTAGTCCTGGCATATAAGGTCCGAATCCTTTAGTACTATCAGGATCTACAGATGCAGATATCACTGCCAGTGTTCTTCCATGAAAGTTGCCTGAAGCGAAAATAATCTTTGCTTTGTATTGTTCTACACCTTTCTTTTCGTACGCCCATTTTCTGCATAACTTTAATGCAGTCTCTACGGCTTCTACTCCAGAATTCATGGCGAGTACTTTGTCGAACTTAAAATACTCTGTAATGTATTTTTCAAAAGGTCCAAGCATGTCATTATAGAATGCACGTGATGTCAGTGTGAGTGTTTCTGCTTGGGACTTCAACGCTTCGATAATCTTAGGGTGACAATGCCCTTGATTGATGGCAGAATATGCACTTAAGAAATCGTAGTATTTCTTTCCTTCAGAATCCCATACATGTACGCCTTCGCCTTTAGCAAGGACGACAGGGAGCGGGTGATAATTATGAGCTCCATACTTATCTTCCAGTGCCATGAGATCGTGTGATCCTAATGTTGATGTTTCCATTTATACTTTTTTTAATATCTTTTTATGAATGTCCATGACTTGCTTTATAAGGCTTTCGTCGCCGTTATTATTTATAATATGATCGGCCAAAGGTATTTTAATTTTATCAGATAATTGGTTCTTCATCCTTTGTAATATGGCCTTTCTATCAGATTTGTCTCTTTTAAGTAATCTTGTTATCTTGATTTCAGTATCTGCAGTAACAAGTATCGTCGCATCAAAAAATTCCTGAGCTTTAATTTCGAATATTAAAGCAGACTCTTCTATCACGTATGGACTCTTCTGAATTGTCGACCATTCTTCAAAATCCGACCTTACAGCAGGGTGTACTATGTTATTCAATTTCTTTAAAAGTAGTTTGTCCTTGAATACTTTAGATGCTATATATGGTCTGTTCAATCTTCCATTTCTATAGTAAGATTTATCAGATAGTAGGGCTTTAATTTGTTGCTTAAGCTGCTTATTTCTATTCATAAGTCGCTTGGCCTCAGCATCTGCATAATAGACAGCTATCCCGATACTTTCAAATATCGCAGCCACGGTAGACTTACCTGATCCTATGCCTCCTGTGATACCTACTTTATACATACTCCAATATTACAATGATTTCGTCTGATAGACTATAAGTTTTGTATGAAATCCTGCCTCAGATTACGATATAATGGTAGATTAGAGGATTGTTATATAAATAGCTAATGTCATGATTCAAGTCCAAAATATTCAAAAGACCTATAATCTTAACAAACAGCAAAAGAAGGAGCTACAAACGACAGCCTCTTCTATAAATGCGGTCAACAATATCACCTTCGAGTGCAAACCAGGAAGGGTATATTCTCTATTAGGACCTAATGGTGCTGGGAAGACGACGACTTTGAGAATGATGTCTACCATCTTAAAACCAACTTCTGGAGATATTCTTATAGGAGGAGAAAGTGTAACGCAACATCCAGAAAGAGTAAGAGCTAAGATCGGATTCCTTACAGGATCTACCAATCTCTATGATCGATTATCTCCTGGAGAGATCGTTGACTATTTTGGCAGACTTCATAATATGAAAAAGGCTGATATCGAGAGACGTAAAGATCAACTCTTTACCAAAATGGGTATCCATGAATTCTCTAAAAAAAGAATAGGACAGATGTCTACTGGTATGAAGCAAAAAGTGTCCATAGCAAGATCTATGATCCATGACCCAGAAGTAGTCATATTTGATGAGCCTACTTCGGGACTCGATGTTATTACAGCCAATAGTATAATAGAGCTTATAAAAGAATGTAAGCTGCAGCAAAAAACGGTCATTTTCTCTTCTCATATTATGAGTGAGGTAGACCTTCTATGTGATGATCTTGCGATTATAGCTAAGGGTGACTTAATCTACAATAGCACTATGAAAGATTTCAGAGCTGCTTACAAGGATGTGTCATTGACAGAAGCGTTTATATCAATTGTCCAAGATCATGGACAAATGGCTACTGTCTAAATTTCCTATAATTCCTACATCAACAAAGCAACACCAACATGCACACTATATTAACTGTCATTAAGAAAGAACTCATAGATACATTAAGAGATAGGCGTACACTTATATCGGCGATCATTATGCCGGCATTGCTGCTGCCGATTATGTTGTACGGATTTACTAAGCTTCAGACGACCATAATGAAAAAAGAAGAATCTAAGAAACTGAAAGTAGCACTCTTAGATGCACCTGCTATGTTTGCAACTACTTTCGATACTTCTAAGTATGAGTTACTCAGTGATGTATCTATAGAAGAGGGTAGAGATGCGATTCTTAATGATAGCTTGGACGCTATGGTAGCGTTTGTAGATGGCTATGCTAATAAGGTGAGTAATTCTGGTACTGGAAAAGTTAATATGTGGTATAAGTCTACTAACCTATCTGTAAAAGATAGATTATCAACTATTGTAGATGATTATGAACAAGGCATTTTAGATACAAGAATTGTAGACCTTTCATTAACCAAAGAAGCTATTAACCCTATAGAATTATACCAATATGACATTGCTCCTAAGAAAGAACAGCTAGGTAAATTGGCAGGAGGAATATTACCATATTTATTTATCATATTCTGTTTTACAGGTTGCATGTATCCGGGCTTAGACTTGATAACAGGTGAGAAAGAAAGAGGTACGATAGAGACTTTACTTACAGTTCCTGCTTCAAGATTTAAGATACTTCTTGGTAAGGTTATTACAATTGCCTTAGTAGGTCTCGCCGCAGCTGTTATGACAATATTAGGACTTGTTGCAGCACTTAAATTCTTGCCAGATATCCCAGAAGATCTTCTGGAAACCATATCTAATATCATTCAATTTAAGTATGTCATGATGTTGTTCATCATGATAATTCCATTGAGTTTTTTCTTTGCAGGGATGATATCAGCTATGGTAGTAAAAGCTAAAAGCTTTAAAGAAGCGCAGAGTATACTGACGCCGATATCCTTTGTTATAATTATGCCTGCATTGATTGGTATGATGCCAGGTATAGAATTAACTTGGGCCACTGCGGCGATTCCTATTCTTAATATTGCATTAGCTACTAAAGAAATTGTAGCAGGAACGATAAATATGGGACACTACTTTTTTATTGTAGCAAGTCTTGTGGTTATAGCTATAGTCGCTGTATTTATTAGTTATAAGCAGTTCTCTAAGGAGGGTATGGTGTTGAAGTAGGGCGTGCACGAGCGGCATTCAGTCGGAATCAGGCTTAATAGTATATAAGGGTTTCTTTTTTTCATCTCGATTGCAATGAGAGATCTTTTATTAATGGTACACTTAATGCTAGGAGGTCAACTTGCTGATGGATTTCATTCTGAGTTAATAGATAATTAAGCTTAGTTGTAAAGTCTTAAGAGATTTCTCAGTTGTTCCTCCTTCGAAATGGAAAAAAAAATCGCATCACTTTTCTGATAGTTGAAACTGTTGACAGTCAATCTGCTGATGGAGTTCATTCTGAGATAATAGATGATTCAGCTTAGTTGTAAAGTCTTAAGAGATTTCTCCGTCGTGCCTCATTCGAAATGAAAAAAAAGAATCAGATTTGTAAACTTTACTTATTAATCTTCATCCTCAACAAATGATCCACCATAACCAATGCCGCCATAGCCTCCACTATAGGAACCGCTCTCGGCACAACACATGGATCATGACGACCTTTGCCAGATACGGTACTCGCTTCTCCAGAAGAATTTACTGATTCTTGATCTTTCATTATTGTAGCGACAGGCTTGAATGCAACATTGAAGTATATAGGCATACCGTTACTTATTCCGCCTTGTATACCGCCACTGTAATTTGTTGATGTTTTCAGATTGCCATCTACATTATTCCATTTGTCATTATGCTCAGATCCTTTCATGGTTACCGAGCTGAATCCCGACCCATATTCGAATCCTTTTACCGCATTGATAGATAACATAGCTTTGGCTAAGTCTGCATGTAATTTATCAAATACAGGTTCTCCTAAGCCTACTGGTACATTTTCAATATTACAACTTATCACACCACCGATGGTGTCCCCATCTTTTTTGATTTGCATGATGTAATCTTCCATTTTCTGTGCAGTATGGCTATCAGGACATCTTACAATATTGTTTTCAGTCTCTGCCCATTTAATGTCGCTAACTTTCTTGTCTAACTTGATATGACCTACTTGTGTGACACCAGCATTGATTACAATTCCTGATTGATTGAGGATCATCTTAGCTATGGCCCCAGCCGCAACTCTTGCAGCTGTCTCTCTTGCTGAAGATCTGCCTCCACCACGATAGTCTCTAATTCCATACTTTTTATCATAGACCATATCAGCATGAGAAGGCCTATACGTATCAGCGATATGGCTGTAGTCTTTAGATTTTTGATCTTTATTTTTTATATAAATAGAAATAGGCATTCCAGTGGACTTACCTTCGAATATGCCAGATTGGATAATAGCTTGATCTTCTTCTTTTCTTTGCGTCGTAACTCTTGATTGTCCTGGCTTACGTCTGTCTAAGTCATTCTGAATCAGGTCAATATCGATATTAATTCCTGCTGGACATCCATCTATAACGACGCCTATGCCAGGCCCATGAGATTCACCGTATGTCGTTATTCTAAATATTTGTCCGAATGTATTGCCTGCCATATTATCATATTATCGCCAAAAAATCAAACCTAAGCATTAATTCTAAACTATATTATTGATTGACAGTTTTATCTTTGCACTATGCTTTTATACCCAGACGATCTATACGAGAAATTAGAATTTGATAAGATCTTGGAACGATTAAGTTCCTTCTGCATGGGTGTGCCTGCTAAGCAGCAAGTAAATAGAATCAGGCTTTTCAATCATAGAGAGAAGATCTCGCTGATGCTTGATGAGATTCTTGAATTCCAAAAGACGATAGATCTTGGTGCTGACTTTCCCTTGAGCCATTATGAGTCCATTATTGACCAATTAGGTTTATTGCGTAAGGAAGGGTATGTATTAGAAATAGAAGAGTACTTCTTAGTGTACAATCATATCAGAATGATTCATGAGATGGATCTTTTCTTTGATACAGACCGACAAGCAGAGTTTCCTATCCTTTACAAGATCTCTTCTCAAATATCTCTTGATGAAGTATTGCTTAAAAGTTTCTATAAAGTATTTACAGAGGACGGTAAGATCAAGCCTACTGCCTCGCCAGAGCTTAAGAAAATCTTTGATTCGATTAGATCAAAGGAACGAGAGATTGAACGTGTCTTTAAACAACTCGCTACTAAGTATAAGCAATTAGGATATCTCACAGAGAATGTAGAAAGTGTCAAAAATAGTCGTAGAGTGCTCAGTGTCAATGCTGAGAATAAGCGGAAAATTAAGGGTATTATCCATGATGAAAGTACGACTGGCAAAACAGTATTCATAGAGCCAGCAGAGTTGACTGAGTTAAATAATGACTTGTATGAACTTGAAGCCAGTAAACGTCATGAAGTCTATAAGATACTTAAGAGTCTGAGTGATCAGTTACGACCTCACCTCGACGATATCTTATTAGCTCAGAGAATCATTGTTAGATTTGATCTTATTAGAGCTAAAGCAAAATTTGCTAAAACATATGATGGCAATAAGCCTATCCTCACAGAGGATAAAGAGATGGTTCTTAAGGATGTATACCATCCATTACTCTACATCATGAATCAAGAAATGCGCAGAAGCACTGTGCCATATGATCTAAGTCTTGATGCAGAGAAAAGGTTCCTTGTCATCAGTGGACCTAATGCAGGTGGTAAGACAGTCACACTAAAAGCACTGGGCCTTAATCAACTTATGTTACAGTCAGGGATGCTTATACCTGTGAGAGATGATAGTAAGCTCATGATATTCAATAAAATAATGATTGATATCGGTGATCAACAATCTATAGAAGGTGACCTGAGTACTTACAGTTCTCGATTGCTCAACATGAAATATTTTGCAGAGAAGAGTGATAGAAAAACTTTGATATTAATAGATGAATTTGGGAGTGGTTCTGACCCTAAGATGGGTGGTGCTATAGCTGAGGCAGTATTAGATACGATCATTAAGCGTAAGTGTATGGGCATCATAACAACCCATTATTCTAATATCAAGAACTATGCATACAAATGTGTCAATATCCTCAATGGTGCAATGCAGTTTGATAAGGATGAGTTACAACCGACATTTAAACTTAAGGTAGGACAACCGGGAAGTTCTTTTGCATTTGAAATAGCTAATAAAATAGGTCTCCCAAAAGCTATATTAAAGTATGCTAAGAATCTCACAGGTAAGGATAATAATAAAGTAGATAGGCTTCTGATAGATCTACAGCACGAGAAGAAAGTATTAGAAGAAAAGCTCTTAGAGAACTATGATGAGTCTTATAGGCTTAATAAACTCATTAAAAACTATGAGTCTATGAAAGAGGAGTTGTCAATTAGAAGAAAGAGATTAAAACTAGAAGCTAAAGAGAAGACTTATCTAAACCTTTCAGATTATGAGAGAGAACTACAGAAGCTTATCGGTAATTTAAAGAAAGAAAAGAATGTAGAGAAAGCAAAGTCTACACTCAAAGAGATCAAAGAAAAAAGACGGGAATCGAAAACTGGCATTAAAGAAATAGCTCAAGAAGTATTCAAAGAGCAGATACAAGAAGTAAAAGACCTCCAAGTAGGGCAGTATGTCAAACTAAGGTCTGGTGGAGAGTCAGGTAAGGTCGTCGGGTTCACTGACAAGAAGGTTAAGCTGGAGATGGGTATTATGAAATTTGAAGTGCCTCGATCAGAAATAATCATGGCTAATGAACCTATCCATAGGATAAAGAAAACAATAACTACAGATACCGTTGTCAATCCTCAGACGATAGATACGAGTCTTGATATAAGAGGATATTCTAAGCAAGAGGCTGAAGATTCTATGCAAGAGTTCATAGATAATGCTTTGATGGCTAGTGTGCTGCAGTTAAAAGTTGTACATGGTAAAGGGTCTGGAGTGCTTAAGAAGGTCGTCTGGAAAAAAGCTAAAGAATACAAAGACATTAAGAAAATGTGGCATCCGACAGATGACTTTGGAGGGCAAGGCGTGACGTTTATTTCGTTCTAAATAAATAGAACTTGTTGTTAGGCCAGCTTATATGCGAGTATAAATTGAAATGGCACCATCCTAAGAAGAACAGTGCCACATAATATTTTTATAAATATTCTATTTACATAAACATCTCCGTACCGCTGAAGTGGAAATTCGCTTCAATTAGAGCATTCTCATCACTGTCAGAACCGTGTACAGCGTTCTCACCTATACTCGTAGCGTATAGCTTTCTTATTGTACCCTCAGCTGCTTCCGCTGGGTTAGTAGCACCGATTAGTGTTCTGAAGCTTTCTACAGCGTTATCACCAGAAAGTACAGCCGCTACAATAGGTCCAGAGGACATGAAGTCAACTAACTCACCATAGAATGGTCTTTCTTTATGCACAGCATAGAATTCACCAGCTTTTTCTTTGCTTAATTTAGTGTACTTAAGGGCTACAATCTTGAAGCCACCTTCATTGATCTTATTAAGTATAGCACCGATGTGACCATTACGTACAGCATCAGGCTTGATCATTGTGAATGTTAATTTACCGCTCATTATTTTTTGTGTTTTATAAATTTTTCTAATCGACGGCAAAAGTATAAAAAAGCCCTATGATTTGCTTGATCTTGAACAAAGATCGCAAAGCCTAAAGGGATAATACCATCTCCAATCGTAATTTCTGTAGGCGTTCTTGCATCTATATATGATATTTTCTTTCATCTATAATAATGATATTAGCATGATAGCAAGTCTTCTTGTTAGACTACGCATATAGAATAAGCCATAATTTGTATTTTTATGAGCATTACCAACTAAACTCTATACTTACACATTGCTATTTAAGGATAAAGCAGCTTTCAAGACTTTCTTCGATGAGCATTATAATGCGATATGTAATTATATATATAGTTATCTGAATGATGCTGTAATAGCTGAGGATATAGTACAGGAGACTTTCTTAAATCTATGGCAGAAACGCAATGATTACGATATGCCACACTCCTTAGAAGCTTTTGCTTATAAAAGCAGTAAGAATAAAGCGCTTGAGCATATAAGATCACAGAAATCATATAAAAAACACATACAAGAAGCGGCATTATCGAGATTACAAGTGACGAAGCCTGCAGAAATGTCGTCTCAATACAGTAGGTTGGAGGAATTACATCGCTCAATACGACATTTGCCTCCTAAATGCAGGAAAGTGTTTGAGTTACATAAATTTAATGGCCTATCTTACGCCGAGATAGCAGAGCAGGAGACTATATCTATAAATACAGTAGAAAATCATATGGTCAAAGCAATGAAAAGATTAAGAGAAGCAATGTCAAATAAAATTAGCAAATAGACTTAATGGATATTAATAAGATCATATTAAAAACTATTAACAGCAAAGCAAGTACTCAGGAGTACGAAGCATTACAAGCGTGGAAGGCTGAGTCGCAGCAGAATATTGAATTCCTCAATAAGATGATGGAAAAGCAGATTACTGTAAAAGATTATATTGAATTCGATAAGAGTAAAGCTTGGGATAAAGTAGAATCAAAGTTAGATCACCCACCTAAGTCTAAATCTTATCTGTGGATGTCGGTCATAGCTATTCTTGCATTTGTAGCTGTCGTTTACTTTGCTACAAATGGAAATACGCCAAATACTGATCATATCCATGAATCCAACGATGAGATGATCAATTTTGCATTACAGGACGATTCTCAGATATGGCTTAACAATGAATCTACAGTTGTAGAGCTATCTGATTTTATATCAGAAAGAAAAGTAAGCTTAGAGGGCGAAGCTTTCTTTGATATTACACGTAATCCTGAAGTGCCTTTCACTATCGAGTTAAATGACACAGATTTTATAACTGTGTTAGGTACAAGTTTTAATGTGTTGAATTATGGAGATGATTTCGACTTAGTAGTGTATACTGGTCACGTTCAATTAAATGTGCTTGGTAGAACATTAGATTTATATAAGAACGATAGAGTCACTTTATTGAATGGAGCTTATGTTAAAGTAAAAAATATTAATAAGAACACATTAAGTTGGAAAAATAAGATTTTGGTTTTTGATAATGATAAATTGTCTGATGTCTTTAATGAGCTTGAAGACTATTATAGCGTAGAGTTTAATGGGCTTGCTGACTTAGATATTAATAGCTGTAGATTAAGGTCACGTTTTGATAATGAGTCTATAGATAAAGTTTTGTCAGAATTAGTTAACCACTTTAATCTTGTATATACCAAAGAAAATAACATTATCAGCATACAAAGTATAAACTGTGGATAATGCGTATTTGCTATACAGTACTCCTCATAGGTATCAACCTACTGTATTGCAATTCTGTATCGTATAGTCAAAATCAAAACCCACAGATTCAAATCGAAGCAGGTTCCATATCTACGAGCCAATTAATCCAACAGATAGAAGCACTTACAGATTATTTCTTTGCCTACAATTCAGATCTTGTATCTGACATTCCTACTTTATATTTCTCTAAGAGAGAACTTAGTTTATCTGACCTATTAAATGAATGGGATCAATATTATCCATACGATTTTGTAATAGACGAAGCTTCTAAGAAAATACAACTTTCGAGTGCTGCAAAGTTTAGAATAAGTGGGGTAGTGATAGACTCATTTTCGGGAGAAACGATGCAGGATGTTCACGTATTTTTATCAGCTGAAAATAGCACATACACTAATGAAGATGGTTACTTCTCGATCGATGTAGATCTCGATGGTATGGAACAGGTAATCATAAGTCACGTAGGGTATACTGTAAGTTATATTCCTACCTCAAAGTTAGGAGGAACTTCTATGATAATCCCCCTGAGCTACAGAGATAGCAACTTAGATATTACAATACTGGATACTCCGCTTAAGAAAGATCAATTTAAGCTTTATTACAAGCACTCTCAGCAGGATATAGAAGAAAGTGTAAGCATATCAGGGACATCAGATTTATTAAGTTATCTTAAGACAATGCCTTCTGTATCTACAGGTTCAGAAGGGCAGAGTGGTTTTAATGTAAGAGGTGGAGGGATAGAGCAGAATTTGATTCTTTTGGACGGATTCCCTGTATACGAAGCCAGTCATTTAGGTGGATTATCATCTATATTTCTCACAGATGCTATTAAGAATGTAGAGTTCTATGACTCTGCATTTCCAGCAAGATATGACGGCAGATTATCCAGTGTCGTAGATGTAAGGTTAAAGGAGGGCAATAGGCATCAAATAGCTCGTAAGCTAAGTCTTGGTATCGAAGGAATACAAGGCCAACTGGAAGGTCCTCTCAGTGCATCTACTTCTATTAATATAACTGGTAAGAAGAGCCTGTTTTCTGAAATCGCTAAACCCCTTCTACAAGAAAGATTAGACTTGTTAGAAGCTGATTTAGGATACCATGATTTATATGCTAAGTTGACACACTGGTTTAGCCCTTCTAATAGAATAAGCCTTACTGGATATACTGGTGGTGATAGGATAGCTATACAACGTAATACCGTAGAGTCTACAGATTCATTTCAAGATTTTAATAAGATTAATTGGGGCAACAAGGTTCTTGGGATACAGTGGAATAGAGCATTCGAAGATCGATTCTTTCTTACAACAAGTGTAGGATACTCAGAATACCTCTTTAATTCCTTAGGATCGTATAGAATTAATTTTATAAAAGATGGCTTACCAGAAGTCAGAAGCTTTACTATTCTTACAGAATCATATCTACAAGACTTAAGCTTTAATAGTACTTTGGATTACTACTCTGATGATTGTGGAAAATTCAAGATAGGACTCAATTACACTGATCATACAAATTCTCCTTCGATCTTAGAAGATGAAACTTTTCTAAATATAGATTCTACTATATCCGTGATTGATAGCGTTTATAACACAGAAGAGCTTTCTGCCTTCTTAGAACATGAGTTGGATTTGGGATCTAAGTTTATTTTATTTTCTGGACTCAGATATAATAATTATCAGACTGGCAATACCAGTTATAATCACCTTAACCCAAGGCTTCAGTTACAATATAATCGAAAGTTTTTTTCATTGTCAGCGTCATACTCGCGTATGAGCCAGTTCATACATCTACTGTCTAATCCAGGCCCAGGATTGCCTTCTGACTTATGGGTGCCGAGCACGGATAGATTCAGCCCACAACGTTCTACAAATTATAATTTAAGTTATAGATACGATAGAGAGAATTTAAGTTTTGGAGTAAGTAGTTATTACAAACAATTTAAGTCAGCAATAGAGTACGATAATCCGAGTGATGTAATTTATTCATTCATAATAGATACCGAACTTTACAGAGTAGAAGTTAATAATGAAAGCTGGGAAGAAAGGGCTATAATAGGTGATGGTGAAGCCTATGGCATCGAGTTTGATTTTGATTATGCTCTCGATAAATGGAAACTCAATGGTGCCTATGCATTATCGAGATCGACACGGTCATTTGCAGAAGTTGATGACGGAGAAGCATTCCCGTTTAAGTTTGATAGAACTCATGATATTCAGTTTCAAGTCAAGTATATGCTGAGCCGTTCGCAATCCATAATGCTAAATTTTGCCTACGGGACGGGTAATGCATATACCTTGACTGATCGACGTATACGTGGACCTCGTGGAGAAGATATCTTAGATGCAGCAGCAAGGAATCAGTACCGTGTGCCTTCTTTCCATCATCTTGATATTATGTATAATATCAAGCATCAATGGGATGAGAAAACCATACAAGTCAATGTAGGCGTATATAATATATATAATCGTCTCAATCCCTTCTATCTATATCTACAGCAGAGTAGTGCAGGAGATAGTGTTGTTAAGCAGATTTCAATATATCCTATTCTGCCGCAACTAAATTGTTCACTTTCGTGGTGATATAGATATAATAGTTTGTTTTTGTGGTGATTATATAATAACTTAGAAGAATCATATGAAGTATTACATCTTTATAATCATCCTCTTTTCTATAATCTCTTGCGAAAGTGATCTTACAATAGATGATTCCAATTTTAAAAAGGAAGTAGTCGTTAATTCAATATTAAGTTCTGATTCTACACTTACCGCTGATCTTTCTTACAGCAGTTTTTTTAATGATTCTAATGTAGAAGCTGTAGAAGATGCCCAGGTTTCCGTAATAGATCTTACTTCAGGTAGGCAATATGCATTAATCCATAGTGCAGACGGTCACTATAAGAATCCTAACATAGGAGTCAAATCTCATGAGTATAGGCTGTTAGTTACTACTTACGACAATAAAGAAATGACTGCTCAGACATGTATTCCCCAAGATATTATATTAGATGTATCTATAGATACACTCTATGATGATGAGAGATACATTAATGAATTAAGTATAGGTGTAGAAATAGCCAATGATCCCAATAGAGATAATTATTATACATTTGAATTGTTGCCCTACAGAAAAATAGTAACTCGGCAAGACTCCTTTGTAGTTGAATCTACTCCACTTGAATTTGTACCAAATGATCTACCTCAACTTAGTGAGGTCCCTTCAGATTTTAAATCTAAAAACTTTAATTTATTCTCGGATATTGGATATGATGGAAAGAATATTTCTACTTCATTCAGTTTTGGTAGAGAGGATATCTCATTCGGAGATAAGAAACCTAATGACGTAACCGATCAATCCTCTGAAGCGGAGACTACATCTGGTGATAGGTATGTTCAGGCTTATGCAATCAGAATTATGGCAGTATCTTCTGATTTATTTGATTATATCAAATCTTATGAGATTTATAATCAGCAAAATAACATTACCTCTTCTAATTCTCAGCCCGGTAAAATCATTTTTAATATCGAAAATGGTATAGGTGTGTTTGGAGGTACTAATACCCAGCTGATTCCTATCAATTAGATTTTCCTATTCTATTCTGTAGCCCTATTCTATACTACTAGCCTATACTACTAGACTATTGTGTACTACTGTTAATGCGATAGCATTAGTATCCATAAGGCATTAATAACTATAATGGATTTAGAGAACCATGTATACTTCCTTATTTCTAAAATCTTAGTATGCAGTTGTATTGATTTGTCTTTTTGATTACGCATCTTAACTAAGTAAGATCTTTCCTATTCTGGATTAAGGCATTTTATTTGAGCTAAGGTTATTCTATTATCAAAGCATTCAATTTATACATTCAGATTAAAGAATTGGACGATCTGCGTACTGACTTGCTTCATCAATTCAGTTTCTGTTCGAGTTATTAGGTAGATCAAATTTATATGCTAATCAATAAAAATGCATTGGTAGGCATGTTTTATATGAAAAATGCAAGACTAATTTTTCACAATAGTTGAGATGGGCCTTATTGACTATAGCAAGGATAAGATCGCTACTAAGCAAACTATTTAATCTCTTTAAGAATGGAGAGTACGGAAGACTATTTTATAGGGCATGATATCAGCTCATTTTTCATAAGCTACTTACTGGGGATCAAGCTTTCATGACAAAGATGGCACGGAGCGCTTTGACATAAGAGTAAAATGGTGGGAGAATCCTACAGGTAAGACTTATGAGCAAATGAGTGTTGTTACGGATATAGAAATGGAAGAGAAAAAATTTGAGACAGCTCTTGAGTATTATTCTCCTGATCAAGTGCCAGTGTTCTTTGGGCATTATTGGCTTAACGGTATTCTAAGGCTATTAAAAAGGAATGTCTGCTGCCTTGATTATTCAGTTGCCAAGGATGGTTATCTGGTAGCTTATCAATGGGGTGGGGAGAAAGATTTGAAAGCATCTAATTAGTTTGGGTTTGATTATAAGTTAATTAACTATTTAAAGATATTAGAGGAACGCCATTAGTAATCAATCAAAAGAACAATCATATCTTAAATTTTAAGCTTAAGTATGATAAAACTGAATCAACAACTCCAACAGCTGGAATTATCTAAGATTAATATCCAGAATGAGATCGTATTCAACTACTTCGACAAGAAAGTCGCCAAAGAAGATTATAACGATACCTTTCTTAAAGCTTTATACATAGGCGTATTAGCACTAATGGAAGATAGGCTGTCAGCATTTCTCGCTAAGACTCAGAATGAGTTGGGTGTAGAACTCGAGAACCTAAAGCGTATGTTTGACTTCAAGCAAGAGCTATTCTATACAAGTACTGCCAAAGGAACCATAGCAGAAGATGACATTGCCTCATTTCTCAATCAGTACTTCCAAGATAAGAAAATCAAAGACGATGCCTTCACTACTGGTAATGAAGCCGGTGCATTACCTAAGAATAAAACTGGGGATATCGTCATACATGTAGATGGGGGTGAAGATCTCAAGATTGTATTGGAATGTAAGTTTGATAAAAGTATTAAACTTGGAGATATCGCCTCTAAGGATGTATTCATTAAGAAGTCTGATACTGCTTGGTCCCAATTGATAGAATCTAATGCGAATCGTCATGGCAAAGTATCGATCATCGTATTTGACAGATCATTAGTAGATAAATCTATCCTGACATTTACAGAACATGTGGGCTATGTCCCTGGGGTAGGATTTGTCTGTATCGTAGATTCTCAGAGGGGAGATTATTCTAATCTTGTCATAGCTTATAATTTATCACGTGATATTGCCATCAACAATAAAGATGAAGAAGTAGATATCAATACTCTAAGTATTATAGTCAAAAGACTACTCAGAACAATTGATGAGTTCAAGACAATCAAGAAACTGGTAGAAACAAATATTAGTACCAATCAAAAGATATTAGCCCAACTGGAGAGGTCCTATATGCTCATGGAGTTCAATCAGGAGTACCTGACTAAGTTTTTAGCTGAGGGTAGCTTATCACATAAAGACTTGATGGACTTCTATATGGCTGAAGATGTCAAGGATCGATATAAGTTGATTGAGAAAGAAATAACAGGATAACTTACCGAGAGATGAAAGAGGTACTTGGTATCAGTACTGATAGAGGATTGTCAAAGCATATCGAGAAATTAAAAGATGCAGGTGCCATAGATAGAGATCAAGATTTTGAGGGCAAATGGACAATAAACTATGAAAAATGATTAGACTCACAGGTATAGAGACAGGTATAGAGACAGGTATAGAGAGAGGTGATCATAGTCAGTTGCCATGTTGTTTAATAAAAGGAAAAATAGGTCCTCGGATAATGAAATATTATTAAAAATGAGAGATCGTCTAATAAGTGTTATAATGAATAGTCCCATAGGATCGATTTAAATTGATAGGGAAAGAAATTTTATCGTATTTAAACTACATTTACTTAGAGAAAATCAATGACTAACATCAATCAAAATCCTGAGCAAAAAGCACGAGACAAGATCGACCAAATGTTGATTTTAGCAGGATGGGTTGTGCAATCAAAAAAGAAAGTTGATTTAGGAGAAAGTAAAGGTGTTGCGGTAAGAGAATACCAGACAGATGTAGGTCCAGCAGATTATGTCCTATTCGTTGATAGAAAGCCAGTTGGAATTATCGAGGCTAAGAGAGAAGATGAAGGTCATCGTCTGACTGTGGTAGAAGATCAATCCAAGGGATACGCCTCAGCTAAGTTGAAATATCTAAATAACGATCCTTTGCCTTTTGTCTATGAAAGTACTGGAACAGTAACGCGATTTACAGATTATCGTGATCCCAAACCAAGAGGCAGAAATGTATTTACTTTTCATAGACCTGAGACGATTGCTGATCGAATTAAGAAAGGTCAAAGCCTCAGAGAAAGGTTGCTAACAACACCTCAATTGGACACTACAGGCTTAAGACCTGCACAGATAGTCGCTGTTGAGAATTTAGAAAAGTCATTTGCTAAGAATAGACCAAAAGCACTGATCCAAATGGCTACTGGTGCAGGTAAGACATTTACAGCTTGCACATTCGTCTATCGACTGCTGAAACATGCTGATGCTAAAAGAATACTCTTTCTTGTCGATACTAAAAACTTAGGGGAGCAAGCAGAACAGGAATTTTTGACTTTCCAACCCAATGACGATAACCGAAAGTTCACAGAATTATACAATGTCCAAAGGCTGTCTTCAAGTTATATCGCCTCAGATAGTCAAGTATGTATCTCTACCATACAAAGGTTGTACTCCATTCTGAAAGGTGAAGAATTGGAAGAAAGCGCAGAAGAAGAGAACCCCAATGAGAACACATGGCTAAAAAAACAACGTACTAAGAAAAAAGCATTACCTGTCGAGTACTCTGCTAAAGTACCTATAGAGCAATTTGATTTTGTAGTTATAGATGAATGTCATCGCTCTATCTACAACTTATGGAAACAAGTATTGGATAACTTTGATGCCTTTCTCATCGGACTCACAGCTACACCAGATAAGAGAACTTTTGGCTTCTTTAATGAGAATGTCGTCAGTGAGTACACTTATGAAGAGTCCGTCATAGATGGCGTCAATGTGCCCTATGATGTATACACGATAGATACAGAAATCTCTCAACAAGGTGGTGAACTAAAAGCTGAAGTCTTTATCGACAAAAGAGATAAACTGACGAGAAAGAAAAGATGGGAACAACTGGACGAAGATGTTAACTATCAAAGAAATGATCTGGATAAAAAGGTAGTCAATCCAAGTCAAATCCGAAACATCATCCGTGAATATAAGCGAGCTCTAAAAACATCAATATTCCCGAATCGAATAGATGAGAATGGAGAATATGAAGTGCCTAAAACCTTGGTATTTGCCAAAACAGATAGCCATGCTGATGATATAATAAAAATTATCAGAGAAGAATTTGATGAAGGGAATGACTTCTGTAAGAAGGTAACTTATAAGGTGAAAATTGATAAAAAAGATGCAGATGGAAATGTGATTGTAAAAGGGGAAGATCCTAAGTCCGTCTTGAATCGTTTTAGAAATGGTTACAATCCGAGGATAGCGGTTACTGTAGATATGATCGCTACGGGTACTGATGTCAAGCCACTTGAAGTCCTATTGTTTATGAGAGATGTCAAAAGCATCAACTACTTCGAACAAATGAAAGGTCGAGGAACGCGTACTATCAATAATGATACATTAAAGATGGTATCCAAAACAGCCAACAGCAAAACACACTTTGTAATAGTAGATGCTGTAGGAGCTACCAAGTCTAAGAAGACGGATAGCAGACCTCTGGAACGTAAGCCATCTGTGCCTATGAAAGATCTCTTAGGAGCAATCACGATGGGTGTTACAGATGAAGATCTCTTCTTATCATTAGCCAATCGACTCATCCGATTAGAAAAGCAAATAACAGAAAAGGAGAAGCAGAAGTTATTAGAGTTCTCAGGAGGTAAGAACCTCAAGCAGATCACTAAGGAACTGATCACAGCCTATGATCAGGATGTCATAGATAGCTTAGCGCAAATAGAAATAGATAAAGTACCCATACAAGATCGTACACCTGCACTCACAGAACAGGCTAAGAAAGAAGTACAAGAAGCACTGACGCTACAGGCAGTAAGCACATTCAATGGTGAGCTGAATACTTACTTAGAGAATGTCAGAAAGCAACATGAACAGATCATAGATACCGTCAATATAGATACCGTCACTAAAAGTGAATGGGATACCACCTCAATAGATAAGGCTACAGAAGTTGTGAAGGATTTCTCTGAGTACTTAGCCTTGCATAAGGACGAGATCAAAGCCTTGAGCATATTCTACGATCAACCTTATAATAGAAGAACCATCACCTTTACGATGATACAAGATGTGATGGAAAAGCTCAAGATGGAAAAACCCATCCTATCACCACATTATGTATGGGATGCCTATGCTGCTATAGAAGAAGTCAAAGGCAACCGACCCAAAGATGAACTGACAGCTCTGGTGTCACTGATCCGCAGAGCTTGTGGGATAGACTCAGAACTCAAAGCCTACGACAGCGCCATAGAAGCTAATTTTAAAACTTGGATTTTCCAACAAAATGCTGGACAACACAATCGCTTCACGCCTGAGCAAATGGACTGGCTGCGGATGATCAAAGATCACGTGGTGAGCAGTTATCATATCCAGATCGATGATTTAGATTATACCCCTTTTGACGCCATAGGAGGTAAAGGTAAAATGCATCTGTTGTTTGGAGAGCAAATGAACGAAATTATTAATGAACTGAATGAAGTATTAGCGGCATGATGGAGGATTGGGTTGAATGTAATTTAATCGATATTTGCGAGCTAAATCCAAAGCATTTAGATAAGCAAAATTTAGATGACAGTTTTGAAGTTCAGTTTCTTCCAATGAAATTAGTAGAAAAAGAATCAAACGTTATTCATACGTCAGAGATCAGAAAATTTGATGATGTAAAGAAAAAGAGTTATAAGTATTTTGAAGAGAACGATATTCTTTTTGCTAAGGTGACACCATGTATGGAGAATGGTAAAATTGCGATAGCACGTAATCTTAAAAATAAGATAGGTTATGGTTCTTCTGAATTTCATGTTTTTAGATGTTCGTCAATAATTTCGAATAAACTCATGTTTTTCTTTTTAGTTCAAGAAGGATTTCGAAGAAATGCACAACATGCTATGACTGGTGCAGTTGGACTTAGAAGGGTTCCAAAGAAATATTTGGAAGATCATTTGTTTTTGGTACCACCACTCCCCATCCAACGAGCCATCGTATCCAAAATAGAAAGTCTATTCAGCAGTTTGGATAGTGGTATTGCCGATCTTAAAAAAGCACAAGAGCAACTAAAGATTTATCGGCAAGCGGTTTTGAAGAAGGCGTTTGAGGGGGAGTTGACTAAGGAGTGGAGAGAGCAGCAGACGGACTTGGTTACTTCAAAGAAATTGATAGAGGAGATCAAAAATAGAAGGGAGAAAAATTATAATGATCACATTTTAGAATGGGAAAATCAGTTGAGCTTATGGAAGAAAAATGGGAAGGAAGGCGAAAAACCAATTAAACCTAAGAAGCCAACAAATTTAGACTCCAAAATTACTAACCTTGATGTTGTAGCCTCTTCTCTTAAAGTTTCTGACTTTTGGGACATTCAGCCCTTGGCATTTATTTCAGATAATAAACCAAACTGTATCGTAGATGGTCCTTTTGGTTCATCTATCAATGTTGCTGAGGATTATAAAGAAACTGGTGTTCCAGTAATTCGAATGGTTAATATTCGTCCCCTAAAATATGTATCAAAAAATCTAAAATTCATAGTTAAAGAAAAATTTCATGAACTTAAAAGACATAATATAATTTCGAAAGATATCTTAATAGCTAAAGTGGGTGCAACTATAGGTGATTGCTGTATTTATCCGGATACTCAACCCGAAGGTATGCTTTCAACAACAGGTAGCTGTCGAGTTAGATTAGATCCTATTGTATATTTGCCAAAGTTGTTACAATATTATGTGTTTTTTCAAAAATATAAGCTTAAAAGTATTGCTTCCCAGACGGCCCAACCTTTCTTGAACATGAAAGTTTTAAAAGCTTATCCTGTGCCAATTTTAACAATCAGAGAACAAGAGCAACTTCTCCACGAGATAGAATACCGTCTCACTGTCTTTGATAAAGTGGAAGAAAGCATTAAAGATAGTTTGCTAAAAGCTAATGCCTTACGTCAAAGTATTTTAAAAAAAGCATTTGAAGGTAAATTATTGACAAAAGAAGAAATAGAAAAATGTAAGCAAGAGGCCGATTATGAGCCAGCCAGTGTATTGTTGGAACGGATTAAAAAGGAAAAGAAGAAAAGCTAATGGTAGCTACTCGGAATGGAATAAAAATATTAGTTGCTTCAACTGTTTACGGTTTTGAAGATCAGTTATCAGCTATCTATGCTCAATTAGATAGTTATGGTTATGACGTGATGAACTCTCATATGGGTACTGTCTTTGCCGGATCAGATAAATCTAACTTAGACAATTGTATGGAAGCAGTTGATGAGTGTGATACATTTCTTGGAATTATACGACCACATTATGGTTCGGGTGTCATAGACGAAACATCTATTACACATGAGGAGGTTTTAAGAGCGATACTAAAAAAGAAGGCAAGATGGTTTCTCGCTGATTCAAAAGTTATTTTTGCAAGACAACTTTTAAGAAAAGCAGAAATTGTATATAAAAATGGTGACAAGAAAATAAAACTTGAAGATGTTATTATCAGACCTAATACTATAATAGATGTTAGAAGTATCGAGATTTACAATGCTGTTACTTTAGATAAAGTAAAGCCAAATGAGAGAAAAGGGCATTGGGTACAAGAGTACTATGATTTACCAGGAATGACCAGATTTATTGAAGGTCAGTTTAAAGATTATCACAAGGTACAAAGGACTATTAGCTATATGAAATCAATATAAACATGGAAGAGAATCTATATATATCAAGTCTTCTAAAAGAGAAGGATGGCGAGCAATTAGAGATTCATGCTACTTTTGATGAAAGTAGTATCTATTCTACTGTATGCGGATTTCTTAATACAAAAGGGGGTAGGCTTTTGATTGGTATTGATAATGCAAATAAGCCTCACATTAATAAGGATATAGATGCTCATTTAGAAAGAATTCAAGTTGAGCTATTTAAACAAATCAAGCCGTCTTCCATAGTCAGTATTAGAAAAGAACCTTTTAAAAATTCAGAAATAATCTTAATTGAAGTTATTGAAGGAAATAAAAAGCCATACTCTTTTGAAAATAAAGCTTTTATAAGACTAAAGAGTAATACTCAAGTTGCAGATGACAATCAAATGGGTGTTTTAATAAGAGATAGGAAAGATTTTGAGTATTCGTGGGAAAGATCTCTTTGTATGGATGCGGAGGTTAATGATTTATATAATGAAGAAATCAAACAAATTATTAAATTTGCAAATTTGGTAAAACGAAGCATTGACTTTGAACCTAATGACACAAACTATTTTCTGGATTTTAATCAGCTTTCATTTAACCAAGGTGTTACAAATGGAGCTCTTGTTCTTTTTGGTAAAAAGCCTACATATTTTCTGCCTCAGTGCACCGTTCGTATTGTCGAATTCCCAGATGGAAAAACAGGTAAGGAGTTTAGTGATACACAGTTAATTGAAAACAATCTTTTTGGAGCATTTAGAGAAGTACAGTCTTATTTTAAAAGGACCATCCCGTTAGTCAGTAAATTTGATGAGTCAGAATGGCAGAGAAATGATGAACATAAATATCCCTTACAATCTTTAGATGAAGCGGTAATTAATGCTATGATGCATCGCGATTATTCAGATCGAGGTGGAGAAGTTTTTATTGGGATCTATAAGGATAAGATTGAAATTAGTAATTCTGGTGAACTACCACATTTTTTAAATAATGCCAAGCTTAAGAAAAGTCATCAATCAGTACCTCCAAATCCGAGTATTACTCATATGGTGTTCTTAGCTGGTATGATTGAGAAAGTGGGCAGAGGTACTATATTAATTACTGAGCAATTTAAAAAACTTGGACATCCTGCTCCAAAATGGAAGAGTAAAAATGGCTTTACAAAATTGACTCTTTTTGGTTCTCCAAAAAAAGTTGAATTGAATGACCGTATGCAATACTTTTTGAATACCTACGAGAAAGACAAGTTCAATAGAGAAGATTACTCCTCTTTTTTTGAAAATGAGATTTCTGAGAGAACAGCTGGTAGTGACCTATCAAAATTAGTTGATGGAGGATATTTAGAACGATCTGGCAAAGGCCCCAATACCACATATGTCCGTATTCAAAAATTGCCAGATGTTGCCAGATAAGATGATGTTTGCTCGGTACCAAATGCCAGATGTTGCCAGAAAGGGTACTAAACCTCAGCAAAAGCAGGCTGTTTGCATTAAATTTAATTGCCAGATATTGCTAAATAAATCAATCATCAATTGCCAGATATTGCCAGATAGAGATAAGATTGAGGCACCAAGGATAGATTTTGATGCGCTAAATAAGCAGCAAAATGATGCGGTAAATGATGCGGTAAATGATGCACTAAGAAAGCATGCGTCAGCTAAGCTCTTAAGCCGTTATCAAGAGTTAATTAAGCTTTTATATACTAATGGAGACTTAACTCTATTACAGCTAATTGACTCATTATCAGTGTCAAGAGCTACTTTGCAACGTGATATCAAGCTCTTAAGTAGTCATAATTTTATAAGCCTTATAGGATCAGACAAATATCGTGAATACACCATAAATTGTGCTAAAAACCAAAATTGATGCGCTAAAGAACTAAGCTATGATGCACTAAACTGACAAAATGATGCGCTAAAAGATGAAAATGACAGACTCAACTATAATATCGAAAATATGGAACCTTGCCAATGCCTTAGAGATGATGATGTAAGCTTTGTGATTACTTAAGGCAAATCACTTATTTGCGATTTATACTCAATGGGATAATTGATTGCCAGATGTTGCCAGAAGGGATAATGAAACTCAACAATATTAGGCTATTTACAATGAATGCAGTTGTAGATATTACCAGATAGACTACAATGATGCACTAAAAGATTGAAATGACAGACTCAAATATTATATCGAAAATATGGAATCTCGCTAATGTCTTAAGAGATGATGGCGTAGGTTATGGTGATTACTTAGAGCAAATCACCTATTTGCTATTCCTTAAGATGGCAGATGAGCTCAATAAGCCTCCATATAACAAAGGGCTTGCTTTTCCAAGACTCAAAGATGTGGAAGGCAAACAGATAGTAGGCGGTGATGTCTGTAATTGGGATACCTTATCCAACAAAAGAGGTGCAGAATTAGAATCTTTCTACAGCCAGTTATTAAGAACCCTATCTACCGAGAAAGGCATTTTGGGTCAGATTTTCACCAAGAGTCAAAACAAAATACAAGACCCGGCAAAGCTGCTGAAAGTGATAGATATGATCGATCGTGAAAATTGGGCATTGATGGGAGCAGATATTAAGGGTAAGATATACGAAGGACTACTTCAAAAGAACGCTGAAGATACTAAGAGTGGAGCAGGGCAATACTTTACACCAAGGGCATTAATTAAAACCATGGTCGCTTGTGTACAACCAAAGCCTATGAAGACGATATCTGATCCAGCTTGTGGGACTGGTGGTTTCTTTTTAGCTGCTTACGATTGGATAGTGGAGAATAATAAATTAGACAGACAAGAGAAAGAGTTCCTGAAGAATTATACCTTCCATGGCAACGAAATCGTCGCCAATACCAGACGCATGTGCCTGATGAATATGTTCTTGCATAACATCGGAGAGATAGATGGTAATAGTTTCATCAATGCCAATGATGCACTAATAGCTGATGATGGCAATCGCTATGATTATGTGTTAGCTAATCCACCTTTTGGTAAGAAGAGTAGTATGACGATCACTAATGAACAAGGTGAGGTTAAGAAAGAGGATCTAAGCTATAATCGTCAGGACTTCTGGGAAACCACATCTAACAAGCAGCTCCTATGTAAAGCCCTAACTTTAACTTTTCGAGAATGCTTATTTTATTGATAATTTTTTCCCGAGACAAAAAGTATAAAAAAAGGGATGGCCTTCACCTATGGGAGGCCATCCCTTTTTTGGTGTTT
>Ga0209187_1001579_pt1 | contig 25406 bp, 4 predicted proteins | sample BantaG_FD_187430 | JGI IMG/M metagenome (GOLD analysis project Ga0209187, IMG submission 187430) | Marine algal microbial communities from Bantry Bay, Ireland - BantryBay_4 metaG (SPAdes) (version 2) | ecosystem: Host-associated > Algae > Red algae > Unclassified | place: Bantry Bay, Ireland...
TTAATAAATTAAGAATTTTGGGTTAGCGATTTTTGTTGCTAGTAAGGCAAAAAACATGACTGAACCATGTGAAGGAACCGGAACGGTCGGGCTGCCATAGCCGCGCTATCACGAGGCTTTTTAACGAAACTAGCGGCAAAAAGATCAAGCCAAAAACGTAAATTTATTATTAACTCATTCCTAAGACAATTATAGGAAAAATTTTTAACAGCTATTGGCTTCACTCAATCGTAATATTCTCATTTCAGAGAAGCAAATTCCGTTAATGATACAACCTTTAAAAATAATAGCTGTCTCCCGGAAGACAGCCCAAAATCATTTAAAACTAAAATTCTTCTTCGTATCTTTACCCACTAATTTTTTAATATTATGAATGAAATTATTGCCACCTTCGATCCTATCCATACCGGCCTCTCCAAAGATTTGATGACTTTTGGAATACTAACTATCGTAATGCTCATTATATTGGTTATCGGTAATCGGGTTAAAGTGGGTTATGAACAAAGGCATTATAAAAACATCTTGTTAATGCTCACATTTTTTGCAGCGCTGATCTGTGGGGGAGCGACTTTCTTCACGTGGTTGACGAGTGTAAAACTGACCCCGGTTGTCATGCGCGTACAAAATATGGATACTCCTTACGGAACGGTAGATTATACGGATATTCGCAATGCTTACTATTACCAGGATAAGCAAACCGCAAAATACGCTGCGGATAAAGTAATCAGACAAACACAATTTTTAATCATTGACGAAATCAGTCGTAAATCACACGCACTCAGTGAAGAAAATTATGATATTGACGCAATATTTTCTTTGCTGGAAAAACAGGTGAAGGAGTAAATGCTACCGACTTTTCCTTAAGCAAAATGGCGAAGGCCGGAATAAAAGGGCTGGGACCATTTTATGTTTTATTGATGTCGCAGGTTTTTGGAAGCAAAGCCTCTACCGGTGTTATCGTTCCTCTATTTTCGACAAATGATGGCTACCTTAATCCTGGTGACGGTCGTCGGTCTATTTTTGTGGGATCGACGCAAAAATCAACCTATTCCTAACCAGTGGTGGTTTGCCGCCGCGATCGGAATTATTGCGGGTGTGGCTATTTGGCCTGTTAGCTTCCCTCTAACGCAATTTTACGAGAGAAAAAGCTAACCAGCTAATAGCCCCCTGAAAGTCAATTATCGGCCTCGCCTAATCACGTTAAAAGAAAGCCAATCGTCTGCCTGTCGAAAGTCCACTGAAAGCCAATTGTCCGCCCATGGTATTTCATTCAAAAAAAAAGCAAGTAATCACCCGAAGATAATCACTTGCTTACATTCACAAAAAAAATCTGTTTAGCGAAAACTTTTCTCAAAGTTTCCTATACAGTCTCATAGTATGTAGTCTCGTTTATCGGTGTATCTGAACGTAGCCAGAGTACTTATTACCGTTGCCATCATCCAGCAAGTAGAAATAAGTTCCATCGGGCAAAGTTTGATCCGTCCAGGTTCCACTCCAAAGGGTGTTCTCATCATACTGACCATTTTCGTTATAACCGTAAGAATCCTTGCGGTATACTTGGTTACCCCAACGGTTAAACACGCAGAGTGAGTTATTCGGAAAATTTCTTAACCCTTGAATCATAAATACATCGTTTACACCATCATTATTGGGTGAAAATCCATTATGGATAACCAGTTCCTGTACCGTATCACAAGTAACAAAAATAGTTACGGTAGTAGAATCACAGCCTAAGGCATTACAGATTCCGTAGGACAGCATATCCGGAATGTCATCGTTACAATATCCCGTAAATGGCGTGTAAGTCAATATCCCGGTTTCAGGATTCAGGAAGGCTGTTCCATTATCCGGACCCTCTACAATATAGAAGGTATCAATCAATTGATTACCGGCGTCATCGTTATTTACAATGACCACCTCTACCGAAGTTTCAATAACGGTATTGGCCGTATCTGGATTAGCAGTTGGTGGCGAGACCTGATCGGACGTCGTGTTGAAAATAAAGGTAGTGGTATCACAAACCCCCATATCATCACACATTACAATACAAGCCGTATCCATTCCTACCTCAATTCCGGTCACTTCGATACAAGTGAAACCATCTAAGAAACCAATCCTGGTAGAAGTTCCCGAAGCATCCGGGCAGACATTGTCAATATCAATTATGTTTCCAGCCAAGTCGGAAGTATCCAGACAAATCGTATCCGTAATACCAATGACTAAATTTGTTAAAATTGTATCAGGATTAATACAGTCCACCGTGATGGCTACGGTATCCATACAACCATCAGGTCGTTCAAAAATCACTTCGTGAAATCCAGCGGCTAGTTCTAAACTGGTTCCGCCACCAACCATCATATCGGTTGCAGGTAATACGATCAAACTACTCGTCAACAAGTGTCGAATATTTAAGGAACCATAACTATTATCAGGATTGGCTCCGGTAATCGTTTCAGCCACTGGATCATATGTCCAGCTACTACTGTTGTCCCATAGATTCATAGAATCGGCGAGCGCAGTCAGGTCCGCAAATTGGCCGCTAAACATTATTTCATTTATCGTCCAGCTTTCCAGATCATAATCTCCGCTATCCGGTACATTTTCCGTTTCGTAGGTAAGTACCGTATCTGCTCCGCAAGCGGTTAATAAGGTTCCGTAAGGCAATCCATTATCGGTAATCGAGAATCGAATGGCGTCATTAATTGACAACGGAACACAAGCAGTGGTAAGATCATTACAATCTTCTGAAGTAACCTGTTGAATATCGACACTGATAAAATCAGGGCAAGCGGGTGCGGGCGTACAATCCACCTGAACGGCGACTGTATCTACACATCCACTAGCATCATCCATTACAATCACCACGTGGAAACCAGTATCGAGAAGCATTGCGGTTCCATTAGCTCGTAGTATCGAGCTTGGTGATACGGTGGACAGTGGCGTTCCACTTTCACTGATCGTTAAGTCCCCGTAGGTATTCAACGCAGCTCCTCCGGTAATTAATAAACCGCTATAATTCCAGTTACCCGTTGGGTCAATCACATTCATGCTATCCGCTAAAGCGGCCGGATCGGTAAAGCTTACCGGACCAAAAGCGATACCTTCAATGATCCAGCTATCCAGTTGATAAGTACTCGCGTCATTAAAGGATACGGTCAAATAACTCTGAATAGAATCAAAATCACATCCCGCAAATCCACTGGTATAAACTGCTCCATTATCGGTAATGGTATAATTCGTAATATCCTCTGGTAAAACCGAAATACATAATTCCGTAGAATCGGTACAGTCTCCAGCACCCAGGGTCAACGTCTCGTCCATAAAATATTCTGGACAATCATTACACGCAGCATTTATATAAATGGTATCTATACAACCATCATTCGTATTTTCAAATACTAATTCGTGGAAACCTACTGATAATGGCAGCGATACTTTACTCGGTGTCGGCTGTAAATCAGCGGGTGAAATGGCTACTACCACGCCAAATTGAACAATCGTAATCGCTCCGTAATCACGGGTAAGGTCTCCTCCGTTAATACTAAAGTTATTAGAGATAAACCAGTTTCCGTTAGGATCCCAAATATTCATAGAGTCCACCAATTCTGGAATCGTCGCAAAGTCGGTAGTAAACGTCTGACCGTCTACAATCCAGGACTCCATTTCGTAAGGACCACTATCCCAGTTATCATAACTGTAAATAATCAAGGAATCAAAATCACATCCCTGAATTTGTTGCGTATAAGGATTTCCATTATCGGACACATTATAATCGATAAAATCAGTTAGTAAAATTGGCGTACAGTAGAAAGCCATTTCGTCACAATCCGCCGCATCTACCGTAATGGTATCTACCGCAAATAACGGAGGACACATACAGGTCAATGTTACGTTTACGGTATCTTCACAACCCGTCGCAGATTCTCTAAAAATAACTTCGTGCATTCCTGCACCAAAAGATAATTCAATATCTACTGGTTGATTACGCTGCTGTGGATTCGTGAATCCAGTAACCATAGGAGCATTTTCCCTTCTTAGGTCGATTCTACTATACAGATTATTGTTTAAGACATGACGAATTTCATTATTATCGGGAACGTGTATCCAGTTGCCAGTTGGGTCCCAGATATTCATGGAGTCTTTTAAAGATTCCATATCCGCGACTACTCCAGAGAAACTGTTTCCGTTAACTGTCCAATTGGTAATCTCATAAGGTCCCATCAGACCAGCATCCGGTATTCCACTATAATCATAGTAGGTAAGCGTATCAAATCGACAAGGCTGAATACCTCCTCCGTAAGAATTTCCATTATCAGAAATGCTATACTGATTTAGATCCAGCGGATCAATGTTGACACAGATTGTTCCGTTGTCTCCACAATCAGCCAGGGTAATCATTTCATTTTCTAGTGTAATAAAGTCCGGACAATTTTCTGTTTGTACCTGAATAAACATAACGGTCGTATCGCACGCACCGAATTCGTCACAGGCTACCAAACAAAGCGTATCCGTTCCCGTAAATCCAGTATCTGGTGTATAGGTGATACAAGAACTTCCATCTAAATTCGCCGTTCCGTTGGCGGGTGTTTGACACAAAGCTAGTGTAGCAAAGTTACCTACTAAATCTGATGTATCCGCGCACAAGGTGGTCGTGGTTGTTTCAAAAGGCGTTACCTCAAATAAGGTATCTGGCATGATCGTGCCTTGTACCGCTAAGGTCAGCGTATCCAAACAACAAGTACTGGTATTATTAAAAGCAATTTCATAAATTCCTATTCCACCGAGATTTATTTCCATTCCCGGAGTTGCCAGGGTATCTACCGTACATCCGACAATCGGATCCGTGTAGAGTGTTCCGTTTACCGTGATTTCGTAATTCATTGTATCATCAATTGATACTGGAATACAAACAGTTGGTGCGCGCCCGTCGGCAATTAAGAGCGTATCTCCGCTAAATAAAATCGGACAGGCAATCGCATCCTGTGTTAAATTAACCAACTGCGACGGACTCATACAGGTACTGTCTGCATTGGCAATTAAAACATCGTAATTTCCTGATGAAAGATTATTAAAAGTATTATTCGTTGAGAAGGTAGTACCTCCGTCAATACTGTAATTTAAAGGTGCTTGCCCTCCACTGGCAATGATCTCGATACTTCCATCCATCTCATCACATGCGGAAGGATCAACGGTGTTGACTACATCAATTACTGATTGGGGATTGACAATTACCGTTACGCTATCGGTTCCATTGCAGGTTCCGGATACATTGACAAAGTAGGTTGTACTTACGGTAGGAGTAGCTACTGGCGTCGGACTACCTGGATTATCAAGTGTTGCCGTTGGTGTCCACAGGTAAGTAGTCCCACCCATAGTTGCATTCAACGTCGTAGAAGTTCCTTCACAAATTGTTACGTCTGGTCCAGCATCTATCACGGGACAGCCTTGATAGAATCCGGCATCTATATCATTATTCGGTGCTAAAGCATCGAAGGTAAAGGTTGCCGTGTTACCCGTTACTGAATTTACATCACTATCTAAATCATCCGTTGTCGTATCTTGTGGCGAAGTTGTAAACGTATTACCCGCCGTATTGGTCGTCGCGTCAAAGTTTACGTAATAATCTCCCGCTGGAACATTATTGAAAACATACGCGCCATTCGCATCCGTTGTTGTCGTTGCGATTAATACATCGTTATCATCAAATAAATTGACCGTTACTCCTTCGATGCCAGTCTCACCCGCATCCTGAATCCCGTCTTCGTTTATATCTTCGAATACAAAATCTCCAATTGTATTGGTAACAACATTCGGAATCAATCCTGCGTCTAAGTCAAAATTATCAGCATTTGTAATCATAAAATCAACCGTCTGTCCACTCGCATCCGCATCACTATCGAGGCCATCCGTGGTGGCATCCTGTGGACTAAAACTAAACGTAGAATAATTTGAATTATCAAAGAAAATATAATAATCCCCCGGGGGAACATTATCAATTTGATAAGCACCGGAAGCATCTGTCGTAGCAAGCTCAACTACACCATTTGTGACAGCATTCACTAGAAAAACATCTACGCCACTTAATCCCGGTTCACCCACATCCTGGATTCCATTACCATTATCATCTTGCCAGACAAAATTCCCAATACTAAAAGTAGTTAATTGGTAAAAACCAGCATCAATATCATTATTTGGTGCTAAAGCATCGAAGGTAAAGATGACGGTGTTACCCGTTGCTGAGTTTATATCACTATCTAAATCATCCGTCGTCGCATCCTGTGGCGAAGTCGTAAAGGTATTACCCGCCGTGTTAGTCGTCGCGTCAAAGTTTACGTAATAATCTCCCGCTGGAATATTATTGAAAACATACCCGCCATTCGCATCCGTCGTTGTCGTTGCGATTAATACATCGTTGTCGTCAAATAAATTGACCGTTACTCCTTCAATGCCAGTCTCGCCCGCATCCTGAATCCCGTCTTCGTTTATATCTTCGAATACAAAATCTCCAATCGTGTTGGTAGGAGCAGCTGGCTGGAAAAATCCGGCGTCGACATCATTGTCCGGGGCAGTCGGATCGAAAGTAAAGATCGCGGTATTACCCGTTACCGGATTAATATCACTATCTAAATCATCCGTCGTCGCATCCTGTGGCGAAGTCGTAAAGGTATTACCCGCCGTGTTGGTCGTCGCGTCAAAGTTTATGTAATAATCTCCCGCTGGAATATTATTGAAAACATACGCGCCATTCGCATCCGTCGTTGTCGTTGCGATTAATACATCGTTATCGTCAAATAAATTGACCGTTACTCCTTCAATGCCAGTCTCGCCCGCATCCTGAATCCCGTCTTCGTTTATATCTTCGAATACAAAATCTCCAATCGTGTTGGTAACAACATTAGGGATTAATCCTGCGTCCAGATCAAAATTATCAGCATTAGTTATTGTAAAAATAGCCGTCTGTCCACCCGCATCCGTATCACTATCAAGATCATCGGTAGTAGCATCCTGTGGACTAAAACTAAACGTAGAATAATTTGTATTATCAAAGAAAATATAATAATTACCTGCTGGTACATTATCAATCTGATAAGCACCGGAAGCATTTGTAATGGCAGTTCCAATTAAGGCATCCGTCGCGGCATCCGCCAGAAAAACATCTACATTACCTAGCCCCGGTTCTCCAGGGTCCTGAATACCGTTACCATTATTATCTTGCCAGACAAAATTTCCAATACTAAAAATAGTTGATTGGAAAAAGCCAGCATCTACATCAAAATTGTCTCCCGTAAGTGGATCAAGAATAAAAGAAGCCGTATTGCCCGTGGCAGGGTCAATATCACTATCGAAATCATCCGTGGTCGCATCTTGCGGAGAAGTGCTTAAATTAAATCCACTCGTATTTGTAGATGCATCGAATCCAAGATAATAATTACCGAACGGAATATTCTTGAAACTATATAATCCCATTGCATCAGTCGTAGTAGTACTAATAACTGAATCATCTGTTGCATTAAATAAGGTAACCGTTACCCCTTCAATTCCTGCTTCTCCAGCCTCTTGAACTCCATCTTCGTCGACATCTTCAAAAACAAAATCTCCGATGCTCGTAACCGGAATAAATCCAGCATCTGTATCTATATCATCACCAGCAGTTGGGTCAAAAGTAAATACGGCTGTACGAGCTGCAACTGGATCAATATCACTATCGAGATCATCCGTTGTTGCGTTGATTGGCGTACCCAGAAAGGTATTACCGTCCGTGTTGGTCGTATTGTCAAAGCTGACAAAATAATCTCCAGCTGTCACTCCATCAATAGTATAATTTCCGTTAACATCTGTGAAGACGGTATCTAAAGGTGTTCCAATCGCGTCGTTTAGAATAACCATTACTCCAGCAATTCCCGGATCTCCCGGATCTTGAATTCCATCGCCGTTATAATCTGCAAAGACAAAATCCCCGATAGAACCAGCCTGGATAAATCCAGCGTCGATATCGGTGTCATCACCGGCAGTTGGATCAAAAGTAAAAGGTGGCGTAAATCCGGTAGACGGATCTATATCACTATCCAAATCATCCGTCGTTGCATTCTGAGGTGCAAAAACAAAACTGTCACCATCTACATTGGTGGTCGGATCGTATTCGATGTAATAATCACCGGAAGGAATTCGATCAAAAACATAATTTCCATTGGCATCAGTGATCACCGTTGCCACGATCATATCTGTATTGGCATCATAAAGATTGACGGTTACCCCTTCAATTCCGGGTTCTCCCGGATCCTGGATACCATCATTATTTAAATCATTAAAAACAAAATCTCCGATATCTGCAATGGGAACTAGTCCCGCATCTATGTCGAGTACATCAAACCCGGTCGTCCCCATAAAATCAGGCGTTTGTCCAGCTGAGTTAGCATCACTGTCCGTGTCATCTGACCCAATATCCATTGGGCTAAACATGTATTGTTCGCCGATTCCGGAGGTATCAAAAACAATGTAGTAATCTCCGGAAGTAAATCCAGAAAATAAATACATACCCATGCTATTCGTCGTGGTAGTACTTACCAACATATCGGTGTTAGCATCAAATAGATTGACGGTCAGATTATTAAAACCTGCTTCACCAATTTCCTGAATACCATTGTTATTTGCATCAATCCAGACAAAGTCTCCAAAGTCTCCATTACAATCACTGACCATGATATTACTAGTACCACTTCCCATACAGCCAGTGGTATCCATATATTCGTAGGTAATAAGGTGATTTCCTTCACCTGCTACACTTGGATCGAAAACCCCACTCGAACCGTTGGTAATTCCCGTTCCACTAAAGGTTCCACCCGTTGGAGTGGCATTTAAAATTACCGCAGGATCCGTAGCACAAAACGGGCCGGCATCAGAAATATTTATATTTGGTACGGGTACTGTAATTTCAGTAAAAGCACTATTAGAACAACCATCGGGATGATGAAAGACATACTGAATCATATTTAATCCTGCATCCGCTAAACTAGGATCAAAAACACCTCCCATAGTGTCCGTAATTCCGACTCCATAAAAGAGTCCACCCGCAGGTGTTCCATTAAGAACTACTGGAGGATTAGAACGACAGAATGGTCCCGCACCATCCAGGTTAACGGATGGAATAGCACCCACCGTAATATCTGTGGTTGCCGTTTCGCTACAATTCTGAGCATTTGTAAATGTATAAGAAATCGTATGGGTGCCTGGTCCAGCTACTCCCGGATCAAAACGACCATTTGCGCCATCAATGATTCCGATTCCGCTGTAGGTTCCACCAGAAGGCATTCCATTAAGAAGCGTATCTGGGTCTGTCACACAATATGGGCCGACACCATCGAGGGTTACGGTAGGTGAAGGCAATACCGTTATATCTACCGTGGCCGATCCAGAACAACCATTTCCATCGGTAAAATCATACATGATCGTGGTTATTCCAATTCCCGCCATAACAGGATCAAAAGTACCCGCCGCAGCGTCGGTAATTCCCGTTCCAGTGAAGGTTCCTCCACTCGGTACTGCTGTGATATCAGAAGGAGCCTCCATGATACAAAAAGGTCCAGTGTTACCGAAGGTAATACTGCCACTTCCGACCACACTGACTAGAGTGCTGTCCACGTTGGTACAACCCGAAGCATCTGTGATCGTAACGTAATACATTCCATCATCAGCAACGGTAGCATTTAAAACTGTTGGATTTTGTACACTCCCAGCGGAGAAAGATGGACCTTGCCAACTCCAGTCTGTCGCTACTCCCCCATTCTCACCTAACATGATATCCGTACCTTCACAGACAGGGCTGTTACTAGTGACAGAAACTGCCGGAGCAGGATTTACCGTAATTATTATTTCTGCAAAAGGACGACAATTTACATCACCAGGAACTGGATTAGCAATTGCGTAAATGAAATAATCTTCTGCAGTAGCGGTATTATTTGTTGGTAAAACAATATCATTAATCGTTGCAATCCCTCCCCCTGGAGTAATCGTATCAATCGACGTTCCTCCAGTATACATGTCTGCGTTAAGCTGTTGATCCGCAAAATATACATATACAATGGCGTCGGTCTCTATCGCATCCGTTCCTATTTGCAAACTCGGAATGGTATCACCAGAACAAATAGTTTGCGGAGCAGATGGCGAATCAATCACCGGACAAACCGACACACTAAATCCAGTGGCCAGATCATTGGTATTTATTCCACTACCTCCGGTATTAAACGTTAAATAGGGGTAACCATCTACACTCGGATCAACACCGCTCGCGATGAAGGCATCCGAATCGTGTAAATCAGCCGTTGGGCCAGTTGTATTATTTGGGAAAGTTAAACTTAAAGAATCCTGAATTATTCCAGTCATTGGATCAAAGTCTCCATTAGTTCCAATTGCCAAATTATAATCCGTAAAATATTCTAAATTATTATTAAAACAGAATTGACCATTGGCATCGGTAGTTGTAGTTCCTACCGTGGTTCCGTCCGTAGCCAGAAGGCTTACTTCAATTCCACCAAGTCCGGTTTCACCCGCATCATAAGAACCATCATTATCGCTATCTATCCACAAAAAACTACATATTTCTACGGGTGCAGGATTTTTTAGTAATTCAATATCACCTAAACCACCACCTTTAACCGCATTTCCATTCCCACCAGGAAAAGTAGTTGTTTGATAAAGTAAATATCCGTCTGCGCTGGTTCCATCATTATTGTTAAACATTTTTACTCCACCGGAATTAAAGGTACCATCTATTGGATTCATTACCGTAACGATGGCATCCTCGGTTCCAGGTAAAATAGCAATAGCGCCCATTACAGTTTCGTAATGATCAGGATCGATTAAGTCACCACAATAAAATTCTCCACCGCCGGGACCTTCTCCATTTGCTCCACAACCACCGCCGTTGACGGTTGTTCCAGCATTCTCCAAAACGAAACTCCCAGCACTAAGGCTGGCACGTAGCAAGTCTCCTCCACTAATCACAGTCTCGGATTGTGTATCCGATAAGTTTCTTTGAAAAGTAAATTTTTGTAAAGTATATCGATCCGTGAAGGCCATAATCATGGATCCGTCTACGTCAAAGTCCAAAGAACTCAGCAACGGGCTAGGTCTACAAGTTTCAAATTCGTCGTAAATATCTATCCAGGTTTCCCACTCGGTACAACTACCACCGACCACTTCTCCTCTTGTAAAATCTAAAGGGAAAGTGCCTAGGGCAGTATTCCAGGTGCTACTTGCAAAATCGTAAGCATATACGGTAGCGGATAAATCAAGAGCGGTTCCTCCATTTTCTCCACTACAAACTACTCCCGCATACAGTTGACCTTGATAATATTTTAATCCAAAAGGACGGCTAACTCCGAAGGCACAGCCAGGCGATGGAATCAATCCCAAAGAGCTTACTTCACTTATTGTTGGTAAAGTACCATTAGTATTATAAGCCGTCAAATCGATGGCTACTATTTCTTTATCATTTAAGTTAACTACGTAAAGTGTTTGTCCATCATCAGAGATATCCAAATCACCCATCCCCGTTTTACCAGGCGCATCAAACATCAATGAATCTGATTCTAGTGCATCAAAATCAATGGCTAAATTCCGCGTTGGTTCAGTTCCCAGGTTAACCCCCATCGCATCCAAATCGATTAGATTGGTCGTTACTGGCGTACCCCCACTATAGTCAATCGCGTAAATTCCTCCGATTCCTAAACTACCTAATCCGACGTGTCTTTTCATCACGGCAGAAATAAAAGCGACTTCAGAGTACTGATTATAAGCCAATCCCCAGGTGGCACCAACTTCGGACATTAAAGCGTCTTTATCTGGCTCGGGTATAGTGCCTGTTCGTCCGTAAGGAAAGGTAACTACGGCGTCAAGTGTACCACTTGTTCCTCCTCCCAATGGATCACCGGGAACGTAACAGTTTACAATTACTTCCGGCATCGCCTGAGCGTAATCGGTTGGATACTGAACACCAAGATTGACCGCACAATCAGCTGCGTTTTCAATTCTTACAATTTGATTATTAGTTACTCCAGTAGTTGCTTCCAGATAACTATCGGACCAACTAAATTCTACCCTTACCGGATAAGAAGCAGGTGTAACCCACCAATCACCACGAAAATCGGTAATCGTGGTAAACACGATATCGTTCACGTCCGTGACCGTTACCGTGATTCCCGCCTGACCGGGTTCATTCGCATCCATTGTTCCATACACATTGGCACTGGCCAAGCCGTTTGCCGGTAGTTCCCGAAATACGGTACCACCGATATCTCCAGGCATGCACTGTGCGGATACTGTGTTATTGAAGTAGAATAGAGAAACAATTGTCATGGTAGCGAGGTACCATAGGTTCGTGCATAGACGTTTGCCCATGAGATATGTTTTTTTTGTGAAAAAATGTGCGGTATGTACTAACTGGAAACTACGATACAAGCAAGCGGTAATCAGACGATCTTTAGATAAAAAAGGGGGATTTTTCGCTTATTTGTAAGGAAGCATAGTCAAAAGGTAGACTTCCACATCAGGAATAGGACAAAATTTATACCAAACAGTTGCAAAAAAATTATATGTAAATATTAATAATTAAAAAGCGCCAATTACAGTACTGTAATTGGCGCTTTTTAAGAAAATATTCTATGGTAGAAAACCCTACTTCTGATACTCCACCCGTACATCCGTCCGATCAAATTTCGTCACCCGCACCTCCGTTCTTCGGTTCTGTTGATGTTCGATTTCTGAACAGGTTACACCATCTCCACAGCGATTTTTAAGACGACTTTCGCCAAAGCCCTGGGACGTAACGCGTGCAGGATCAATGCCTTGACTGATCAGATAAGTCCGTGCCGCTTTCGCTCGATTGGCCGATAAGATCTTGTTATATTCGTTGCTTCCTCGACTGTCCGTATGCGATTCTAGCGAGATATTCATACTCGGATAGGTTCGTAATAATTGCAGTAATCGGTTTAGGTCTTTGCTCGCATCCAGGCGGATATCAAACTTGTCAAAATTGTAATAAATATCTTTTAAATTGATCACCATCCCTTCGGTATACGTCGCATTTGCATCTCCCAAAAAGTGGTTATTCAACATCCCCGGCGTCATCTCATGGGCAGGAACGTAGGTCGTTACCGGCTCGTAAATCGTGCGTGGAACGTAGGTTACTTTTGGTACGTATTGTATCGTTGGTGGGGCGACTGGCGCTACCGCAACGGGTGGGGCTGTTACCACTTCGGTCTTGATAATTTTTCTGACACCCAGTTCCAGTTTCACTTCCAGCTCCTTTTCTGGATCGCAGTCTTCGGCTTTGGGATACAAAAATTCCGTGTCCGAATCAAAGCCGGATTTCATGGCTAAAAAACGGTAATCACAACCACATTCGATACATAAATCAAACTTTCCGTCGGTGCCAACGGTATACTTTTGCGTCTCTCCGGTACATTTGTTTTCAACCCGAACTTCCGCTCCTGGCATTGCACTGCTATATTTTTTATTCAGGACCACTCCGTTTAAGACCATGCAGGACTTCCGCTTCATAGGTACACAAAAACCGCTTTCTGATTTTAGGTCTTCGTAGCTTACTACTGCTTCGGCATCTTCGTAGCCTTTTTTGACGGATTTTATTTTATACTGTTTTCCGGGTTTTATACGGTGCGTCAGTTCGCCTTCAGTGTCGGTGTAAAAATCAGTGATCACCTCTTTTTCGTTCTTCTGATTGCCAATCACACTTAATACGTATTCTTGTGAATTTTCTGAGATGGGCTTTAATGCTAGCATTAGATTGCCATCGCTTAAATTATTATTATTCGTATTTTCAGATACTTCGGTAATCGTTACTTTGGCGCGATCAATTCGACGGCTGCTACCCTCTTCAAATACACACATCTCATAAGGCATCCCGCCCATCGCCAGCATATTATTATCGGCTGTCCATTCGTAAATATCGTCTTTTCCGTAGCCGTCGTGACGACTCGAACTCAGGTATCCGCGGGTCTTATCTTCGTTGATCCAAAATCCAAAATCATCTTTTTTTGTGTTGAATTTTTCGCCCATATTCTCGCGTACCGACCAGCTACCTTCATCGTCCATATTTACTTTTTGGGCCATAAATATATCCAATCCTCCTAATCCTTTATGGCCTTTAGAGGAATAATATAACGTCTCATCTTCTGCCATAAATGGGAAGATTTCGTTGTCTGAGCTGTTTACCGTAGGACCAAGATTTTGTGGCGTACTCCAGCCGCCTAGTGTTGATTCTACTACGTAAATATCCAAACCACCGTAGCCACCCGGACGATTAGAGGCAAAATACAATCTTCTTCCGTCGGGAGAAAGGGTCGGGTGACAAGTTGTAAATTCATCACTGTTAAATTCCAGTTCTTCCATGTTGGCCCAATAGCCCTCGGCATCTTTATTTGCCGAATATATCTTTAAATCTATAAGGCCTTTTTTACTTTTCCCGTCGTTATTATTTCTGGTAAAAAACATCATATTTCCGGGACGGTTAAACGTCGCCGTTCCGTCGTGGTAATTTCCGTTGATGGAGCCGAATAGTGGAACTGGATCTTCCAGGCTGCCATCTTCTTTTCTTTTTGAATAAAATAAATCAGAGAAATTATCTTTTGTCCACACGTCGGTACGGTTGTTCATCCGCGAAATCCCACGAGTCGAAGTAAACACTACGCCCTCTTTGTAAGGTATCGGGCTAAAGTCTAAATGATTGGTATTCAGTTTTTTAACGTTCGTTATCTCTACGTGGCTATTTTCGTTAAATACTTTTTCTTCCGCACAACTATTGATAAAATCACGGTTTTCTTTCTGGTGTTTCTTGCCCCGATCCGTATATCTTTTATACCAGCGTACCGCATCTTCACACGCTCCGGCAGCTTGTAATACTTTTGCGTAATTCAATAAGTCTTCAGCTTCTTCGGTCTCACTAATGAATTTTGAATACCAGTACGCAGCGTTTTCCGGCTCGTCGTTTAGTCGATAACTATTCGCCATTCGACGTAATACATTTACGTTCTTTTTTTCCTTTCGCGACAAATTCTGATACAAATCTACCGAGGTTTTATAACCCAGATCTTCGTATTTCTCGTCCGCCTTTTTACGCGTTTTTGAAGAAGATCCACCACTGGTAATCGAGCTTCGCTCAATCCGTGAGGTATCCTTTACCGCTTTGCGAATATCGGCCATCGTCTGACCTTGCAATCCAATAGTTAACACGCATAAAAGTGCTACTAACCTAATTTTTTTACTACGCATCTTTTTCGATTTATTAAATGTTGAACTTACCTTTTTTGGGGACCGCCTACGGCCGCTACGTTACCTAGCTCGCTTTTCGCTCGGCCCTCCGGGCTGTCCTTTCAGGCCACTACTTCACATCGCTGGTCCACTACTATTATTGTTAACAGCTTATCTTTATTTTTAGAAATATCTAATATTGTTATATCTCGCGCCGTCTGACTTGAGCGTATATTCCAGCATCAATTCAAAACTTCCCGGAGAATAATTATTCAATTCTGATAAAGTTAAATCTGCCGCCACCGCTGCTTTAACTTGTTGATTAAACTGATATTGCACAATAAAATCAAACGAGTCATCCAGTCGGTACGAGGCTCCTAACCACAACGCGTCCATAAATACAAAACTCGCATTTAGATCCAGTTCAAAAGGTGAATTAGGATTAAAACTAACCAGCGCACCCGGCTGGAATTTTACATTTTCCGATACTCTGGCAATTAGTCCTCCCATCAAATAATAAGATCTTAATGAGTTAATACTCAACACCGTAGATCCCTCGTCCTGATCATATATTGACGTTTTTAATACCCGAGGTACCGAAATCCCTACATAATATTTTTCGTGTTGATAATACGCTCCTAATCCAAAATTTGGATTTAATCGCGTATCCCGACCATCCGAAAAACGGTTATCACCACCATCCAGTGGATCGGCTTTTCCCCAGTCAATTCTTCCAAAATCCAGCTGACCCTGAAGACCGAGCGCTAAAGTTGACTCGTCGTTGATCCTGATTCGATAAGCGTAAGACATATCAATATAGGTCGTATTGACCATCCCAATCTGATCGGAGATGATCGACAAACCAATCCCTACTTTATTCTTAAAAAATGGCGAGTGGCCCGCAAACGTAAACGTCTTCGGGGCTCCATCGATGCCCGCCCATTGATTACGATAATGGCCCGTCAGCGTCAAGGCATCCCGGCTTCCCGCGTACGCTGGATTGATCGCCAGCTTATTAAACATATACATCGTATAATGCGGATCTCCCTGACCAAACATACTACTAACATTCAATAAAAATAAGACTGTTATTACTAAATACTTCATATTATTTTGTTTATAAAAATTTATTCTTTTAAGCTGGTTAACTTCTCCTCAACTTTATTCTACGTAAGAAGAGAAGTTAATTGTCCAACTGGCTAACCAGCCAACAAGCTTTTTTCATTATCTAAAAATCGTAAAGTACCCTTGCGTCTCTTCGGTATCTTGTGGTGCCAGACGGATGATGTAGAAGTAGGTTCCCGATGGTAACAAGGCACCGTTAAAGGTTCCTTCCCAATCGTTTGCGTAACCATTCTTGCGGTAGACTAAATCTCCCCAACGGTTGTACACCCGAATTTCGTTTTCCGGGTAAGCATCCAGACACGGTACTACAAACGCATCGTTATCCCCATCTCCGTTTGGTGTCATGATATTCGGAACCCAACATTCGCCCGTCTGGTCTTGTCCATTCACTTTGATATTTACAATCGCCGTGCTACACTCTCCTTCACAATTCATATTACATATCTCGTATTCAAACTCATCTTCGCCGAAGAACGCCGCGTCCGGTTGGTACTCAAACATGCCCGTTGTAAAGTCTCCAACTAACGTACCATTTTGTGGTTCTGTAATCAGCGTTAACTCCCACGCTTCTACATTACCGATAAAGTCATTCAGTAAAATATTCATGTTGCGTAGCGTATCTCCGAAGCCTACTTCGTAATTTTCTCCCTGCGTTACAATCTCGTCTTCCCGGTAAATCACTACGCTATCCTGTGAGTAATTTTCACAATCACCAGAACTCAGAGACCACACAAATACACTGCGGCCCATCGGTAAATCATCTATGATCGTTTCTGATTCAAATGGATCAATAATTCTTGCGACAGAACTTGTTGACCATTTTCCAAAGCCAGTCGACGGTTCCAGGGCCGATAAATTCAGCGTCTCTCCGCCACAACTAAACACTGTGTTTTCGTAGACAAAAGCGTTTATTTCGGGTGACTCACTCACACTTACCATGATCTCATCAGTAGAATAACTTTCACAAGTTCCTAATGATAAGGTCCAGGTAAACAGGTATTGATTTCCAAACACCATTCCGGTGATTTCTGTATTCGGATTCGTCGGATCAACAATCGCTACACCAAGCGCTGCCTGGCCCGGAGACTGACTCCAGATTCCCGTGGCTTCAACTGGTTCAGCTGCCGTTAAACTCAACTCCGTATTTCCACCACACTGGTCAATATCATTACCCGCAAAGGCGATATCTACTGGAGTTAGATTGACCGTTACCGTCATTGTATCTGCGTCGTAATCTCTACATTCCCCTTGCGACAAGGTCCAGATAAAGATATTTTCTCCTTCGATCAGATCGCTTGCTTCCGCATTCGACAGTTCCGGATTCGCAATCGTCGCCCCCGTTGTAGACGTCCAGAACCCGCTTCCACTCGTCGGTGCTTCGGCGTCCAGTACCACTACCTGACTTGCACATAATTCGATGTCTTCGCCTGCATCCGCTGCGTTGTTCGGTACGGCGTCTATCTGTACCGTCGTTACTTCTGAGGGTAAGGCGCTACACTGACCCAGGGTAAAGATCACATAGTATTCTCCCGTGAAACTTGCATCAATATTTTCTATTGTTAAACTAGGATCTTCCGTCGTTCCAATCAATGCGTTGGTCGCTGCGTTGTACCAGTCAAAGCTGACCGTCATACCCGCAGGCACATTCAATTGACTACTCACACTTAATATAAGATCACTACCTTCACACCACGGTCCGTTGTTCACAATCGTAGGTGCTGCAGGTCTTTGCTGAATAAATACCGTCGTGGTTTCAGACACCACCGTCGCACAACCATTCAGCTCCACTACTACATAATAATCACCCGCTCCATTTTCATCTATATTGATAATCACCGGATTTGGCAAGGTAGAATTAAAGCCGTTTGGTCCAAACCATTCGTAGGTTGCACCCGGTATCAATGGTACACTTAGGTCCACATTATCGCCTATGCAAGCCGGTGACATCGCACTCGTTGGGTTGGCTGTAATCGGTGGTGCCACGTTGCTAAATACCGTAATCAATTCTCCGTTGGAGGGTTGGGAACTACAACCATCTACATTTACTAATACTGAGTAAATTCCTGTATTAGCATCCGCTACATCCGTGATAAAGAAACTTGGATTGTCTGTATCTCCTAACACCGTTACGTTTCCATCAATGTCGGTGTAGGTCCAGGTGTATACTACCGGAGTGCCAGTATAAGTCGTACTCGTTAGTTCGATAATTTCTCCTTCACAAACCAGGTCGGTATTCGCCGTCAAGGTCGGTGTAATTGGCGTAGCATCCAGATCGATATTCACCGACTGTACAGCTGTGGTCGTACAGCCATCCTCGCTTATCAAACTCAGCGTATAGCTTCCTTCGAAGTTCGGACTGATATTCGGTAAGATCAAATCAAACGGTCCGTTGGCCTCACTCGTGCCCGTGTAGCTAAAGCCGCCCGGCCCTGTCCAGGTATAAGTCATGCTTCCACTCGTCGGTACGGTGTTAATCGCACTTAGCGTTACCGTTTCTCCCTGACAGTACGTTCCGCCTCCACTTACTGCACTGATCATCGGCTCGGCAAATATCTCTACCTGCGTAACCGCAAAGGTTTGAGATCCACAGCCATTTTCATTTTCTACAATCAAATAGAATTCGTGGATACCCGCTTCCAGATTACCAATAAATGGAGACTGGTTCGTAGACATTAACATACCCGGAGGCGCTGATTGGGGATTCCCATCGTACCAGTAATACGTTCCGCCGTTGATCGCTCCAGCCGTCAACTGAATAATTTCTCCGCTACATACCGGACCATTATTGGTCGCCGTAGCAAGCGGTAATTCATTCACCGTAACATTTACGGCTTCAGAAATTGGCGTCGTACAATCGTCTACCGTTACTTCTACGTAGTACGGGGATATCGCATCTACACTGTTCGCCGCAATCGTCAGCGTCGCCGTATTGCCAATCACCGCACCCGCTGCGTTATACCAGGTATAACTGATACTTGTGCCAGAATACGTTTGTTGAATATTTAAAACAATATCTTCATCTTCACATACTTCGGACGCCGTGAGGATCGCAGGTTGTACTGGCTGTACTCCGATAATTTCTACATTTACACTTGCCGTTACCGTACATCCACTTACACTCGTGGCAATCAAAGTATAGGTTCCGTTATTCGCTACATCCACATTCGTTAGAATCGGATTTTCTGCGCTGGAACTAAAGTTATTCGGGCCGCTCCATTGGTAGCTCGTCGCGTTATTTGCGTTGGCTAACAAGTTGATCGTTCCTGTTTCACAGGTCGCATCCGTGGTCGCTTGTGGGGTAATTGTTGGTTGGTCGAAGATGTCTAAAGTGTAGATATCCGAACTGATTGTACAACCATCTACCATCACCGTTACCGTATAATTTCCTTCGTGAATATTCGCATCCACCGGACTAATAATAATCTGATTACCATTCGTTCCCGTAACGTTTACGTTGCTTGGAACATTCCATTGGTAATCTACATTAGAACCGGTGTAAGCAGGAATACTTAATACGATCTGTTCGCCTTCACATGCAGGTCCCGTGCTCACCACTTGTGGTTCGGCTACTGAATTCTGGATACCAGACACGGCTACACTTCCAGAAGTTGTGCAACCAAATTCGTCGGTTACTAACAACTGGTAAGCTCCGTTACTGGCTTCCGTCGCGTTTTCAATCACTGGATTTTCTACGCTAGAACTATATCCGTTTGGTCCGCTCCATGTGTAGCTGACAATATTTCCTGATCCGGTATTTACATTGGCGAACAAGGTCAGGTCTGCCGGTGAACAATCCGTATTGACTGTATAACTATCCGATGGATTAACCTCTGGAGATTCATTCACTTCGATCGTAGTCGTCGCTACCGGATTGGAAATACAACCCGTGGCCGAGATCACCGTCAACTCGTACGTTGTTGTCGTCGCCAGGTTAAAGATCGTTGGTGTTTGATCCGTTGAGATCACCGTATTTGATCCGGCTACTCGCCATTCGTAACTCGCTCCCCCTACCGTTCCTGCGATCAACTGACCATCTTCACCCGCACAGATAAAACCGCTGTTATTCGCATTAGCTACGGGTAATTCTCCCACTTCTACTTCCACTGGAATACTTAGTGGTGAGGTACATCCATCCACCGTAATCATCACTCGGTAAGGAGAAATTGCATCGCCATCCAGTGGATTCAGATCAACAATCGGCGTAGTTCCAACGATCACTCCAGCTCCGTTCGTCCAGACATAATTTACATCTGTCCCCGTATAAATCTCCTGAACAGAAAGCGTAATTGCTTCGTCCGCACACACTTCTTCTTCTACCGAAACCGTAGGCATTACCGGAGTTGGTACAATATTATTTACAATGATACTCTCACTAATCGTACATCCGCTTTCGCTCGTCGCAACTAGTGTATACGTACCGTTATTATTTACATTCACATTACTAATTACTGGATTATCCGCCGTAGCTATAAAGCCATTCGGTCCTGTCCAGTAGTAGTCTGTGGTATTCAAGGCATTCGCACTCAGCGTTAAAGATTCACCTTCACAAATTCTGCCCGTCGTCGCTAGCGGAGCAGCGGTTGGTGTTGCAAACACATCAATCGTATAAGTATCTGAAGTTAGAATACAACCATCTACCGTCACCGTCACCTGATACGTTCCTTCGTGGATCGTTTCGTCGGCCGGAGTAATGATAATTTGATTCGAATTCTCTCCCGTTACATTTACAGTACTCGGTAAATCCCATACGTAGTCTACGTTGGCTCCTGCGTAAGCTGGGACACTTAAAACAATTGTTTCACCGCCACACGCAGGACCACTACTCGTGATAATCGGCTGTGCTTGTTGATCGACAATTCCAATCACCTGAATACTTTCACTTACCTTACATCCACCGCTCGTGGTGACCGTTAAGGTATACGATCCGTTGCTGGTTTCATCTGCATTTTCGATCAATGGGTTTTCTACATTCGCAGTGTAGCCGTTAGGGCCAGTCCACTGGTAGCTCGTGATATTTCCAACACTAACGCCAGCAAATAATTCTAAATTAGATGGAGAACAATCTCCGTTTAGACTATAGCTTGCCGTTGGTGCAGCAGCTGGACTTTCTTCTACTGTTACCGTCGTAGTCGCCACTGAATTTGAAATACAACCGTTGTTGATCACCGTTAATTCGTACGTCGTCGTTGCGCCTGGACTTAACATCGGATTTTGTAAAGTAGAAATGATAGTCGTACTACCCGCTACTCTCCACTCGTAGCTTGCACCACTTACAAAGGTCGATGATAATTCTGCCACCTCTCCCTCACAAATTGCTCCTGCGTTAAATGCCTGGGCAACCGGTACTTCGTTGATTGTCAGTGCAACCGCATCCGAGATACTTGTACAACCGTTTGCGTCCGTCACTCTAACACTCCACTCACCTGGCAAGTAAGAATCACTATTCATCGGTAGACTCGTCGAACTCGTCGTAGTTGTTAAACCCGGTAAAGCTAGCGTACCCGAAGAAGAACCCAGTGGTCCAATCCATTCGTAGAGGGTTCCAACTGCACTGGTCGTTAACACAATATTTTCACCTTCACAAATATTCGCCGTAGCAATCGTTGGTGGTTCTGGTGTTTCTAAAATATTGGTTACCGTAATACTTTCGGTAATCACACAACCCGTTCCGCTGGTCACCGTCAAAATATATTGACCGTTATTTGCAGGGCTTGCATTGATAATATTTGGATTTTCCAAACTGGAACTAAACCCGTTTGGTCCACTCCAATCGTAAGACAAAATTCCTTGTCCAGTCGCATTGGCTGCCAATTCTAAAGCTCCATTTTCACAGATTGTACTCGCCGTAGCTACTGGCGCTGCAGTCGGGGTATCAAATACATCTACTTCAATCGTTTGACTTTCTAGCGTACAACCATCTACTTCAATGGTGACTATATACATTCCGGTGTGGGTCGCATCGTCCACTGGCGTAATCACAATTTGATTTGTGTTTAAGCCCGTGATATTAGTCGTTGTTCCGTTCGGAGTTGTCCAGGTATACGTTACATTTGTTCCCGTATAGCTGGCTACGCTGAGCGTAATATTCTCCCCTTCACACGCGGGGCCACTACTCGCAATCACCGGTTGCGTTACAGTATTAGTGATTGTATTTACCGTTACGTTTCCTGTGGCGGTACAACCGTTCTCATCTGTAATTATTAAAATATAATTTCCGTTCGCAGCTTCCGTCGCACTTGCCAAGACTGGATTCGCGTCCGCTGAGTTAAATCCGTTCGGGCCACTCCATTGGTAGGTCGTTACTACTCCACTACCATTTGTGATATTCGCAAATAATTCTAAATCACTCGCCGCACAATCGGTATTGACTGTGTAGCTCGCACTCGGTGTCGTAACTGGTGTATCATTCACTGTGACCGTAGTCGTTGCTAGTGGATTAGATGCGCAACCATTGTTAATCACCGTTAATTCATACGTCGTTGTTATAGACGGATTTAGTGTTGGGTTTTGAATCGTACTCACAATATTACCCGTCGCTACATCTCGCCATTCGTACGTTGCTCCCGCAATTGGATTTGCAAATAACTGCGCTGTTTGGTTTGGACAGATCGCGCCACCATTCGTCGCAATTGCTGATGGTAGATCGCTGATCTCCACATTCGCTGGAATTGCTAATGGAGATGGACAACCATCTACACTCACCATGACTCGATAAGGACTAATTGCATTTATATCCGTCGGTGCAATCATCATCGTACTGGTCGTCCCGATAATGGTGCCCGCTCCGTTGGTCCATTCATAATTGATGGCACCTCCCGTATATTGTTCTTGTACACTTAGTACAATCATGCCGTCTTCACACTGTGGTGAGTTGGTGGTGATCGTTGGCGTAGCTGGCGTCGGTTCGATATTACTAATTGCAATACTGCTCGTTGACTCACAACCACTTTCGCTCGTTACAATTAACGTATAAGTTCCGTTATTTGCTACACTTATATTTTCAATCTCTGGATTTTCGGCATTGCTGCTAAATCCGTTCGGGCCGCTCCATTGGTAGCTGACCGCATCCGAGGCATTCGCCGTAAGGATTAAGATATCATCTTCACAAAGTAAGGTTGAGGTAGCCAGCGGACTAGCCGTTGGCTGGGTTAATACATCAATTGTGTAGGTGTCTGAAGTTAAGACACAACCATCAACACTCACCGTTACGGTGTAGGTTCCTTCGTGCGTTGCTCCATCTAGTGGACTTACCGTGATTTCGTTAGTATTTAATCCAGTTACGTTAACTGTACTTGGTACACTCCATACGTAATCTACATTTGATCCGGTGTAAGTTGGAATACTTAGTATCGTCACTTCACCTTCACAAGCTGGACCGGTAGAGGCAATCACTGGTTGAGCTACGGTATTGGAAATATTCGTTACCGTTACCGTTCCGTTGCTAGAACATCCGTTTTCGTCCGTTATTTCTAACGTATAATTTCCATTCGCAGCAGTGGTCGCATTGACAAGTACTGGATTTTGTTCTGCTGAGCTAAAGCCGTTCGGTCCGGTCCAGTTGTAACTTATTACAGTTCCACTTCCTGGAGTGTCGTTGGCAAATAAACTAAGATCACTCGCACTACAATCTGTATTTAGCGTATAACTCGTCATTGGATTAACCGTTGGTTCGTCGTTGACTACGATTGTGGTCGTTGACAATGGATTTGATACACATCCATTGTTGATCACCGTTAACTCGTACGTTGTCGTGGCCGTTGGTATTAGATTCGGATTTTGCTCCGTACTTACAATCGCGCCCGTTGACAGGTCGCGCCACTGGTAAGATGCGCCCGCTATTGGATTAGCAAACAATTGGGCTACTTCATCTGGACATACTGCACCCGCATTCGTCGCAATGGATTGCGGTAATTCGTTTACAGTAACTTCCGTCGCAGCGGCAAGTGGTGACGTACATCCATCCACGGTAACCGTTACTCGGTAGGGGCTGATCGCATCGCCATCATTCGCAGCAATCATCAATAATTGGTTGGTTCCAATTACGACTCCTGCTCCATTGGTCCACTCGTAACTCACTGCTGTTCCAGCGTATTGTTGCTGAATACTTAGTTCGATCATATCATCGATACAAACCGGACCGTTGGTTGTAACCACTGGCTGAGTCGGAGTGGGTTGGATGTTCGTTACATCTATACTTGTCGTTTCGGTACAGCCACTTTCACTCGTTACAATTAATGTATACGTTCCGTTATTTTCTACCGTGATATTTTCAATCACTGGATTTTCTGCATTGCTGCTAAATCCGTTCGGGCCGCTCCATGCGTAGCTGACCACATCCGTTCCATTTGCCGTAAGATTTAAAATCTCCTCTTCACAAAGTGGCGTTGCAGTAACAATTGGAGTTGCCGTAGGTTGCGTTAATACATCAATTGTATACGTATCAGAAGTCAGTACACATCCATCAACCGTTACCGTAACGGTGTAGTTGCCTTCGTGCGTCGCTCCGTCCAATGGACTGATCGTTATTTCATTTGTATTTTGTCCTGTAACACTCACATTACTTGGAGTTGTCCAAACATAATCAACACTTGAGCCAGTATAAATTGGGATCGTGAGGATCGCCACTTCTCCTTCACAAGCTGGGCCCGTGGAAGAGATTACTGGCATCGCTACTGTGTTGGTTACGGTTGTTACCGTTACCGTTCCACTATTAGTACAACCGTTTGCATTTGTCACCAGTAAGGTATAATTACCATTGGCATCTTCTGTCGCATTGACTATTAACGGATTCTCTTCCGCTGATGTAAAGCTGTTCGGTCCACTCCATGCATAGCTCGCAATCGCGCCACTCGTACCCGCTTCGTTGGCAAATAAGCCAAGATCACTTGCACTACAATCTGTATTTAAAGTATAACTTGTACTTGGCGTAACTGCTGGTTCAGCGTTGACAACAATTGTCGTCGTTGCTAATGGATCAGAAATACAGCCATCGTTGATAACCGTTAATTCGTACGTCG
>Ga0209187_1001581_pt1 | contig 25404 bp, 14 predicted proteins | sample BantaG_FD_187430 | JGI IMG/M metagenome (GOLD analysis project Ga0209187, IMG submission 187430) | Marine algal microbial communities from Bantry Bay, Ireland - BantryBay_4 metaG (SPAdes) (version 2) | ecosystem: Host-associated > Algae > Red algae > Unclassified | place: Bantry Bay, Ireland...
TATGCTTTTTACGTCTACATAATAAGTAATCCAGGAAGAACTGTTTTATATATTGGATTTACAGAAAATATTGTACGAAGATTACAAGAACACATTGATAATAAAGGAACGAAAAAGTCATTTGCTGAAAAGTATAATTGTACAGATATTATCTATTACGAATTGTATCAATATGTTAACGATGCAATAGCAAGAGAAAGGCAACTAAAGAAATGGAGTCGATCAAAAAAGGAGCTATTAATTAAAGGGCATAACCCAATACTCAGCTCACTGGATAGAGAATTTGTAATAGAATAATAATCTGGTTAATATGCTGAAGAAGTCTCCATACCGCTGCGCTACAGTCGACATGAAAAGGAGTGTTTTTTTTCATCTCGACCTTGCGGAGAGATCCTCAGAAACAGAAGGAGGATGTATTTTTCAGCTCCACTTTTTAGTTAGGGATAAAGTGCATAATAGTTGTTTGCATTCTGATAATTAAGCTGAAGATGTCTCCATTCCGCTGCGCTACAGTCGACATGAAAAGGAGTGAGTTTTTTAATCTCGATTCTTCTTTTTCATCTCGACCTTGCGGAGAGATCTTCAGAATCATATGGAGAATGTTTTCTCTCACTCCAATTTTCTTTTATATCTTAATAAGATTATGAAAAGGGGCTATGCTTTTTACGTCTACATATTAAGTAATCCAGGAAGAACTGTTTTATATATCGGATTAACAGAAAATATTGTACGAAGATTACAAGAACACATTGATAATAAGGAAAAGATAAGTCGTTCACTGGTAAATATTCCTGTACAGACATTGTAGATTATTCTTCCGATGGCTTAGCCTCGAAGTCTTTAATGATTAATATTATCCTCGACATTTGCAGAGATTCATATATTTGCCAAAATTTAAATAAAATGGATTCAGCTATTCCAGCAGATGTATTGAATTGGGTAATCATGATTATCGTCGGTGGTATTGCAGGTGCCATTGCAGCTCGTATCGTAAAAGGAACCTCCTTTGGCCTAATCATTAATACCTTATTAGGTATTGCCGGTGGCATCGTAGGTGGATTCCTCTTTGGTCTTTTTAATATTAATGCTGGATCTGGTATAGTCAAAGTTGTAGAAAAACAATTTAATGTCACATTGCCAGAGAATGTCATTGGAATGATGATCTCAGCTACCGTGGGTGCTATCCTTCTACTTGTGGTTGCTAACAAACTCGGAATAGGAAGGTCTCGTAGAAATTAATTTTAGATTTTCAGGAAAGAGGGAACTCGTGATCGTTAGCATTTTGTTTTTATAAATATGCTACTATGAGTTCTATATCCTCATTGCTCTCCTCGCTTAAGTATAATTCTTCGTTAATACCAATTAAGCTCATAATTGCTGCATATTAATGAAAAAGAAAATTGATCTTTTTCTTTAGAAATACTCGCTTTAGCTATGGATAGATCTCCGTTTTCTGCCTCGAATATCATTTCAATTTTCTCATATCCAATACAGCATTAAGAACTTAAATGGTATAAGAACCCGTTCTCGTTATTTCAAAAATGATATCTACCGAAATAGCCGCTTTAATAGTTCTTCTCGATATAGTGTGCCAGGTCCGAGTAATAACAAAAGGAATAAGAACCTTATTGATTTTAAAAAGCAATACCCCAAATCGTTCTTAATCTATACATCGATTATCACCATAAGTGTTAGCCTCACTATATGCCTATGTAAGTTTTTCTTATAACTAGTTTGAAAATATAGAGGGCGGATAGTTGCTCTGTAGAGTATTGTAATTTAGGCATGCTACAAAGGAGGTCTTGCACGACCATGTTTTTTCATCATGAGCGCAAAGAAAGAACTCTTGCTTAATGTTTTGAAAGTGGAGTATTTAATAAAAGATGTCTCCCTTAGATCGAAATGAAAAAAAAAGATCATTCTCTTGTCCTGATATAGCATCTGATATGATTAGCAAACAGAGAACTTTGTCTTAACTTCTGAGTATCCTTAAATTTAAATTGAGAGGATTCTGACCAGACGCCTTCATCTCATAACGATTCTCAATGTCATTCCGCTTCCTATAGATCTAAATTTTTTAGCTACGAAGTCGTTCTCCATTTTCTACTAAATTCACTTCAAGCAGCGAAAATAGAAAGCTCACGTTTAGATAGGTTGCTTAATATTTCGATGATTTTTAACGGATGGAAATGTTAGAAAAAAAGTGAAAATAATTGATCTTTTTTATGAGCTCATTTAGGGAAAAATTAACACGCTTCTTTACACAATAATTATTGACTTAGACTCAGTCATACCAACACATTACAAATTTAATTCCATTAATATATCCTTGCAAATCAATGGGATAAGACCCCTCCGCATATAAACTTTAACACAAATTTGGGACAGCAGGGTAGGAGCAATTATCCAGTTTATATCGTATAGACTTCTGAATTTGCTAAGTAGATCATTTCCCAATTATTCTCAGGAAAGTTTTTTAGATGAAAAAAAATAAATTTTCTCAAAAAAACTTTTGCTCACACTTTCTGAAGAATAGAGTTAAACGCTTAGCTACAGAACATTAATACAAAACATTCTTTAGCATGAACAAAATAATTACAAAATCGATCACTCTCTTTATGTTGATGTGTTGTACATTAAGTATGACAGCATATAACGTAGATGAGAACTTCTGTCTTAATGGTGATGTACCAGAAGCACAGATGAACTTTAAGATGATGTGCCTGACAGCACCTGTCATCTTCTGCCCGCCGACCTACTTTGGATGTCCTAATGACAACTTAGATCCTTCTCTTACAGGCACACCTACCGTGATGCCAGGAGATGCTAATTGTCCGACGCCTATTGTAAGTTATACAGATGTGATATCAAGTCAGACTTCTTGTCTGACTATTATACATAGGACATGGGAAGCGACTTATCCTTCTGGCTCAGCCAGTATTAAGTTACACTCCTCATGTCAGCAGACACTCTATCTGGAGGATAACGAAGCACCAGTTATTAGCAACTGTCCATCTGACCTGACAGTAGACCTCTCAGTAGCTTGTGATAGTACGGCTTCTTGGTCGCTTCCTGTAGCCAGCGAAAATTGCGAATTACTTTATTTTATAACAACTAATTTTAGTGGTACAACATTCTCATCAGGTACGACACAAGTGACTTATACAGCACTCGATAGATGTGGTCTGATGAGTCAGTGTAGTTTTAATGTGACAGTTGTGGGAAGTTGTTGTAATGCACCATCGATTACTTGTCCAGCATCAGCATCAGCTTGTCCAGTTAATGGAATAACTGATCCATCTGCTACAGGACAGGCAACAGCTACACCTACAGATCCATCTTGTGGAACACCTATAATTACATACCAAGATATAACAACTTCTACTGGACCTTGTAATGGAGAAATGATTATACAGAGAACATGGACTGCTAATGATGCAAGCGATAGTAGTCAGTCGAGCAGTTGTACACAAACGATAGAAGTGAGTGATAATACGCCACCAGTACTTAGTAATATACCTAATGATATAACTGTGTCTGGTAATGGCAGTGGTTGTGATGTACAAGTGTTCTGGAGCGAACCTACATCTGCAGATAATTGTGGCGTTGCTAATATGACAAGTAACTTTGATAGTGGATCTTTCTTTCAGAGTGGTACCACTACGATAGTATATACAGTAGCTGATAATTGTGGACTGACTGCGACAGCAAGTTTTCTTGTAACAGTTAATTGTCTCTGTAATGCACAACCTGTGATAACATGTCCAGCTGATTATACTGGATGTCCTACAGGAAACTATCCAGAACCGACAGTGACAGGTACTGCAACTGCAGTCGCAGGTGATAATACCTGTGGTGCACCAGTCGTCACGTATACGGATCAGGTGATCTCATCTGGGCCTTGCGCTTCGGAATACGAAATTATAAGAACGTGGATCGCAACTGATCCTAACAACAGTGCATTGACAGCAACTTGTACACAATCTATTTCATTACAAGATGACGGAGCACCTACGATAACTAATGTACCTACTGATATTACTTTATTTAAGAAAGGGTCACATTGCTTTATGCCAGTGACATGGACAGCTCCTACTTACAGTGATGATTGTAGTTTGAGTTCTTCTGGATCTAATATCGCTAATGGAAGTGATTTTGCTGGTGGTACGACAACAGTTATATTTACAGCAGTAGATGTATGTGGTAATGTCGCAACAGCATCTTTTAATATTACAATCGAATGTAACACTTGTAATACACCACCAGCGATTACATGTCCTATTAATTATGCATCTTGTCCAGGAGGATTTATTCCATCACCGGCAATAGCAGGACAACCGACCATCACTAATCAGGGAGGTACTTGTGGTCCTGCAATCGTTTATCATTCAGATTCATTTACATCATTTGGTAATTGTCCTGGATCATTTAATGTACAGAGAACATGGACAGCGTTTGATCAGTATAATCCTGCATTGTCTACCACTTGTATACAGCAGATTACTATAGATGATAATATTGCTCCAGTAATATCTGGTACACCAAGTAGTATAACTCAGAATAGTACAGGCGCTAACTGCCAGTTATCTATTAATTGGGTACCACCTACGGTAGCTGACGAGTGTGGTGTATCGAGTTTCGTATCGAGTCATAATCCAGGTGATATTTTCTCTGAAGGGACGACGACTGTGACATACACAGCAACAGATAATTGTGGTAATATAACAACAAGTAGTTTCGCAGTAATAATAGTGTGTCAGGCATGTACGACAGCTCCGAACATAACTTGTCCACCTACTTATACGGCTTGTCCGAGTACATCTACTAATCCGGCAGTAACGGGATTTGCAGCTGGAAGTAATACAGCACAGGATTGTGGAGCACCATTAATTACATATAACGATCTTAATATAAATGCTCCCGCATGTAATGGTGCCGTGAGCTTAGAGAGAACATGGACAGCAACAGAATCCAGTAACCCTAATCTAACGGCTACATGTATTCAGTATATCTATCTTTCAGATAGTACCGTGCCGACATTTACATTTGTACCTAATAATATTTCTGTTACAGGTACGGGTAATAATTGTCAGGCGCCAGCAACATGGACGACACCGACTGCGACAGATAATTGTGGTAGTGTTACATTGACCTCTAATTTTAACAGTGGTCATACATTCAGTCAAGGTAATACAACAGTAACTTATACAGCAACTGATGCATGTGGAAATATTACAACAGCATCATTCGTAGTGACAGTAGGATGTGCAGCTTGTACGACGCTTCCGACTATCACATGTCCTTCTAACTATACGGCTTGTCCTGGGACATCCAGTAACCCTTCAGTTACAGGATCTGCGACAGGGTCGATTACTGGACCTAACTGTTCTGGTACACCGATTATAACATATACAGATATCAATCCGACATCAACATCATGTCCGAATGCACAATATATCCAAAGAACATGGACCGCAACGAATCCATCAGATGGAAGTCTGACAGCGAGTTGCATACAGAATATACAACTAGCAGATACCACACCTCCAGTTATAAGTAATGTTCCAGCTAATATTACCATAAATGGAACAGGTACTGGTTGTCAAGTAATTGCAAACTGGGCTATCCCAACTGCGACAGATAATTGTAATCTAACATTTTTCGAAGGGACTCATCAGAGTGGTGCTACCTTCTCAGAAGGAACGACAACAGTTACTTATACAGCTAATGATGGTTGTGGTAATACAGTAGATGCAACATTCACAATAACGGTACTATGTGCTGCGATTTGTAATAGTAATCCAATTATTACTTGTCCTGCAGATTATTTTTCATGTCCGACAAGTGGTATTCCGTCACCAGCAGTATGTGGAACAGCCACTGCAATCGCAGGTGGTACAGGATGTGCTGCACCAATAGTAACTTACACAGATCTAATTACAAGCTCAGGTCCTTGCCCGACAAGTAAAGTTGTGCAGCGTACATGGACAGCTACTGATCCGAGTAACGCAAGCTTGACAGCGAGTTGTACTCAGAATATATTTTTACAAGATAATACAGCACCGACATTTGTTAGCGCTCCTAACAATATCACAATAACAGGAACAGGAGCTGGATGTCAGATGGTAGGAACATGGGTACTTCCAGTAGCGACAGATAATTGTGGCAGTGTCACATTATCTTCTACTCATAATAGTGGGTCTCTCTATCCAGAAGGTGTGACGACAGTAACTTATACGGCTACAGATGCATGTGGTAATACATCTAATATAAGCTTTACAGTCACAGTGATATGTAATTCAGCATGTACGACGCCACCGACTATAAGTTGCCCAGCGAATTATACTTCTTGCCCTACAGCAGGAGTACCTGGATTAGCAGTGAGCGGCTCAGCTACAGCTACAGCAAGTAGTAGTGGTTGTAATACACCTACAGTTACGTATAATGATGTGATTGTAAGTAATGGACCATGCGCAGGAGCTAAGGTGGTACAGAGAACATTTACAGCGACAGATCCTAATAATGGAAGTCTTGCTACCTCTTGTACTCAGACGATTACATTAGAAGATAACCAAGCGCCATTATTTGTGTCTTGTCCAGCGGATATTGTTCTCATGGGTACACCTAATACAGGAAGTGGATCTGGATGTTTTGCTATAGCTAACTGGGCAATACCGACAGTTACAGATAATTGCGGTACACCGACTATATCAGCGATGACACAATCGGGTCAATCAGTGGGTAGTGGATCTACATTCTACCAAGGAACTACGGTCGTCACTTATACTGCAACAGATGCTTGTGGTAATGCTTCCACTTGCGAATTTGACGTGACAGTAGATTGTAATGGTAATGGCAACGGAAATAATAATGTATTGACATGTCCAAGTGACATAGTCGTATCATGTGGAACCAATGGTGGTCAACATGTGTCATGGTCACCTCCGACATTCAGTGGTTCTTGTGGATCATGTGATGGTGGTAATATACCTGGATTCATGTACATGGGATCATTCGGTGGAAGTGAATATTACTGCAGTCTACAGAGTGCTACTTGGCAAAATGCCAATCAGTTATGTGAAAGTAGTGGTGGATTCTTAGCATGTATCGGATCAGCAGAAGAGAACGAATTCTTAGCTAATCTATTGACATTGCAATCTGCATGGATCGGACTAAGTGACGGAGATCAGGACGGACAGTTTACATGGTCATGTGGAGAGCCAGTAAGTTATACTAATTGGTACCCAGGCCAACCTAATAATTACAATGGTAATCAGGCGTGTGTAGAAATGCTTAATAATGGACAATGGAATGATCAGTATCCTTATTACTTGTTAGAATTTATAATGGAGAAGCCTTGCTCATTTGTTAATCAAATAGCTGGTCCTACTTCAGGAACATTCTTAACAGCAGGAGACTATACAGCGACTTATGAGACGAGTGATGTTTGTGGACCGATACAGACATGTAGTTTTGATATTACAGTAGAGAATGGATTGAGTATGACTTGTCCTGATAATATAGTTACTTCTGCAGCGGCTAACTCTCAGGGAGTAGCTGTCAATTGGAATCTACCAGAGATCAGCTCTTGTTGTTCTGATTGTTCTTCAGGAGGAGGATTTATACCAGGGTTTGTATATATGGGTACTCATAACGGACATCATTATTACTGTTCTACAGGTGCAGCCAATTGGCCTACTGCTCAGGCTAATTGTGTAGCAAATGGAGGTAATCTTGCTGTTATTAATACAGCTTCTGAGAATGCATTCCTAGCTAATATTCTTATGCTACAATCAGCATGGATCGGTAGTAGTGATGTTGCATCAGAAGGAACATTTACGTGGGTGAATGGAGAACCATTTAGTTATACTAACTGGTACCCTGGTCAGCCTAATAATTACAATAACAATCAACATTATGTGGAGATGCTCAATAATGGTCAGTGGAATGATCAGTATGGCTCATATGCACTGGAATATATCATGGAAATATCTAATTGCATGAGTCTGACTCAGACTGCTGGACCGACTTCCGGATCAGTATTACCTCCAGGATCTAATCATACAGTAACGTATGATGCAACTGATGGGTGTGGAAATGTGGAAACTTGTTCATTTACAATAGAGGTAGAATCAGTAGCAACTGTTTGTAATCCAGGTGGTGATAACTCTAACTGTCACTATATACAGCAATGTATATTTGGATCTATAAATAATATCAGTGGTAACAATGGTGGATATGCAGACTTCAGCAACTTTTGTACAATCACTCAATCAGGTGAAGCTCTTAGTCTGAAGTTAGTGCCAGGATTCGGTGGATGTTCTGCTGAGAAAGTATACTGGACGATCTGGATCGATTATAATCTGGATGGGGACTATTATGACAGCAATGAGTTCGTAGCATATGGTTGTGGTATCAATACTATGAATGGTATAGTCACAATGCCACATAACTTGACATCTGGAATCACAAGCATGAGAGTTATTATGAAACAAGGTGGATATGCTGATGATCCTTGTCAACAATATCCTAAAGGTGAAACGGAAGATTATTGTATTAAAATTGATTTTGATGGAGGAAATGTTGCATCATCTACAGTGCATACAGAGACAGAAAACAGATCAAGAGACATAGCGGATGCTGTCATACTTATGGAAGATAAGGTTGCAGGAGATCAGGACATACATACAGTTAGCGTATATCCTAATCCAGTAAGTATCATGATGAGTATAGAAGTATCTGATGTAGAATCTGTAGAACGTATGCAATTACATACTGCTGACGGCAAATTGGCTATCGATATGTCAGATGTCGTAGCAAGTGAGATCATGCAAGTAGATGTATCTACATTACAGACTGGTGTATACATGTTACAGACATTGTATAATGATGGACAGGTAATAACTAAGCGAATAATAATCCAAAAATAGGACTATAGGTTTAGATGTTTATGATGGAAGGGCTGTGTCGTTTGATGCAGCCCTTTTTTTATGTCGAGCAAGGTAAGTGTATTTGTATGATGAGTAGCATCTAACCTATCAACAATTTGTAACTAACTATCTCTTCATTTACTAACTTAATCGTGATAACATATATTCCCATAGCGTAAGAATGCTGCAGTTTCATATTTTGATCTGAATAATGGAATCGTTCTATAACTCTTCCCTGCAAATCGCTTATTATAATTTGCTTGATATTAGTGTCAAATCCTTCTAAGATTAATTTATGACTTGTAGGTATGTATCTGACGGTATAATTTTCTTGTAAATCATAATTAGAAGAGGTGACCAACTCACAATCATCAGGATTGTTCTCGATCGGTACACCAGGAGTGATATCTATGTCTTCAAAACCAGAATAAGAAAGTGGGTATTTATAAGCTCTAAAATTTGCGTTGTTATTTACATTCTGACCTTGAGTCGCTGGCAGATCTCCAAACAATGGTATCTCATAAGCCCATGCAATATCTCTATCGGGTGTCACTTCAAATATCCTTCCTGGAGATCCAGAATTAATTAAAGTATTTCCATTCTCTAATCTATATGCATTAGATAAGAATGGACTGTAATATCTCTCATCAGGATTGTCACCATATACAGTTATCATTTCTTCTGGTCCATATGGTTGGGCAGTTTCCTTAATGTAGAATCCAGCATCACTTTGTGGTGGAAAGAGTAATTGTACCTGTGAGAAATCAGTTCCCGGTTTTCCATTTCCATTATTGAATATCATGATAGCACCTGCATCATCGACTCCATCCCTGACCCAATGGGCGCCATGTTGTCCCCATAACATCTGGTCAGAAGCTGGTGCTGCCTTATAAGCAGCAGGATTGCCCCATCGATATAAGATATCTCCTCCCATACCATAAGTGCCACCTGTATGACCAGCAGCTTCTTCTGTAGTCGTACTATGATCCAAGATCCATACTTCATCAGAATTTCTTATGGATATCAGTACCTGATCTAAGTCAGGATTATAATCGATAGCATTAAAATGAAACCAGTCTCTTGTCGCATTAGAATTGCCACTGTCGAGATCTGGCTGATTGATATCCATGAGTTCTGGATGTTCTGATACGACACCAAAGTCATCCTTCGTATCATCATAATCTTGTATGAAGTGATCATTAATGTGCCACTCCCATGCTATGCTAGCACTATCAGTTCCTACAGGTTCCAGCTCGAGAATTTTCTCTGACCACATGAAGTTTTGCTGAGCAATATCATTAGGGTCTCTTCCTAGTTGTATGATCTCATCTCTAAAAGTTAGCTCCCATGTCAGGATGAGTATATTGCCATTGGGCATCATGACAGCATCATGATGAGAGAGTTGTTCTGCTGTATTGATCTCATATTTCCAGACTACATTATTATCCCAATCTACAAGCTCTATTCCACCTGCATTACTGGCTGAGGTATATGGGCCAACTGGGTCCACTTTATAAGTACGCATCATCAGTCCATTGTCAAGGAAATACGCAGATATACCAGGACGTGTACCTCTATCCCATTCATTAATTAAGTTGCCGCAATTATCTACGAGATATGCTTTAGTGCCAGAGAATGGAGAGAAGAATGTCAGTCCCTCGAAGGCATCTTCAGTCTTGGTTAATACGCCGACCGTCTGTGCATTAGTAATAATCGTGGATGCAGAAAATAAAATAACGAGTAGATTTTTCATAGGAAATTTTAGTACGTAGAGTTATTATATGCCCACAATATACAATCGGCCAATGGAAGGAACGGGAAAACACTTCTACTTAAATATTTATAACAGAATGATTTACAGATATCAGGTGATGCTGAACTAGTAATTAGTAACTATAAAACCAGTAACTAATTAAGGGTCTACATCAATAATAATCCTCACACCCTTTTTTCCATCCATTAATCTGACCTCGTCTTTGACATTAAGAATGAGTTGTTTTATGGACTTAATAACTTTCGTTTCTCTTTCCATCTTGATGACAATCTGCTGCTGGTAGAATCCTCGTAATCTGGCAATGCCAGGGACAGATGGTCCGATCACTCGGCTACCCAGTTTTTCTCTGAGTTTGATAGCGATGAGTAGGGCGGTGTCTTCGGTTATGTCTGGCTTCTTATGTTTCACTGTGATTGAAATCATTCGGAAGAACGGTGGATACATGAAGTGCTTGCGCTCTTTTAATTCTCTGTTGTAGAAACTGACAGAGTCGTAATTCTTAGTTTCCAGTATGACTGCATGCGTCGGGTTGTAAGTCTGGATGATAACTTGACCTTTTTTCTCACGACGTCCTGCACGACCAGCCACCTGAGTGAATAACTGAAAAGCTCTCTCATTAGCTTTGTAGTCAGGGAAGTATAATATCTTATCTGCGACAAGGATACCGACGACAGATATATTCTCAAAGTCTAATCCCTTAGTAATCATCTGGGTGCCTACGAGAATGTTTGTTTGGCCCGTTTTGAAGTTATGTAATATTTCTTCGTAGGCGTTCTTGGTCTTGGCTGTATCGAAGTCCATTCTTGCAACCTTGGCAGACGGAAAGACAGACTTGATTTCATCTTCGATTTTCTCAGTACCAAATCCTAATTTATTAAGATCTGGATTGCCGCAGGCTGGACAAGTCTTAGGCAAGCCATGTCGATAACCACAGTAATGACATCGCAACTGATCAAAATAATTATGCACCGTCAAACTCACATCACAATTAGGACACTGAGCATTAAAATCACAGATTGTACATTGTAGGGTAGGGGAGTAACCTCTCCGATTCTGGAATATCAAAACCTGTTCTCCCTTATTCAATGCTGTCTGCATGGCATCTTTTAGTTCTTTGCTAAATAGAGATACCATTTGCTTTTTCTTATACTGTTCTTTGAGGTCTACCACTTTTATTTCTGGTAATTCTGCGTTGCCATGTCTTTCTAACAACTTGACGATGCCGTACTTACCCATTTGTGCATTGATGTAGGTCGATAAGGAAGGCGTAGCGGTTCCTAATATCACTTTAGCGCCATAAGATCTGGCAATGTATAGAGCAGTATCTCTAGCATTGTATCTGGGTGCAGGATCGGACTGCTTATAAGATGGGTCATGTTCTTCATCTACGATGATGAGGCCTAAGTCTTTGAACGGTAAGAAGATACTGGACCGTGCACCTAAGATGAGCTGCTTTCCATTGAGTGAGGCATTCCATAATTCCACTCGCTGATTGTTGCTCATCTTACTGTGATACACTCCTATGTCACCAGCAAATACAGTCATCAGACGATCTACTATCTGAGTGGTCAATGCAATCTCGGGCAATAGATATAATACCTGCTTGCCCTGTGCCATCGTCTCTTTGATGACATCTATATATATTCTTGTTTTTCCACTTCCTGTAACTCCAAATAATAGAATGTGATTATTTTCTTTTTGGAGTTCCTTGATCTCTTCCATCGCCACCTTTTGGTGTGGATTGAGCGGAGAAAGTTCTTTTTCCTCTACAATTTCATTTCCGATTCGACTGACTTCCTTAGATTCTATTTCTATAATCTTTTTCTTAGCTAATGCCTTGATGACTGAGTTATCTACTTTCGCTATATCATATAACTCTTTCTTTTGTATCCAGTCGTATTCTCGTGATAATTGAGCATAACTGAGCAATGCTCTAGTTTGCTTTTCACTTCTTGTGACTAAGTCAAAGGCGGCATTGATACCATTGTCCTTAACATTATATGGTGGCAAAAGTCTTATGAAATCTACTTTCTTAGCTTTAAATTTTGTCTTTAGCTCTTCTTTGACGTATAGAATTTCTTTGTCTAAGAGCGATTTGATAATCGGATATACAGTCTTCTGCTGTAAGATATCTTGTACTTGACTGATGGTCAGTTCGTTCTGAATCGAAACTGCTTCTGCTAACATGTACTCCTTATCCGTCAGCTCACTCTGATACTGATCGATATGTTGCATCGAGATCAGTTTTGTCTCACTATTGAGCTTAAGGCCAGTAGGTAAGGCGACATTCATGACCTCGCCTAAACTTGCCATATAATAACTGGACATCCATTGCCACAGCTCATATTGATGCTTAGTGATTATAGATTCTCTATCTATGACCGCTCTGATGGATCTCAGTTGTATCAGAACATCAGGCTTTTCTATTTCTTTGATAATAATAGCAGAATAGAGTTTGTTTCTTAGAGGTACTTCCACTCTCACACCAAACTGTATGTCATTCCAATAGATCTTCTCCACTCGATAACTGTATACCTTGGGTATCGCCAGTGGTAATAGAACTTCTATATATTTATATTCTTTCAATTATAATCTATCAGATTAAGTCTGCAAATTAACGACATTCATTCATTACTCAACTATAGCCTCTATCATTCAACATATTTATCAGAAAAATATCAATTGTGCTTCTCTGTAGGTATTCGCATGAGCTTCTATTATGTCTGACAACTTCTCTGAGTAACCGCCTCCCATAGATATGGCAACGGGAATATTGTTGTTATAACACTGCTGCAGTACAAATTGATCTCTCAGTCGGCAACCATCTATGCTGACACGAAGTCGACCCAGCTTATCATTCTCTAATATATCGACCCCAGATTGATAAAATATAATGTCTGGTTCTACTTCCTGTATCAGTCGAGGTAGAGTATTATAGAGCAATGTGAGGTATTCTCTGTCATCTATCTTATCAGGTACCCCAATATCAAGATTAGAAGTTTCCTTACGAACAGGATAATTCTTAGCACCATGCATACTGAAGGTGAAAACTCTATCATCATTACGAAAGATATAAGCATTGCCATTACCCTGATGGACATCCAGATCGACGAATAATATCTTATCGACCCTATCTTCAGCAAGTAACAAGTTAGAAGCAATCGCCATGTCATTAAATACACAGAATCCCTCTCCATGATCCGCATAGGCATGATGGGTGCCGCCGGCAATATTAAGACTGACGCCATGCTCTATGGCATGTAATGCACATTCGTATGTACCGTGAGCAATTGTTTTACCTCGTTCAATGAGATCTGACCTAATAGGGAATCCTATGTTTCTCTCTTCTTTACGACTCAGTGTCAAGTTGTGCAGCTTTTTTAAATACTCAGGTGTATGGGTCAATAAGATCTGTGAGTCTGTAAGTTTCTGTGGGTGGAAAAAGTTGTCATCGGTTACCGTTCCCTCATATAGTAGTTGCTCGGGTAATAACTCATACTTGATCATCGGGAAGCGATGACCTTCTGGTAATTGATATTTATAGACTTGTGAGTAGGCGATTTTGAGCATAGAAGCTACCAGTTTTTGTATAAATGCAAGATAGGAATTAAGTGGAGAATCGTAGATAGAGAAGATGGCAATGAACTTTATTATCATTAGGTGCCACTCCTAAGGGGTTTGATTTACTTCATTGATTTCTTAATCAGTTTTATTGCCCAATTATAATGACTACAAGTATTTGAGATTAAGTATACGCCTAAAGATGTGGAACCTGTCCATTTGTATTTTTTCTTTTCAAAAAGTTCACTATCTGTATGATTGGTCATTATTGATTGAACCTTTTTATATGAAGCGTTCAAAAGTTTAGTTGCATCTTTTAAACTTGTAGTTTGATAATCCTCCCAAATTTTTCTGTTTAAAGCAGGCATGGTTTGCCATGTATATCCTTTTGCTGGCATATTTGGTTTTTCACCTTTCATTCCGAAGTCATACCAGTTTAAGAACATTAAGTGCCATTGGTGTAAGTGTGCTAATACGTCTTTAATATTTCTATTTAGCGTGCCTTGCGGAAATTCTTTGTTAAGCTCTTCCTTTGGGTAAGAAGCTACTAAGTCCATTAGGATTTTGTAGTTTTTCTGACTTAACTCTGTAAGCTCTTTCTTTGACTTTGGTTTAGGCATTCTTCGTTTTTTTTCTACTAAAGATAGCATAGATAGGGTAAGCTGACAGTAAAGGATATCTTTATTTGGTTGTTAGTAGTGTCACTCCTACGGAGTTTAATGTAGGACTGTGAGTTGTTGTTACAAAGGTGTTGCTCCTCTGGAGCAATGCTGGAACTCTATAATTTAACAGTCCCATTGGGAAAGAACGCTATTAGTCCCAGAGAGGGGAAACCATTGTAACAAAGAATACACGTCAAAATGAGCACCAGACGAGCGGCACTTTTACTATGCTTCTCTTGAGCAACGATACGATGGAGTAGTGTGTCACTCCTACGGAGTTTAATGTAGGACTGTGAGTTGTTGTTATAAAGGTGTTGCTCCTCTGGAGCAAATGCTGGAACTCTATAAATTGACAGTCCCATTGGGAAAGAACGCTATTAGTCCCAGAGAGGGGAAACCATTGTAACATAGAATACACATCAAAATGAGCATCAGACGAGCGGCACTTTTACTATGCTTCTCTTGAGCAACGATACGATGGAGTAGTGTGTCACTCCTACGGAGTTTAATGTAGGACTGTGAGTTGTTGTTACAAAGGTGTTGCTCCTCTGGAGCAAATGCTGGAACTCTATAACTTAACAGTCCCATTGGGAAAGAACGCTATTAGTCCCAGAGAGGGGAAACCATTGTAACAAAGAATACACGTCAAAATGAGCATCAGACGAGCGGCACTATTACTACGCTTCTCTTGAGCAACGATACGATGGAGTAGTGTGTCACTCCTACGGAGTTTAATGTAGGACTGTGAGTTGTTGTTATAAAGGTGTTGCTCCTCTGGAGCAAATGTTGGAAATCTATAACTAAACCGTCCCATTGGGAAAGAACGCTATTAGTCCCAGAGAGGGGAAACCATTGTAACAAAGATTACATGCCAAAATAAGCACCAGAGGAGTGGTACTTTTACTATGCTTCTCTTGAGCAACGATACGATGGAGTAGTGTGTCACTCCTACGGAGTTTAATGTAGGACTGTGAGTTGTTGTTATAAAGGTGTTGCTCCTCTGGAGCAATGCTGGTTATCCAGACTTTTGCTGAAAACCTCAGCGGACCGAATCTCAATAGTACCAAGTTGGATGTGGGAGTTATAGTTCTATAGGGACGCCACCTTTGTAACAGGTTCAGATAGATCAAAGTAAGCTTTAGCGGAGCGACACCTTGATTATGTAAACATCAGCCATCTATCTTTCCTGCGGAGTACGGGTTTTTTAGTAGGTTTTGTGTTGAAAAAAAATGCCACTCATTAGGAGCTTCCTGATAGTCCCAGAGTGACTTAGTCAAATAAATAATCCTGATTATAATCAACATCATACTTGTTTAATAAGTCTATATATTCTTCCTTCAAAGACGTTTTCTTATGATGTTCTTTTTGATTAAGAATATATTTAACGACTCTGTCGATATGAGACTTAGAATAAGTAAATGCTCCAAAGCCCTCTTGCCAGAAGAACTTTCTGTTGATCATCTTATTCTCATTAATCCATCTTGAAGAATTTGATTTAATAGCTTTCGCCATATCTGATATGGAGATGGTCGGGTGCAAGCCTATGAGAATATGTGTATGATCTGGATTACAATAAATGGCTAAGGGTTTAGAAGAATGGTTAGATATGATGCCACACATATATTTCTCTACTTTCTCTCTTATATCTTCTGATATTAAAGTTTTTCTACCTCTCACTGCAAAAATGATTTGTACGTAGATTTGGGTATATGTATTAGCCATGAGATGAGTTTTGTGAGATATAGTTGTGTTTTATTGGTTAGTAAAATTACGAAATCATATGGTGCCACTCCTACGGAATTCTGAGGAACGCGGTTTGGTAGTGTTACCAAGGTTTTGCTCCTCTGGATCAATGACAAAGTAGAAGATATATTACAGCTAAGTCGCTCCACTAAACTCCCATGAGATGCTACCATAGAAGTCCCTGCAGGGACGGAAACCTTTGTAAAATACTCTCAAAGAAGAAGGTGCCACTCCTACGGAATTATAACGGTGATGGATTGGTAGTGTTACAAAGGTTTTGCTCCTCTGGAGCAATGACAAAGTAGAAGATATATCACAGCTAAGTCACTCCACTAAACTCCCATGAGATGCTATCATAGAAGTCCCAGCAGGGACGGAAACCTTTGTAAAATACTCTCAAAGAAGAAGGTGCCACTCCTACGAAGTTCTTACGGTCATGGATTGGTAGTGTTACAAAGGTTTTGCTCCTCTGGAGCAATGACAAAGTAGAAGATATATCACAGCTAAGTCACTCCACTAAACTCCCATGAGATGCTATCATAGAAGTCCCAGCGGGACGAAACCTTTGTAAAATACTCTCAAAGAAGAAGGTGCCACTCCTACGGAGTTCTAACGGTCATGGATTGGTAGTGTTACAAAGGTTTTGCTCCTCTGGAGCAATGACAAAGTAGAAGATATATTACAGCTAAGTCGCTCCACTAAACTCCCATGAGATGCTACCATAGCAGTCCCTGCAGGGACGAAAACCTTTGTAAAATACTCTCAAAGAAGAAGGTGCCACTCCTACGAAGTTCTTACGGTCATGGATTGGTAGTGTTACAAAGGTTTTGCTCCTCTGGAGCAATGACAAAGTAGAAGATATATCACAGTTAAGTCACTCCACTAAACTCCCATGAGATGTTATCATAAAAGTCCCCGCGAGACGAAAACCTTTGAAAAATACTTTCAAAGAAGAAGGTGCCACTCCTACGGTGTTCTGAGGGACACGGTTTGGTAGTGTCATAAAGGTTTTGCTCCTCTGGATCAATGACAAAGTAGAAGATATATCACAGCTAAGTCACTCCACTAAACTCCCATGAGATGCTATCATAGCAGTCCCAGCGGGACGAAAACCTTTGCAAAATACTCTCAAAGAAGAAGGTGCCACTCCTACGGAGTTCTGAGGGTCATGGATTGGTAGTGTTACAATGGTTTTGCTCCTCTGGAGCAATGACAAAGTAGAAGATATATCACAGCTAAGTCACTCCACTAAACTCCCATGAGATGCTATCATAGTAGTCCCAGCGGGACGGAAACCTTTGTAAAATACTCTCAAAGAAGAAGGTGCCGCTCCTACGGAGTTCTAACGGTCATGAATTGGTAGTGTTACAAAGGTTTTGCTCCTCTGGATCAATGACAAAGTAGAAGATATATCACAGCTAAGTCACTCCACTAAACTCCCATGAGATGCTATCATAGCAGTCCCCGCGGGACGGAAACCTTTGCAAAATACTCTCAAAGAAGAAGGTGTCACTCCTACGGAATTCTAACGGTCATGGATTTGTAGTATTATAAAGGTTTTGCTCTTCTGGAGCAATGACAAAGTAGAAGATATATTACAGCTAAGTCGCTCCACTAAACTCCCATGAGATGCTACCATAGCAGTCCCTGTCGGGACGAAAACCTTTGTAAAATACTCTCAAGGAAGGAGGTGCCACTCCTACGGAGTTCTAACGGTCATAGATTGGTAGTGTTACAAAGGTTTTGCTCCTCTGGACCAATGAATTCATGTCAGATCATGTTGTAACCTACAATTCTTAAAAGTAATATCAATAATCGTCATTGAAGAAAACCTAAAACACTCGTAAGGGAGAAATTTTTAAATAGTCCCCGCGGGACGGAAACCTTTGTAAAACAAAGACACGATATCAGAACTAGCTCCAGAGGAGCGACACCTTAATTTCACACTCCAAGGAAAAGGTGCCACTATTAAGGTGTTCTAACAGAAATGGTTTGCGAGTGTTACAAAGGTATTGCTCCTTTGGAGCAATGATTTCATAGTGTCATCACTTACAATTCTTAACAGAAACATTTGATAATAATCGCGGGAAGAAAACCTTAGTCACCCGTAAAGGCAAACTTCTGGATAGTCCCAGCGGGACAAAACCTTTATAAAAAGGCACGATATCAGAACTGGCTCCAGAGGAGCGGCACCTTTATATGGGGAGACAAAAAAAAGCCATCCTCGCAGAGGACAGCTTTTTGAACAAATTCTCGAAACAGGTGATTGACGTAAAACCTATGAAAGAAAAACGCCAGCCTGTTATTTTTTTAAATATTAAGGTTGCTAATGAATAGCCCAATTTAGACGGCAGGACACAGTTTGGGTCACATCATTTTACGAAGAAAAAACACATTAATTTTTTCATATCTATAAGTAATTATGTATCACTAACTTATTGAGAATTATTTTTTAAGAAAACCACCGATTGTTTCTTTGGCGAAGGTCGATAAGACCAATTTTCCGCTTGTAGCGGCTCTTCCATCGAGTAGTGAGTCCCAGTGATCGGTGCCTTCCCAGAAGACTTTCTTTAGTCCAGATAGAGCTTCAGGATTCATTTTCTTGGTGATATTTAAGAAGTGGGTGAGATACTCATCCAACTGCTCTACAGAGTCAAAGACTTCATTAAATAAGCCTTTCTCCTTCGCCCAGGCAGATGCCTGCCACTCAGTCGCATTGATAGCCATCTGGCTGAAAGCGGATAATCCAACCTTACGTTCTACCGCAGGACCTATGACGAATGGTCCTATGCCTACAGCCAGTTCGCTCAGCTTAACAGAAGCCCACTTGCTGGCCATGCAATAATCACATGCGGCAGCTAATCCGACACCACCACCGACGGCCTTGCCGTGTACTCTACCTATGACGATTTTACCACAAGTTCTTATGGCATTGATGACATTGGCGAAGCCTAAGAAAAAAGTCTTGCCCGTATCCTCATTTTCTATACTGACTAACTCGTCGAAGCTAGCGCCTGCACAGAAGGTTCTCTCGCCACTACTTTTAATAACAATTAGAAGCACCTCTTCATTAGTACCTAATTCCAAGATCTTATGTGTAAGGTCATTCAGTAGATTAGAAGGTAATGAATTGTGGGAGGGATGGAAAAATTCTATGGTTGCTATGGTATCCTCGATGTGAGTATTGACGTATCCTTGGAGAGTCTTATTCATGGGTTTTATAATTGTAATTATTTGATTAATAGCAAGAAAACAATAATCGAATCTCTGATTTACTTAATTATCTGAGTTGCAGATGTTTTCTTTAGTTTGTAAAGGTCTACTTTTACAGTTAATATAAGTATAAATGGCAGGACCGAATTTTGTAGATTATGTAAAAATATGTTGCCGATCGGGGGCAGGTGGTGCTGGTGCAGTGCATTTTTTCCGAGATAACATGACAACAACAGGCGGTCCCGATGGTGGGGATGGTGGTAGAGGTGGACATATTATTCTAAGAGGTAATAAGCAACTATGGACATTATTACCTATCAAATATAAACGACACCTGATCGCTACTGCTGGTGGTCATGGAGCCAGTTCTAATAAGACAGGTGCTCAGGGTAAAGATGTCATAGTAGATGTCCCGTTAGGAACTGTGGTAAAGGATGTGGAAACTGGAAAGGTAGAAGTAGAAATCACAGATGATGGGCAAGAGAAAATTCTCGTAAGTGGAGGAAGAGGTGGACAAGGTAATACAAGATTTAAGTCAGCGACGAACCAATCTCCTCGATATGCTCAGCCAGGTGAAGAAGGAAAAGAAGAATGGAAGATATTAGAGCTTAAGGTACTTGCCGATGTAGGTCTTGTCGGTTTCCCTAATGCTGGTAAGTCGACATTACTTTCTGTTATCACTGCGGCTAAGCCGAAAATTGCCAATTATGAATTTACGACTTTGGTACCTAATCTGGGTATCGTCTCTTATCGAGACCACCGATCATTTGTCATGGCAGATATACCAGGTATCATAGAAGGAGCCTCCGATGGTAAGGGTTTAGGAATTAGATTCCTTCGGCATATAGAACGAAATGCAGTGCTTTTATTTATGGTGTCAGCAGAGTCAGATTCTGTGAGAGGCGCCTACGATGTATTACTTTCCGAACTGACAAAATATAATCCAGAACTTCTCGACAAACCAAGATTACTGGCGATCACGAAAGCTGATTTGCTCGATGATGAATTAAAAGAGATGATTAGTTCTGAGCTGGATATGGATATTCCTTATCTGTATATTTCTTCTTTGGCGCAGATGGGATTGACGGAGCTGAAGGATAAGATATGGGCAATGATCAGTGAGTGATATGAAAGTGACATGTATAGGTGGTGGCGCAGCTTCATTCTTCTTTGCAGCGAATGCTTCGGAGATGTATCCTGACGCAGATATCACCATATTAGAACAAGGCAAAAAATACTTATCTAAAGTGTCTATCTCAGGAGGAGGCAGATGTAATGTGACACACCATTGTTTTGACCCTAAGGAACTGGTTAAAAATTATCCAAGAGGAGAGAAAGTATTACTTAAACCATTCAAGCAGTTCGGCCCTCAGGATACCATTGATTGGTTTGCAGAGAGGGGAGTGAAGATTAAAAAAGAGGCAGACGGTCGGATGTTTCCTGTAACGGATTCCTCACAGACGATTATCGATTGCCTTGTCAATAATTGCAGAAAGCATGGTGTCGAAATAATTACTGGTACGAAGGTAACAGACATCCTATTATCTGAGGATAAGGAAAAATGTCATGTCATTACAACCTTAGCAGGACGCGAGATAGAAACAGATGTCCTATTCATAGGAGCAGGTAGTAGTGCTACTATTTGGAAAATATTAAAAGCTCAAGGATTTAATATTGTCGATCCCGTTCCTTCATTATTTACATTTAAGATCACGGATAAGCGCTTGCAAGGACTATCTGGTATCAGTCTGGATCATGTCAGACTCAGTATCCCCGGGACGCCGTATGCCGCTGATGGTCCTATGCTGATTACACATAAGGGGCTCAGTGGTCCAGCAGTACTTAAGCTTAGCGCAATTGGAGCGCATCATTTCCATGAGCAAAATTACAATTGCGATCTCTCATTAGATCTAAGACCTGATATTACAGATCAGACGATCAAGTCATGGCGAGATGATAATGCTAAGAAACTCATGGGTAATCATCAGGTCCTGGGACTGCCTAAGCGATTGACGGCTCAGTTAATCGAAATTGCTGAACTAGATGGACAAAAAAAATATGCTAGTATATCGAAGAAGGACATGCAATCATTAATCGATTTACTTAAGAAATCCAGATTTGATATTGCAGGGCAGAATCGATTCAAAGAAGAATTTGTCACAGCGGGAGGTATCGATCACGGTGAGATCAACTTTAAGAATTTCTCATCTAACAGATATCCAAATTTATTTTTTGCTGGAGAGATATTGAATATCGATGCCGTGACGGGTGGATTCAATTTTCAGGCAGCATGGACAGGAGCTTACTTAGCGGCATTAGGAATGCGATCTGTAATGCCCTCAGATTCTGTCTAACTTATCCTTAGTCAACTCATGCACCACATCACCAGTATGCTTAGTCTCCATCGGTTCGAATAACATCAGCCATACTTCTTCCTTAGCGATAGGCTTATGCTCTACACCTCTCGGTATAATAGTCATATCACCTTCTCTCAAAGTAATGGACTTATCTCTAAATTCTAAGATCAGCTCCCCCTTGAGGATGTAGAACAATTCATCTTCATTCTTATGATCATGCCAGACAAACTCACCTTCTACCTTAGCAATCTTGACGGCTTGTCCGTTAAGTTCTCCTATGATCTTGGGTGACCAATGATCGGAGAATAGACTGAACTTTTCTTTTAGATTTATGACTTCCATTTGCTATTATTATATGTCGATAACTAAGACTATTCTAAGATAGGTTTTACCGACTTTAATTTTTAGTAAGTTAGCGGAATATATAGCTATCAACTTATGAAAGTCAATCTAATCAATAAATATAAGGACAAGTGGAAGAAGCATCTACTCACAGACAGTAGTGAGGAATGGTTATACAAATATGAAAATCTCTACAACTTTAGGAACATATGGGACTTGTCAGAATTAGACTTATCGAGTATGTATGCTGGTAGTCTTAAGAGTAGTATATCAGGTCGATTGTGGGGAGGAACCGTAGATTCTCCAAGGTCAGTCATGTTGCAATTTATAGAACATAATAAGGAGTATGTCAGGTCGGCATTCAGAGACTTATATAATGAAAACAAAGATCTAAGTATGAGAGTGAATCGATTCTCATTCCACTGCGACCAGTTACTCGAACAAGTCAGAACCGTCAGCGAAAAAACAGACCAACATTATCACGAGTCCCCTCAGATGACATTCCTGTATCTCTGCTTTAATGATCCAAATCGGTACCCTCTGTATAACTACCCTCAGTTTTCACATGCTTTAGAGTTATTCGAGACTAAATCGATTCCAGAAAAATTTGAAGTAGAAAGATTCTACAAATTGTCTAAAGCCATATACACCATCATCAGTAAGGATGAAGAACTGATAGAGATTCTACAGTCAAGAATCCCTGAAGCTTACGGTATAGAAGTCAATTATTTGATGATAGATGATTTCTTTGCTTTTTGTAAAGAGGGGAAGTAATCATCTGTTGAGTTTCTATTGCAACTAAGTCCATTGTATAGCTGTCATCATGTTTATTAATGGATATTCAGAATTAGTCCATATTTATAATTCAAACCCTATGACTCATTAGTCGATGCTTGTAGCGTCTATGCAGTTTCCATATTCCTATTAGTTTCCTCAGCTAAGAAGTGATATTCAGAAGTAATCCAATCTGCTTACGCTCAGCTTATTACTCAGTAATTGGTTAGATAAAAGCAATAAGAGGGTACATGTATATCAGTTTTGTCAAGATTTTTGTTCAGCTGTCCCACCTCCAAAGATTTTCGGTGTTAACCAACAAAATGACCAAAGTCATTTTGTTGCCAAATCCCCTCAGACCTTATATCCTAATTCCTGCAATTCTTGCAGGGCTAAACATAATGTAATCCCTCTGGGATTAAAACTTTTTACTTCTGAATATCCCTATATTTTGTCTAAAAAATAGGGCGCTGGATCAGTACGATCGACACAGAGAATATAGAACGAAATGAAGAGATATATTGCAGTAGTAAGTGTTAGAGGCTGGTAATATATCACGCTGTAGCAAGATTCGGTTTCAGAAATTCACATTCTTTACTAATAGAGAATTTAAAGGTAACACCATAGTCAGGATTTCGCTGAATGCTAATTTCGCCTTTGTGCTCCTTTATATATTTGGCACAGATAGCTAACCCTAATCCAGTACCTTCGTATTTATCTTTGCTGTTAAGTCTCGCAAATTTTTCAAACACTTGGTCAAAATAATCTTCTCCAATTCCTATACCATTATCTTCAATGTATATGCAATAATGCTTATCATTCTCTTTTCCATATATACTAATAATCGGTTGCCGTTCAGAATCTCTAAATTTTATAGCATTGCTGATAATGTTTTGGAGGATCTGTTTTAATTTAATCTGATCTGCATAGAGTTTAAAGTTACAGTTATGAATATTGATTTTTGCATTCGCCTCAGATATGCTAAAGTTCAAAAGAAGAATGACTTCTTCTATAATGGGTGTCAGTTCAATCAACTCAATATTTAGTTCTTTTGTATTAGATTTTGAATATGAAAGCAAGTCATTCACTAACAGATTCAGATTCTTAGCTCCTTTCTCTACAAAATCAAACCATTGGCGTTCATTAGATTGTGCTTGCTCATAGAATTTTCTTTTGATAAGGGAAGAAAATGAGTGTATAGTTCGCAGAGGTGCCTTTATATCATGCGAAGCTATAGAGGCAAATTGTTCTAATTCCTTATTAATGCTAATATATTCTTTCATATCTCGATTACTTTCGAGAAGCAATTGCTCTGTTCTCTTTAAAGAATTATTCTTGACAATTAAATTATCCTTCATTGTCCTATTCGCCTTATTGGATTTAAATAATCGTAGTGAGACAAACAAAATTGAAAGAAGAAACAAAGCTAACGCAGCTATTAATTTAAATTGATAACCAAGTTTAGTCTCTAATAATTCTTCCTTTTTTTTTGCTTCGGATTTCCTTTGTAAGCCTTCAAATTTATTCTTAAGATCTATAGATCTTATCTTTAATAATTTATCTGTATTTGAAATACTGTCTTTTGTTCCGTGATATATCTTATTAAATTCAAGTGCTTTTTTATAATTACCAATTGACGAATAGACTTCTGAAATTGCTTCGGCAGAGAGCAATTTCACTTTTTTAGCGTAAGAATCAGTGTCGATGTATTTAAGACTTTCATTGTATGATTCTAATAAGTCAGATAGTACACCAGCATCTTGTGATGTTAAGAACTTAATCTTAGAGATGTAAGTTTGGCAATGAGCCATCCTAATTTCTTGATTTGAATTAACGATATAATCATTAGTTATTAAGAAATATTTAAGCGCAAGATCGTAATTCTTTAGATCAAAATGAGTACGAGCTGAATAGAAGTATGTATCATACTGATGTTCGGTAATACCACTTTGTTCTGCCAATCGTAATGCATGATCAAAATGTTCTAAAGCTTTTGTATAGAGTTTTTTTTCATGGTAGGTGTAACCAAGATTTATGAGAACAATTAT
>Ga0209187_1001584_pt1 | contig 25343 bp, 20 predicted proteins | sample BantaG_FD_187430 | JGI IMG/M metagenome (GOLD analysis project Ga0209187, IMG submission 187430) | Marine algal microbial communities from Bantry Bay, Ireland - BantryBay_4 metaG (SPAdes) (version 2) | ecosystem: Host-associated > Algae > Red algae > Unclassified | place: Bantry Bay, Ireland...
TCAATTGCTCGTTAGCCCCGCCCTGCGATGATTTTAGATGCGTGACATAAGTATGCAGCAAGTCCGTTGAGGGCGTTCCATCTTCCTCCAAAATCCGTAATTGAAAATAGTTAATATCTCGATAAGGTGTCTGAATTGCGGCTTCGCTGACCAATTCAAAAACGGCTTTATTATAAATCAGATTTTGTTGTAGTCGCCAATCGTTTGCAGGATTCGAGATTTGAGAAATGTAAGTTCCGGCTTGATAATCACCAAAAAGTGTATTGAGTTCTTGAGCAATATCTTCCAAACCTTGTTCGCTCTTCAACTCTTGTACGAGCAACAAATCAGGTTGGTAGAAATCAAGTATTTTGCTTAAAGTATCAATCCTATTGACCATCTCTCCTAAGGGATAATTCAATAAATTGTAACTCATTACCTTGATGTCGCTTTGTGCAAAAATCAAGGTTTTATAAATCAGGAATAAGAGGAGAATTGAGTATTTTTTCATATATTTTAATTCAAGGCAGGATAAGTAAATCGTAATAATAAATTCGGCATGTTGTGGAATGTTTTTGTTGTGGATGTTGGTGTTTTTTGAATCTTATTGAATGGTTAATTATAACTATCTTTGCGGTGTCGCACACGTATGATTAAGCTCTTTTTTCAAATTTTTCTAAATATGTTTCCAGAGAATCGCTCTCTTCATCTTTAGCCGCTTCTACCAGTAACAAGTCATAGAAATCCTGCCACAACTCGCCATGCACTCGCAAGTCGATTTGTACAGCTACCTTATTATTATCCGAATCAGTGAGAAAATTAATACCTTCCATAAATGATGACTTTAAATTTGTATCAAGTTAGGGGTTTTTAGCTTTTTTTGCAAATATCTCACGTCCTGCCTAAAATTGCAAAATCCGTAGAGAAAATTCATGAATTTTCTCTACGGATTTTTATGCGGCACGTTTGATTGCCTTCATTTCAAAAATACCGTTTTGTTGTTCAATTCCTTGAATTTCAACGGCTTGCCCCCAATACATTCTGACAATATCATTGATTTTATCTGTGGGAACTTGTATCGTAATAGAGGAATGTTCGTCTTTTTGAATTTCAATTTGTGATTTGGGGATATTCGCAGAGATTAAAAAACCGAAGATTTGTGAAAGATTTTGCTTATTAGTTTTATCTGTTATTTTGCCTAATTTCTCTGTAATGGCTTGCTCCAATTCGCTTAATTCACTTGCTAAATACTGCGGTGGATTACCCTTTTTACCAAACTGCACCAAGTCCAAAGCATCCGAAAATAAGCCACTTTTAAATGCCAACCAACCCGCACTCCTGATAAGGGCGTGTTTCCATATCGTCGTATCATCATACACTTTTAACGCGGCTTCTTTTTCTAAGAAAAACGCTTTTGTCATCTGTTCCACGTAGGCAGATTCGTCGCCTTTAGTCTTCGACATTTTTGCTTCATGCGATAGATTCATCGCCATGTCGTGGAATATTTTTGCTGTGGATGTTGTCATTTTTTGATACATTTTGCTTTGAGTTGCCCAAATTCAACCACAATAATATAAATTGGAAATCCAAGTTCGCCTTTATCTACTTGTCGCTTTTTCAGATTGATTCGCATATTTATTGTGTTCCCGATTTTCTCATTCCATATACCCGAAACTTCTAATTTTGCTGCGGGTTCTTGTCGAAAAGACATTATACCGGAATCCGTTTTTTTGCATAGAAAAAAATCGGCACCATCTCCAATCTCCATGATTTCCAAAAATTCCAAATCAGTAAATTCCTCTATGATGAAAGCGGCAATTCCTATCGCACCATATTCCGTAGCTAAATGTTTATTCTTCCAGAAAGATAAGGTTTTTTCAGTCAACTTGCCCGTCCAATTCAGTTTTAATGCTTCTTCCCAATCGCCTGTGAGTGTCAAAGTACAGTCGGGGTCGTGTCCGTTTCCTTCCAAACAAGCAAGTGTAGCGGGATAGTAAAAACTCCCTGCACTTGATGGAATGCCTAACCAACCTTCTTGTAATTTCTCTAAGTTTAGTGTTTTCATTAGTTGAATTGGCGAGATTTATTCAGCGTATTTTTACATGCGGAATAAAATCTGTTGAGTTTTCATATCTATAGCTTTTTATCCCTAAATAAAGTATTACCATAGAGAACAACTTGTCTACCAAAATTGCTAAATTTTTCTATATTACTACTTTGGGTTTCAATATTACCAGTTTCTATTCCATTTTCTATTGTTTCATCATTGAAAGAATCTTGATTTAAAATATGTGGATTAATGACTAATTTGTCTCTATCTAAATATCCAATAATGTGACCTCTAAATAATGCGCCTAAAACAGAGAATTCATTTTCTTTTGGATAGAATTCACTAAAATATAATGGTAATTGTAGCTCTGAGATAGTTTGTGCCATTTGTTGTACGATTCCTAATGATAAACCAAATCTATTAATTGGTTGCGGCAGCCAATATAAAATAATTACTCCATCATTTGAATTGGCAAAATTATCTGCCTCACTTCTATCTGTTGTAGTTGATACAAAACATGAATATTCATTATTTTTACCTAATTTGGAAATAGTATGAATTAATCTAAGATAATAATTCCTTATTTTGAATTTGTCTAAGTAGTTGACACTTATAGCTTTATCTATAAAATCTTTACAATTTTCTCTATTCGTAAAATACTCTTTCATACCAGGATTACTTTGATTAAATTTCTTCACTACATCATTTTCTTCATCTTGAAGTATCTCACGAATTTTATCAAAAATATATTTAAATGTATGCTCTGATAAATCTTGAATAGAATTTAAAAACTCATCAGTTGATTCATTCTTGTCTGTTTTTTTTATTCTGTAGGATTTGGATTTTTCACCAAATAAAAACAAATAATTCATCCAAGGATTATTTTGCGCAAGAATGTACTTTGCTTTAATTCTATCTTTCAATTCAGTCTTATTAGTTCCTCTATAAAATAGAATTATTCTTTTTCTCTGAATGTTATTATTAACCCAATCAATAAACTCATTAAATTTTTCCAATTCAGAATTAGTTAACCTTTTCCCTGAATTGTTTTTAAATAATTTAACTTTTCTATATTCATTAAAATTTAATTCCATGTTTTCGTTTTTAGTTGTAGCCGACTTAAAAACACCTGCATTGCGTATATTGTCTTACTTAGACGGGGTACATCAAACCCCAGCAGCCCACTCACTAGCCTCCTTAATCGCCCGTTTAGCATCCAGTTCCGACGCTTCATTCGACCCACCAACAAGCGTCACGGTTTTCCCTGCCGCTTGCAGTGCTTCGTACATATCGCGCAGTGCGACCTGTCCGGCACAGACGACCACATTATCGACCTTTAAGAGCTGATATTCGCCACTGACATTGATGTGCAAACCATCGTCATCTATCTTTTCGTAAGTGACATTGGCGAGCATATTAACCTTCTTCATTCTGAGACTTGCGCGGTGAATCCAACCCGTTGTTTTACCGAGATTTTTACCGTGTTTTCCGCTAGAGCGTTTCAATAAAAATATCTCGCGAGGCGAAGGTGCGGGTGCAGGAACGGTCTTTGCGCCGCCTTCTTCATAAGACATATCTACGCCCCATTCTTTCATATAATGTTCGACGTGCAGACTCGGTGATTCGCCTTCATGCGCCAAAAATTCCGCCATATCAAAACCAATTCCGCCCGCCCCAACGAGCGCGACACGCTTACCAACAGGTTTGTTGTGATACAAGACTTCGGCATAATCCAAAACCATCGAATGGTCGATACCTTCAATATTCAATTTGCGTGGCGTAACGCCCGTAGCCAATACGATTTCATCAAAATTACCAGCTAAAAGCATGTCTTTATCGACCCTCGTATTGAGGTGCAGATGTACGCCATGCTTCTCAATCATTTTGCCATAATAACGTATCGTCTCGGCATATTCTTCCTTACCGGGAATGACTTTTGCCATATTAAATTGACCGCCAATTTCCGATTCCGATTCGTACAAATGGACTTCGTGACCACGCTCGGCAGCCAATGTCGCGGCAGCCATTCCCGCAGGTCCTGCGCCTACGACGGCTATTTTTTTCTTATTTTTTGTGGGTAAAAAATTCAATTCCGTTTCGTGACAAGCACGGGCATTGACGAGGCACGAACAGACCTGTCCGCCGAAAGTATGGTCGAGGCAAGCCTGATTGCAAGCGATGCAAGTATTGATTTCGTCGGCGCGATTTTCGTAGGCTTTGAGCATCAGATTTTCGTCGGCAAGAAAAGGGCGTGCCATCGACACCATATCTGCCGCGCCATCTTGCAAAATGCGTTCTGCGACACCGGGCATATTGATACGATTGGTCGTAACGAGTGGGATATTGACCTCGCCCATCATGCGCTTCGTGACCCACGCAAAACCGCCGCGCGGCACAGGCGTAGCGATAGTCGGAACACGGGCTTCGTGCCAGCCGATACCGGTATTGATGATAGTCGCGCCAACTTTTTCGATTTCTTTAGCGAGTTGTACGACTTCTTCCCACGTACTACCGTCTTCCACCAAATCCAACATTGACAGACGATAAATAATGATAAAATTTTCACCCACACGCTCGCGCACTCGCTTGACGATTTCGATGGGGAATTTCATGCGATTTTCGTACACACCGCCCCATTCGTCTGTGCGGTGATTGGTGCGTTTTACGATAAATTGATTGATCAAATACCCTTCCGAACCCATCACTTCTACGCCGTCATAACCTGCTTCTTGGGCGAGTTTGGCGCATTTGGCGTAATCTTCAATCGTGCGTTCGATGTCGTCGGTCGTCATTTCGCGCGGCTCAAAAAAGTTAATCGGTGCTTGGATAGGGGAGGGACCGACGACTTTGTCGTGGTAGCCGTAGCGTCCGGTGTGCAGGATTTGCATACAGATTTTGCCGCCTTCTGCGTGTACCGCTTTGGTGATTAATTTGTGTTTGGCGACTTCCTCGGCATTGGTCAGCTTGGCAGCATGTGGTGCGACCCAACCTTCTTCATTGGGCGCAATACCGCCGGTGACTATCAAAGCCACTTGTCCGCGAGCACGCTCGGCATAAAATACGGCGGCGCGTTCAAAGCCATTAGGGGCTTCTTCCAACATGGTGTGCATCGACCCCATAAGAGCGCGATTTTTCAAAGTCGTAAATCCTAAATCAAGGGGAGAGAGTAATTTGTCGTACATATTTTTAACGGTGAATGGCTGACGATAGACGAGTCAGTCTGGTTTTATTTTTTTATTAATTCTCGCAAAGATAAGGAGAATTTTATGGTATAAAAAACGTCTTGTAATGTAGAGCGATTTTGCAAATCGCTTCCCACCCGGACCTAACGATTTGCAAAATCAAGGGTAGCGCGATACTTCGAGTTCGCGCCGCATTAGATGAACTATATACGCGAGGGAGCGAGTTTGGAAGCTCGTTCTATGTTACGCAGACTGGAAGTGTCGCGCTACGTTTACAACAAACGTTTTATCCATTTTTGCGGGTCTTGTTTGGTGTGAAAAATGGAGAGGATAATAATGCGTTCATCTACAACATGATAGAGTATAATATAAGGAAATTTCTGCACAACGGCTTTACGAATGTCGTGCGTAATGACAGGAGATAGTGTGGGGCTACGTTCAATATGAATGATAGTTGTCTAGATTTTTTCCAAAAAATCATCTCCGACACGCTCCAATTTTGGACTGTAATAATCATCACCTTCTCGCAATTCGTTTCGGGCTTCGGGTGTGTATCGCAGGGTATAATTCATTTTCGGATGGCTTTCATGACCTCATCGTGGGATAATAGTTGACTTGTACCGTTCAACCGCTTCTTTTCTGCGGAGTAGTTCCGCTTTTACCTCGTCTGTCAACCATTCATTTTCACCGTATTCTTCGTCGGCAATATTTTGCAGGATGTGCATGGCGAGTTGTATTTGCTCTTTACGAGACAAATCAAAAACTAAGTCTTTTACTAATACATTTTACGTGCTTTTCCATCTTGTGAAAAGTGGATGATGTCATCATAAAAGAACGGCAAGACTATCAATTTTTCTTGAAAAAATAAACTCTATTGTTTGATAATTATTTCTTAAATTTATTCAAATCTTTCTGTGGTGGAGTCGTTCTGTTGCGTCAATTATGATGTCTTGATGTGCTTTGGTAAATTCAATAAATTCATCCACTGACCCAAATGTTCTTTTGAGCAGGACCTTTAATTTATCAAGTGCTGCCTCAAGCATGGGGCTGCAAAAGCATGTCAAAAAAGTACAACTGATGGATGTAGAAGATTACTTTTGCGATTCGAGATTATTTTGAAATTCGTATTTTTGTCGTATATTCGCGGGCGTGATGTATAACTTTGAAGGAACGGGCTTTTCTGGTTGGGTTTCTTGGAAGTTTTACGGATATTGAAAATATACGCATGTTTATTGCGTATATCACTCCAAATTGCGGGGTAAAAGCGCAATATTGCGTATATTTTGAAGTTGTGTCCAATTAAAAAAAAAAGAACTACGCAAAAAGAGTGCGTACTTGAATAATATCTTTGTCTTTTCAAAAATAAAATAATAAACATGGAAAAAATCAAATTACCAAGAAGCTCCTACGATGAAGTATCAAGAATTATTACTACATATGGAGCTATAGGCAAACCTTGTGGACTTAATGATATTGTTCAAGCATCTGGAGTACATAAAACAGTAGTGAGTGCAAATAATGCATTTCTTGCATCAATTGAAATAATTGAAGGGGGAAATAAAAAATCAATTACCTCTAAAGGGGCTTCTCTTGCCCGTGCCTTAGAACATCAAATGGAATCCGAGAAACAAGTAGCTTGGAAAGAAATTATTGATGAAAACGATTTTCTGACCAAAATGGTACAAGCTGTTAAGATTAGACGAGGAATGGAAATTGGGCAATTTGAAAATCACATTGCATTTAGTTCTGGCGAAACAAAATCAACTGGGGTAAGAACAGGTGCCAAAACCGTTGTTGATATTTTTTTAGATTCAGGAGTTTTAAGCAAAGAAGGAGATAAAATTGTTTTTTCTGGCGAATCGTCAATAAATATGATTTCTAAAGTGGAATTGCCTAACTCTGAAAATTTAGACACTAAAATAGTCATACCTGAACAATCTAAACTTGAAATCCCTACTATTCAAACTAAATCGGGCATTACTTTAAATATAGAACTTTCAATACAAGCAAGCCCTAATGAACTTGACGGTCTTGGAGAAAAGATAAAGAAAATCATCGATGAAATAAGCAAAGAAAATTAATTATGCCCTTTACAATATATCAGACAACAGCTGAAGAAATTATTGGGGCAACAGATGCAGTTATTCAAACCGGAACTGGAGCAGATGAAAATTTAATAGCTGAATTTTTAACAACTTCTCTACCGAATGCACAAAATGCTTCAAAAATGGCAGCAGAAATTGGGTTAATCCAATTTGATGCTGGAACAAATTTATATACTCCAATTTTTCCATATGCTATATACTTAGTAACTGCAAATCAACTCCAGAAAGCTGCTGTTCTCAGATTTGTCTTAGAAGAGTACGAGCCTTATAAGTTATTCAAAAGTCGATTAAAACTCACTACCTCTTCTAATGACGCAGCTAATCAAGTTAAAGCATTATTAAGCTTAACAGCTCACAGAGCAGAAATCAATCATACGTTTATTAGTCTTGGAACATTTACAAATAGCCTCACAAATGAAGGTGCAGGAAAATATCTACCAGTTGAAAAATCTGACTATTCATTTATAAAGGTTGTAGATTCGGTCGTTCAAAGTAGACAAGATGCTGAACTAAAAATAAGAGAAAGACTTGGTGAAGATATTGTTCAATGGATAGATACAAATGACGTTTTTAATCCAATAGTTACTGCTTATCAAAGAGCAGCAGATATTCAAAATGACGAAAGAGCTCCTATTGTTCATGCAGGTAATGCAATTGAATCTTTTTTAACTCAAGTAGGAACTCATTATGCAGTAAATTTGACAGAAGCACATGGAATTAATGCAAAAATTGATAGAATCACACAAAATCATCTTACTGTAAAACATAAAAATATTTGCAAATATATTGGACATGTTAGAAATGCTTGTGACCACGGTATTGATGCAGCAATTGGTCAGGCATGGTCAATTTCTGCTGAAACTGGTGTTGAATATGTCCATATATCCTTAACTGCAATCCGTTCAATTTACGATTGCATTCATGGGAATTATATCATATAAAAAAAGAAAACTGGACACAACAATGCATACCCGTTCATTCCCAGCAAAAGCTGGGAACGACGGGTATGCGGGGACGTTAACATCGAAAAAAAGAAAATCTACATAAAAAAGTCTAAAACCGTCATTTACATTACCCTATAAACTTTACAAACTTCATAAACTCAATAAACCCTCAAAAATGCTTCACATAAGTCCCCAAATCCTTATCGCCACGCCCCGATAAATTCACCACAATCACATCATCTTTTTTATACTGAATTTCATTGAGCGCTGCAAAAGCATGTGCCGTTTCGAGTGCCGGAATGATGCCTTCGGTACGCGCCAAAAAGAAGGCTGCGTCGAGGGCTTCTTGGTCGGTGATACTGACGGCTTCGGCGCGTTTGGTATCAATCAAATGAGCGTGCATCGGTCCGATACCCGGATAATCCAAGCCTGCCGAAATCGAGTAAGGTTCTATGATTTGCCCGTCTTCGGTTTGCATCAGTAGGGTGCGACTGCCATGTATCACGCCCTTAGTGCCGAGTACGCTCGTAGCTGCCGATTCGCCACTATGTACGCCCAAACCTGCGGCTTCTACCGCCACCAAACGCACATTTTTTTTATCCAAATAATGATAATATGCACCTGCCGCATTGCTGCCGCCACCTACACAAGCCACGATAATATCGGGGTCTTCGCTGCCCGTTTGCTCCTTCAATTGCCACAACATTTCCTCACTGATCACCGATTGAAACCGCGCCACCATATCAGGATACGGATGCGGACCGACCACCGAACCGATGATATAATGCGTATCCTCCGGGTTGTTTATCCAATCCCGAATCGCCTCGTTGGTCGCATCTTTAAGTGTTTGGCTACCGCTTGTCGCAGGTCGCACTTCCGTACCCAACATCTTCATCCGCGACACGTTGGGAGCTTGCCTTTCGATGTCCACCGCGCCCATATACACGATGCACTCTATGCCCATCAAAGCGCATACCGTAGCTGTCGCTACGCCGTGTTGTCCTGCTCCGGTTTCGGCGATGATACGCTTTTTACCCAAGCGTTGTGCGATGAGAATTTGCCCTATCGTATTATTGATTTTGTGCGCGCCGGTATGGTTCAAATCCTCGCGTTTGAGATAAATATTTGTTCCATAATGTTCCGACAATCGCTTTGCAAAATACAAAGGCGAAGGTCGTCCGACATAATCTTTCAGCAGTTGATCAAATTGTTGTTTAAATTCTGGTGATTCGCTGATTATCAGGTAACTACGCTGTAGTTCTTCAATGTTAGGATGAAGCATTTCCGGGATAAATGCCCCACCAAATTCACCGTAATATCCTCTTTGGTCTATCATAATTTGTAGTGATGTAGTATTGAAGTATTGAAGTGTTGAGGTGTGTCGTGTTGAATATCGGTTTTACAAGTTAGCAAGAACTTTAATACATCAACACTACAACACCTCAACACTCAAGGACGTTCAAAAAATTTCCAATTTTTTGAACGTCCTTGACCGCAGGTTCAATTTCAAATTTGCTATTTAAATCAATACCTGCGAATTGTGGATGTGAGAAATTTTGGACAGCTTCGGCATCGTTCGCGCCAATGCCACCGCTCAATAAGAAAGGCGTATTGCCTGTGTATCGTTTTAGAATTTCCCAGTTAAATTTTTTCCCTGTTCCGCCGTATTCCCCCCCCCGCGCCCCCTCCAAAGGGGGATATTTTTCGCTACGCGAAAAACTTCTCACGTCCGCATCTCCCCCTTTAGAGGGGGCTGCGTTTGTCACGGTTTTTTTAGTATCAAATAAAAAATACGCACAGTATTTTTCGTAATTTTTTGTTGTTGTAAAATCAAAATCTTCATTGACGCGAAAGGCTTTGATTAATTGTATGCCCTTTGCCTCTGAAAGGGTAGGAGAGAGCGGCTCTCCCTTTAGGGCTGGGGTTCGGGTAGCTTCGATTTCCTTCTGAATATCGCGGCAATATTCGGGCGTTTCATCACCATGTAATTGGAGGTAATCTAATTTATATGTTTTTATTTTTTCTAATATAAAATCAATGTCCGAATTTACAAATACACCAACGCGCTTTATCTTTGGTGTTGAAGGTAAAACATTTGTATAGTCTATATATCGCGGTGATTTTTCATAAAAAATAAAGCCCATCAAATCAATAGATAAATCCGCCACAGCAAGAATATTATCAGGATCGCGCATCCCACATACTTTTATTTTCATAAGTTTTGAATGTCGATAATATTCAGTAGAACGCGGATTTGACGGATTATCGCGGATTGAATTTGAATGAATGTTAATTGCATTTGTATAATTAAAATATTATATTTTGTAAAAAAATCTGCGATAATCCGTCAAATCCGCGTTCTATCGAATACTATCAATACGAAATCACCACAATCCCGCCACTTGAATTTGTTGGATAAATGCCCGGCAAGTTTTGTGTGGTTCGGCGGTCTTCATAAAAGTTTCACCAATCAAAAAGCCTTGAAAACCTGCATCGCGCAATTCTAAAATACTTGCCGGATCACTAATACCGCTTTCCGAAATACGCACCATATCCTTTGGCAAATGTGGTAGCATATCTATCGAATTTTGAAAATTAACTTCAAAGGTTTTTAGGTTGCGATTATTCACACCTACGATGTCGATGTGTTTGTTTATTTTCGGAATTTCATCTTTAGAATGTAATTCAAATAAAACTTCCAAACCGAGTGATTTTGCAAATTTTGCGAGTCGCGCGACCTCTTTTTTTTCCAAACATTCTGCAATCAATAAAATCGCATCTGCTCCGATAGACCGCGCTTCAATGATTTGATACTCACTGATAATAAAGTCTTTACGTAGTATCGGACAGAAGTTAAATTTACGTGCTTCGGTCAAGTCCGCGTTTTTTCCACCAAAAAAATGTTCATCCGTCAGTACCGATAAAGCTGACGCGCCCGCCTGCATATATCCGATGCTAACTTGCTCGACTGAAGAGTATAAATTGATTTCACCCTTAGATGGTGAACGTCGTTTAAACTCGGCAATAATACCCGATTTATCTTCTCGTAAAAGGTATTTTCGTAATGAAACGACAGGCGTTTCCATGTAGGGACTTTGTTCCAATAATTTTATTGGCACTAAACCCTCCCGCTTTGCGACTTCCTTCTTTTTGTGTTCAACTATTTTTTGTAAAATTGTCATGGTTTCGTGTTTGGTGGAACGTTGATTTAGCGGATTGCGCGGATTCTCACAGATTTTTTTTTGTGTATTTATGAAATATCCGTGCAAATCTGTGCAATCCGCTAAATCAGTGTTCTATCACGCTATTAATTGTTCAAAAGTTTTTAATGCCTGTCCGCTTTCGATACTCTCCCTCGCTTCCGCTACGCAGTCTATTAACGAAGTTTCCGGCTTTATCGTATGAATGGCAAGACCTGCATTTGCCGTTACTACATTTTTTTGTGCTTCGGTGGCTTTATTCTTTAAAATATTCTTGAAAATCGTCGCAGCATCTTCGGGTGTTTCTCCGCCGTAGAGCGATTTGGGCGCGAGTTTTTTTAAATTAAAGTTGCTGGGCGCGAGCATTTTTTCCGATAAATGAGTACGCACTTTTGCATTGCCCGTTAGCGAAATTTCATCATAACCATCCATCGCATATACTATTGTAAATCGTCTTCCCGTATCCTGCATCACGTACTGATACAAGCGCGATAATTCTAAACTGAATGTTCCGAATAGCTGATATTCAGGTTGCAATGGGTTGACCAAAGGTCCGAGCATATTAAAAAAAGTCTTCATGCCGAGTTGCTTGCGAATCGGTACTACCGCCTTCATCGCCGGATGAAAAAGCGGTGCATGTAAGAAACACAAACCAACCTCGTTAAGTTGGCGTTTGAGCGTCGATTCATCATTGGTAAATTCATAGCCGAGTTGCATCAGTACATTCGACGAACCCACCGCCGACGATACACCATAGCTGCCGTGCTTCGTTACTTTATAACCCGCTCCCGCGATAACCACCGCCGATGTGGTCGAGATGTTGAAGGTGTTTTTACCATCGCCACCCGTGCCTACGATGTCCAACGTTTTTGTGTTGCCCAAGTCAATTTTGACGCACAATTCTAAGAGTGCATCCCGAAATCCCTGCAACTCCGCCAAGGCTATATCACGCATCTGATAGACCGTCATAAAACTGGCTACTTGGACAGGGTTATATTGCTCATTTGATATGTTGATGAGCATAGTTTTGGCTTCTTCGCGTGTGAGCGTTTCGTGATTGAACAGGCGGTTGAGTGTATTTTTCATTTTCGGAAAACTGTACTGACTGCTTTAGCTGTCAAGTATCTTCTAATTAATTAAAAAACAATAACTTGTAAACATTATTTCAACTCACTTGACAGCTAAAGCAGTCAGTACAGTTTTACAATGTTCTAAAAAATTTCGTAACATCTGTTTTCCTTCGGGTGTCATCACCGATTCAGGGTGAAATTGAATACCATAGACTTCATGTTCCTTATGTTTCATCGACATAATCGCGCCATTCGTATCTACCGAAGTCACCTCAAAACAATCGGGCAAACTATTCGTTTTTACTGCCCATGAATGGTAGCGTCCGACTTGCATTTCTTCCGGTAAACCTTTGAACAGTACCGATTTTTGTGTTGTCACCTTAACCGGAGTTTCTACGCCGTGATAAACCTCTGTGAGATTCTCTAATTCTCCACCAAATGCTTCTCCTATCGCCTGATGCCCCAAACAAACGCCCAAAATCGGCTTGATTCCGGCGTACTTTTTTATTAATTCGGGCATGATACCTGCATCTTTCGGTACACCGGGACCGGGCGACAAAACGACCACGTCATATTCTGCAACTCGCTCAATATCAATGGCATCGTTGCGAATGACTTCTACTTTATGTCCAAGTATTTCCTGTATGTATTGCACCAAATTGAAGGTGAATGAATCATAATTGTCTAATACTAATATTTTCATAATCGTAGCGCAGGCTTCCAGCCTGTTTTTTTATTTTTTTATGAATAATGACCTATCATACGCAAGTACAGGCTGTGAGTAAAAACAATTAAATAACTTGTTCCATTATGCTTGTTCTTTTTCCCTCTAAAAAACTCAAAAAATAGTACCGTAGCTGTGGCTATGCAACGATTTTTTGAATTCTTTAGAAGAAAAAATTACAGCGCATTATGGAACAATTTATTTAATTTCTTTCACTAAGCCTGTGTTACGGTTTAAATTTCAAAATATTATCAATCATTCCATCAAAGACAAACCAATGAAAGGGCAGTACTGCATACCAATACAAACGCCCCATAATGCCATCGGGTCGAAAAGTGGCGGTTTGTTTGAGGATGTATTCGCTGTTTTCTTGTACGATTTTTAGTTCGAGCCACGCATCTCCGGGCAATATCATTTCGGCGTAGAGCAAGAGGCGCATTTTTTCTTTGTCTGCGACCAAAACACGCCAAAAATCAAGCGCGTCACCAGCGTCAATCTCGTATGGATGAGTACGTCCACGTCGCAAGCCGACACCACCGACGAGCTTGTCCATGTGACCTCTGATTTTCCAGAGGAAATTGCCGTAGTACCAACCGCGTTCACCGCCTATCGACCAGATATTTTGATATATTCGTTCCACATCATTTTCGGAAATCACTCGTCGTTTGAAATCCTTGAAGCAGCCAAATTGTGGCACGCGAATATTCTCCTGCAAAGTGCGCCTGTCCAAGCTACTCACAAAGCTGTCTTTCCAACTTGATACCACCATATTTTGCCGAATCCGCAAAAACGCCATATCCACCGCTTCTTCGTAGCTGATATTGGTGATGCCGAGCATTTCACGGAGTTTATTTTTTTCGCCTATCGTATTGATTTTCATACTGTTGACTAAGTTGACCGCAAGCGGATAAGAGATAGTAGTCACAAAGTACAACCAATAAGATGACAGGCGTGGTGTCATTACCGGCACGCTGAAAATGTAGCGTTTGAGCCGCCGCACACGCGCATATCCGAGCAACATTTCTTTATAAGACAAGACCTCGCCACAGCCAATATCAAAGCTCTTTCCGAGGCAATCTTCTCGCAATAATACGCCTGTAAGGTACTGTATTACGTTGCGAATTCCAATGGGTTGGCACTTCGTGTTTATCCATTTTGGGGCAATCATTACCGGCAATTTTTCAACCAAATCCCGAATAATCTCAAACGATGCACTTCCTGATCCCACAATAATTCCAGCTCGTAATGCCGTCAATTCTGCCTTGCATTGACTCAATATACGTTCTACATTGAGGCGCGATTGGAGATGTGGTGAGAGGTTTTCATCTTCATCCACAATACCTGTTAGGTAGATGATTTGTTGGCACGAAGTATGGTCGATATAGTGCTGGAAATGCTTGGCACACATCAATTCATCTTCCACAAAACCACCAATCGAAGCAGACATAGAATGTATCAGATAATAAGCTGCGTCAAAGTTTGTTTCGAGTTGTTCCAAATTCGGAGGTTCCAAAAAATCAACTTCTTGTACTGTTACTCCTCCTTTCCAAGAATCCATGATCTCAAATCGCGTTGCATCTCGCGTACATGCAATGACCTCATGCCCTTGCTCCAATAAAACCGGCAATAATCGTCTGCCAATGTATCCGGTTGAACCTGTTAGTAAAATTTTCATATCTACTTAACAAGCAAGGGCTTTGAGTGTTTTGTTTTAGGTTTTCTTTGTTGCTGTTTTCGGTTCGTTAAGGGCTTACGTATTAATAAACGCTACACTTTAGGCTAAGATTTTTGTTTTCAGACGAGGCACTCAAATAGGCGTTTATCTGGATAAATAACTGTTTGAGTAACGAAGTATGAAAGCAAAAAGATAGCATAGAGTGTGGTGTTTATTATTACGGAAGCCCTTAACTGACAAAAATGCCACAACACACCCGATGGGTCGTGCATAAATAATTCTCTGCCATGTTCGAAGGTTTTGATTTCGGAAAATCGAACATGTTTATATTGATGGTGTAAACCCTTTTCTAATAATTCTCTCGCGCATTTTTCGACATCGTCTATTTTCAGAAAAATCATTGTCTCACTACTTATGCACCCATTTTTTTACATAATAATCTTGTAAATAAAAACCCAAATTATCATTGACTTTGAATAAGGACATCTTTTGATCAATTACAATTTCTTCAAAACCAAGTTGGCGATAAAATGCGCTTGATTCAGCGTAGTTTTTTGCATCGATAAACGTGCGTATGGATTTTGCTTGAAAAGTCTATTGTTTTCTTATTTTTCAAAAACCTTTTTTCCACCAAGATATGTTTGTAGGATGTCCACATTTCTTATTTTGACGGGGTCAATTTTCAAAATATTTTCACTCAATACGACAAAATCTGCCAATTTTCCAGTTTCCAAAGTTCCTTTAATGTCTTCATCAAATGAAGCATAAGTAGCATTTTTGGTGTAAGCAATCAATGCTTCTTCGGGCGTGATTTTTTGTTCGGGAACCCAGCCGTCTGGATTTTTATCGTCCAGTGTTCGACGAGTGGCAGCAGCATAAATTCCTTGCAAGGGCGAAGCAGGTGCAACCGCCCAATCACTGCCAAAAGTCAACATCGCCTTAGCATCCAATAGCGACCTAAAGGCATAAGTCGTTTTTATTCTTTCCGCGCCGATGTACTGCTCCGCCCATCTTCCATCGTCTATCGCATGGTAAGGCTGCATACTTGCAATCACATCGAGTTCGGCAAATCTGTTGATGTCTTTCGGTAAAATATGTTGAGTATGTTCAATGCGTAACCTTCTGTCTTTACGCCCGTTTTCTTTGATAACTCGCTCGTAAATATTTAATAAAGAATGAATCGCATCATCTCCGATGGCATGAACCAAAATATGCAAATCGGATTTATCAGCATCCGAAATCCATTGGTACAAATCAGTTTTTGTATTGATAAAAAGTCCTTTATCGTCCGCTTTATCTGTATAATGTTGGTGGAATGCAGCAGTATGCGACCCCAGCGAACCATCGACAAATCCCTTCAAACAACCCGTCTTCAACCACTTATTATTTGTTGGTTTGATCTCCGTCAATTTTTTCCATTCATTCAAAGGTGTGGCGGCATAAATACGTGTGGACAATTCGCCGGAAGCCATTAATTTTTGAGCCGTACTGACACTTTCAAAATCTTTATTTAAGCCATCTACATCATGCACCGAAGTTACGCCATTGGATAAAAAGTACGCCATTGCAGCTCTAAATGATTCTTCTTTTTGGACAGCCGACATTGGAGGGATTTTGTCGAGCAAAAGGTTCATGGCGTTATCTTTGAGGATGCCTGTCAAGTTTCCGTTTTTATCTCTGACGATGGTTCCACCTTCTACATCAGGCGTGGTTTTGTCGATACCTGCGTACTCCAGAGCCACCGAATTAGCCAGTACCATGTGCCAGTCCAATCGAAAAACAACTACGGGATTTTCTTGCGTAAACTTATCAATCCACTCGCGTTTGGGCAACTCTCCGCCCCAAAGTGTATGGTCCCAATTTCCTTCTAATATCCATATATCTGGCGGTGTTTTTTTTGCGAATTCCGCTATTCTTCGACTAAATTCTTGCGGTGTATTGGCATCCCTCAAATCGACACTCAAGAGGCTACGTCCGCCCGTCATCAAATGTACATGGCTATCTATAAATCCGGGTGTAACAAAACGCCCTGCCAAATCTATCACCGTCGTGTTTTGCCTCTTAAACTTTTGAGTCGTTTCATTTGTGCCAACTACCATTATGGTATCTGCATGGATCGCCATAGATTCTGCCAGACTCAATTTTTCATCGCCTGTCCATATCACTGCATTGGATATAATCAAATCTGCCGTCGGCTTATTTTCATTACAAGCTGACATTATTAATAATATTGACAGAAAAATATATGTAATTATTAATTTCATTATTTGAATATAAGTATGAGCGAGGACAGGTTGGAAACCTGTGTTGCTTTACGTAATTTTTTCTGCTTCAATAATTGCCTTTGTTAATGCGCCGAGTTTGTTATTGACCTCTTGTAATTCGCTCTCGGGTACACTGTGCACAACGATACCTGCACCTGCCTGGTAACGCAGTGTATTATCCATACTCAAAAATGAACGAATGACAATCGCCTGATTCATTTCACCATTAAAATTGATATAGCCCAATGCGCCACCATAGAAACTACGGTTTTGATTTTCGTATTTATCAATCAATTGAATGGCTTTATATTTGGGTGCGCCGGAAAGCGTGCCCGCCGGAAAAGTGTCACCAAAAATCTGTATGGGGTTGCCTCCTTCTTCAATTTTCCCTGTCACTTTCGAGACTAAATGAATGACGTGACTATAATAGTGAATGTCCTTTAGGTTTTCCACCGTTACGTTATACGCATGTCGTCCCAAATCATTTCGCGCCAAATCAACGAGCATGATGTGTTCTGCATTTTCTTTGGGGTCTTTTCGGAGGGCTTCTGCGCCGGCAAGGTCGGTTTCCAAATCGCCTGTACGCTTGTATGTACCTGCAATCGGATTGACGGTGGCTATGCCATCTTTAATGACCATTTGTGACTCTGGCGATGAACCGAAAATCCGATAATTACCATAATCAAAATAAAATAAATAGGGTGACGGATTAATCGTTCGCAAGACACGATAGACGTTAAATTCATCGCCTTTGAACTTCCTCGCAAATTGCCGCGACAAGACCAATTGGAATACATCTCCAATTTGACAATGATGTTTTCCAATGCGCACTAATTCCTTAAATTCTTCATCAGTCAAATTGCTCGTTTCTGTGCCTTCTGCTTTGAATTGATGGACAATAAACTTTTGACTTTTTATTAATGTAATTAACTCGTCTTTGCGCGATTCTTCTCCCGGTAGGAGATTTTCCAAGATGTACATTTCATCTTTAAAATGGTCAATCGCTATTACAAATTGATATAAATGATAGCGTAGGTCGGGAATGTCAAATTTGCGTTTTTCTATGTCAAATTTAAGCGTATCAAAATACTGTACGCCGTCAAATCCGGTGTGTCCGAAAAAGCCATTGAAGCCTTCGTATTCACTTTCGTTGGTCACTTCAAATTGTCCTACAAATCGCTTTAATGCCTCCGGTACTTGCGTTACGTCGCTTACATTTGATTGGTTTTCGTGTACGCCTTGTACGTACTCGCGTGTATGTCCTGCTTGTACTTCAAAGCTGCCTATCGTCTGCAATCCAATGAAGGACATGCAGTCTTGTTTGCTGCGAAAATCATTGCTTTCTAACAGTACGGGGTCGGTAAATTTGTCGCGTACCCGCAAGTAAAGTGTCACCGGAGTAACGAAATCCGACATTAACTTTGTGACAGTGGTTTTTAGTTGAATTTTCATAAAGTGTCCGCTATTTATCAGTCCGCAGTCCGCCACGAAATCGCGGAAAACAGTGGTCTGCGGACTGACCAACTGCGGACTAAAAAAAACGGCTTGCCGGATGATACCGACAAGCCGTTCTGAATATTTTGAATTACATACAAAGGGCAGTCACCTCATCCGATTGGGTAAGGAATGTGCCACCACCATGTATTGTTTGTAAATTTTTTCATTGAAGTAACAAATGTAAAGGGCTTTTTGGAAAATGTCAATTTTTTTAATGAATATTTTTTGCTTCATTTGATGTTACCTCACCGAATGAGCCTTTAAAATCTCTATTCCCACAATGGTCAAAGTTTTTTCATGTGTCGCTTCCAAAACCACTTTCGGAGCTGATCCTGCATAGTAGGCTTCCAACCAACGCGAGGCGCAGAGACACCATTTGTCACCGGGTTTTAAGCCGGGAAAATTGAATTGAGGAAAGGGAGTAGAGAGGTCATTTCCCTTTGATTTGGTGTAGTCGAGAAACTCGACAGTGACTATCGCACACACAGTATGTGTACCGCCATCGCTATAATTGGTGCGACAATACCCGTCTCTGAAATAACCGGTCAAAGGTTCGAAACAGCAGCTTTGTAGTTCGCCGCCGATTACATTTTTGGCTTTTATATATTCGGGTGTACCATTGGATTGACTCATAGTTGTAGTGGATTTTTGAGCAGATAAACTGACACAAATTAGTATAAATAAGATTAAGTACAATGTTTTCATGTTACAAAAACAGTCTTATTTACTTTTTGTTGAAAGGCATAATTTACTGATTTATCTTCGAATCAAAACCTTAACACTTCTTAAATATTTATTTCTCTTTACTAATGTGTTAATAATGTCCTAAAAACATGTTAATTTATCGAAAATATTTGCATATATGTAACAAAAAAATGCACTTTTAGTGCGTCTTTTCTACTAATCCCTTGTCTTTTACAGATGATAATTTAATTCAAACTCCTTAACCACTAGCACACTACTATGAAGACAATATATGTTCTTGCCCTGTCATTGATGGCAGTGGCGATATCCGCACAAGATGTTAACCTTAAAAAAAAACGAATACAAATTATTAGAGTGCCTGAAGCTCCCAAAATAGATGGTAAACTTGACGACGCAGTATGGTTGACCGCTCCCTTAGCCAAAAATTTTGTACAAAAAAATCCCAACCCCGGAACTGCTCCCACCAACAAAACCGAAGTTCGTTTATTATATGATGACGGAGCGATATATATAGGTGCAAAAATGTATGATGCTGCACCTGATAGTATCCGTCGCGGACTCGCTACACGTGACGAAATCGGTGACGCTTCTTATATTGGAATATTCATTGATGCATATCAAAGTGGGATTTATGGAGAGAGTTTTATCGTTACCTCAGCAGGTGTACAGTTTGATGCCAAGTACTCTGATAATGGCGAAGACGAAAACTGGAATGCTGTTTGGAAAAGTGCTGTACAATTCACCGATGAAGGTTGGACGGCAGAACTGAGAATTCCATTTTCTGCCTTGCGTTTTCCGAAAAAGGATGTACAAAATTGGTGGATTAATTTCCAACGAAGAGACCGCCGACTGGGAGAGGAAACTTGGTGGAGCGAATTGAACCCCGAAGTATCCGGCTTCTTTAATCAATTTGGTGAACTCAAGGGATTAAAAAATATTGACTCACCAACTCGCCTGTTTCTATACCCTTTTATTTCCGGTAATGTCAGTCATTTTCCTCATAACGAAGAAGGCGCAAACAACTGGTCAAGAGGGTTTAATGCAGGTATGGATATTAAATATGGTATCAATGACGCTTTTACTTTAGACATGACTTTGATACCCGATTTTGGACAAACAGCATCGGATGACCAAATTCTGAATCTTCAGGCTTTTGAAGTACAATTTGACGAAAATCGTCAGTTTTTTACTGAAGGAACGGAGTTATTTAATAAAGGCGATTTGTTTTATTCGCGTAGAATTGGCGGTACGCCAAATGGATTTTATGATGTACTAAATGAAGCCGACGATACAGGAGAAACGATTGTCTCTAATCCACAGACCGTGCAATTATTGAACTCAACAAAAATATCGGGACGAACGGAAAAAGGACTTGGTATAGGCATTTTTAATTCGGTGAGTGCAGCGACAACAGCGACACTCGAAGATAGCGAAGGCGCGAAACGGGAGATGAAAACGAACCCTTTGACGAATTATAATGTCTTGGTTTTTGACCAAAGTTTGAAGAATAATTCCTACGTTACACTGGTCAATACCAACATCTGGCGAGAGGGTGGGGGAGATAATTACGAGGCAAATGTCACAGGTAGTTTGTTTAGTATTTCCAATAAGAAAAATACTTATGCAATAAGTGGTGGAGCAGTTTTGAGTCAAAAATATTTTACTAATTTTGACAATCCTGAACTTGGTTTTCAAACACAAATAGAGGTAGAAAAAACGAGTGGTAATCTGAATTTTGGTATAGAGCATAGCATCAAATCCGATAAATATGACCACAACGACATGGGCTATCTCCAACGCAATAATTCGAATGATACAGAAGGTTATATTTTTTATAATATTTACAAACCTTTTGGTCGGTTTTTGGATGCTTATATCGGGACAAGTTGGGAATATCTGAGACTTTATAAACCTTCTGCATTTCGACGATTCGGTATCAATCCGAATATCGGAGCAACATTTAAAAATCGAATGACATTAAGTGCTTGGATGTATATAACTCCTTTTGGTTCAAATGATTATGATGACCCACGCGAAGAAGGACGTTTTTATGACCATCCGGAATATATAGGTGGTGGACTCAATTGGAGTAGCGACCAACGTAAGAAAATTTATGTTTTTACCTATGCAAGTGGCGGTAAAGTGAATGACAACAATCGTTGGCTTTACAGTTTCGGTATTCGTCCATTTTTTATTATTTCTGATAAATGGAAATTGGATTATGACTTCCGTTATCGTCACGGAAATAACGACACAGGTTATGTCGAACACATAGATATTGACGAAGATGGTGATAAGGATGATATTATTTTTGGTAGAAGAAATATCAACAATTACGAAAATGTACTTAACACAAGTTATATTTTTAATAATAAAATGGCATTGACACTACGTGCGCGACACAATTGGTCGAATGTCGTCTATCAGTCTTATGCTTTACTTGATGATGAGGGGGGCTTGCGTCCGACCAATTATAATGGCATTAACGGAGATGGCGAAGCATACAATAATACCAATTTTAATGCAGCCAATATTGACCTCGTATATACGTGGGAGTTTTCGCCGGGCAGTCAATTTAGTGTGGTTTGGAAAAATAATATCATCAATTTTGATCATGATACAGATATTAATTTTTTCGATAATTTTAGACAAACTGTTACTGATGACCAGTCCAATTTCTTTTCTATAAAAATATTGTACTTTCTTGATTATCTGTCGATTAAAGGTAATAAATCGGCAAATACAACAAAGTCTGTACCACCGAGATATATGTGATTTTAGTGATTAGTAGCGAGTATTGAGTGACGAGTAGCGAGTGGTGAAATTCTACTCGTCACTCGCTACTATCCACACCTACCTTTCGTGTACTAACACGAGTCTTCCGCTTTCCCATTTATCATTTTCAAAACGACATTTTATAATATATACACCTGACGGAAATTCGCCAATGTCGAGTTGATAATTGGTGCTACGTTCTGCGGTACGGCGCAGGAGGAGCTTACCATTGAGGTCGGTAATGAACACCTCCTGAATGTCCTCATCCGATTGGACGGTAAATTTACCTTTGGTCGGATTTGGGTAATATTCCCATACGATTTGATGATTTTGTTGACCGTTGTTTATATCGTCGATAATATCGGTATATTGCTCATCACAATCGGGTATTTTGCTGTATTGTGTAATGATTCTTACTAATAAATCATTGAATAATTCAACTTTATATTCATCTGTACTTGGCTCAATATGAGAGCCTCCGATGCCACTATGGTCGGTAAGGAAAGTGTAAGTACCATTCGTCGCGAGGGCAAGCGCACGCATGAGGTATTCTGTACTTTTGCGAATGCCTGAACAAGCGACCGGAATGATGCGAACACCTTTTTGGGCAGCGAGTTTGGTCAGACGTTCCATTTTATCATTGACTTCTTTGGACGTGTGAGGTGGCGCATCCAAGACCAAAAACATCAAACGAGTCGTACTTTTATCACTCCATTTCAACTCATTCAAAGCCACTTCCAATCCGGCATCGACCGCTTCCGGATAATCGCCCCCTGCATCGGCATTTTGTTTTTTTATAAAATCAATTGTTTTTGAAATATCATTAGAAAAATCACTTTTTCTGGTCAAATAATTACCGCCTGTATCACGATAAAATACGCTTCCGAGATTGATTTCGGTGTCGGGCATATCGTCTTTCACTCGTTGGATGACATCATTGAGTTCGACTTTCAAATAATCAATTTCATCACTCATCGAACCTGTCGCATCCACCACAAAGGCAATGTCAACTTGTTGCTCGGCTTTTTTGCAGGCTACCGGAATTTGAATGGTATTCACGCCTTTTTTAAAGGTATTAATACTTTTAAAAGGATGAGATTTGTTAGCATGTTTGACGACAATTTTGTCGGCTGCGCCGTCTTTTTTATCAAATAAATGATGCCACAATTCGGCTTTTCCGGTATTATCGGTGCGGGTCGTCCAGAGCGTAAAACCGGATTTCGTTTGCAATTCTACTTCGCAATTGACCAGTGGCGTGCCTTCCTCCGTACTGACTTGTACGGCATAGCGTTTTTCGGGCAAGATGTTCCAACGCTCGGCGTGTTCGTAGAGGTCTTCTTGCGACAAATCTGTCCACAAATCCCATTTGCTAAAATCATTGACTTCGCCGGCGGTGAGTGTACGGGCTTTTGGAGCAGCTTGAGTAGCTTCTGCTTTTCGTGATTTTTTTGAGCGTTTTGTGGGAGGTTCCTCTGTTGTGATTGCAACAGCATCCATTACAACAGCATCCATTACAACAGACTCGCTTTCAAGGGATTCGGAGACATCCGGTGCATCAGACCAGCCCTCTTTATGCCCAAGTTTTTTCACGTCTTTATCGGAATAAGTCGGTGGCGGTGGGGGAGGAGGAGGGCTTTTGGGGCTGCGTGATTTTCCGGCACTACTGGTCGTTACAATTTCCATTGGACTTAGTCTGCCATCAGAGTCAGAAGGTTTGTATTCGTCTCTCGTTTTGGTTTTTGCACTGCTTCGCGTTGATGCAGTTGGGCGAGTGGCAGACTTGGTACTTTTTCTTTTGTTTTTTGCAGTTCTACTTCCTGAAACTACGATGTCCCCAGAAGTTGTACTTTTTAAAACGACAGTTTCTTTTGGAGCTGAACTTTCAGTTCGGGTGTCTTTAGTGGATTGACAATTGCCAAGTAGTATTATAATGGCAATTAGCATAGCGAATAAAGGTATCTTTTTCATGCAATTGGTTTATTTTTATTATAAATATGAAATAAATACATGTTTGTTTTGTGAGCCATCTATCTATACCTTCATAGATGCTATCGTAACTCGTTTTGGTGTAAGGGAATATGATTTTTATTCGTTTAAACCTCGCAGCGTAGGGATAGAGCATGCTCTATCCCTACGCTGCGACATATATCTGGAACGATTATTTTTTCAAAATCAGGAATAAACGGTCAATACTAATTTACGTTTCCCACCTCTGTTTCTAAATTCGCATAAAAATATACCTTGCCACGTACCGAGATGTAGCCTTCCGTTTGTAATGGGAATGGTGACGCTGGATCCGGCAAGTGTCGATTTGACATGGGCTGGCATGTCGTCCGGTCCTTCGATTGTGTGTATGTATGCGGGGTCGTTTTCCGGCACGAGTTTATTAAATATGGTCTCGTAATCGGTTCTCACGTCTGGGTCGGCATTTTCATTAATGGTCAGTCCGGCAGAGGTATGCAGGATAAAAACATTCAACAGACCAGCCTCCGGCAATTTCGGTAAAGCCTTTCGCACTAAATTTGTAATCAAATGAAATCCACGCGGAAAAGCAGGTAGTGTAATGTGTTGTTGTGTAATCATTTATATTTTGGTTAATTGGCAACAGGATAGCCCATAAAATAGATTGATAAAAAATTAAAATTTTTCTGATTGTAACGGATTGCGGTGATTATTAAATTTGTATTTAAAATTGAGCTTTTTCCACCCCCTTCCCCTCCAAAGGGGGAGATTTTCGCTGCGCGAAAAGACGCTTGTATCTATATTTCCCCCTTTGGAGGGGGCGAAGGGGGGGAAATGTGCTATCACCGCAAAGTGTTACAATCAAGGGCGAACGCATCAAAATATTTTGTCCCGATGGGACAATAAAAATGAAGTTTTGGTGATGTTTTACCAATATTTTACCTCTACCGAGGCATTGATTACGTTCAAAATGTTCCCTTAGTAGTAAGTCAAACTAATTAATGCCAACTAAGAGTTGAATTTTTACTAAATTTTTAATTATCAGTAATTTTTAAATTTATTTAAATAGAATGTTTTTTTTACAAATTAATTAAAAAATACTTTTTGATTGACAATCAATAATATACACATATTTTTAAAATGTTAAAAATTGATTATAATATTTTACATATAATTGATAATCAATTAGTTTTAACTCTTAGTTGGCATTT
>Ga0209187_1001586_pt1 | contig 25338 bp, 11 predicted proteins | sample BantaG_FD_187430 | JGI IMG/M metagenome (GOLD analysis project Ga0209187, IMG submission 187430) | Marine algal microbial communities from Bantry Bay, Ireland - BantryBay_4 metaG (SPAdes) (version 2) | ecosystem: Host-associated > Algae > Red algae > Unclassified | place: Bantry Bay, Ireland...
CGCCAGAGGGTTGAGCTATGGATCCGTTAGCTCCACAGGTAAGCTTCATCATGTTCAATTTGATAGGTTGTTAGAAATTTCCGAAACTCGTCTTGAAAGGGTGGCACTTGATGTTGCTCGGCCTGATGTTCGATATAGACGGATATTAGATCGGTATCTTTTCGGACTTACACGAAACCAACCATATCCCGCCTGCCATTGTTGGCTCTCGCCCTTTGGTTAAAAAAAAAAGATATGGGCATGGAATAATGCATCGTCGCTTAACCCTTCCGGCGTACTTTCAGCACGCATAGGTACACGCTCTGTAACCCCAGGCTGAAGCCTGGGGCTAATATGCTTGATGCTTTCAGCATCCTCGTTTCAGATTTTCGAATTCCACGGATTCCGAGATCTGAACCGACGGTTTAAATAAAGGCGGGCTGTATCAAAACCACAAACAATCGGTTGAGTCCTTGTTTCGAAGATCCGAAAAGATGCTGAAAGCATCGAACTTAAAAGCCCTAGGCTGAAGCCTGGGGCTAATATATTTGATGCTTTCAGCATCCTCGCTTCAGATTTTCGAATTCCACGGATTCTGAGATCTGAACCGACGGTTTAAATATAGGCGGGCTGTATCCAAACCCACAAACAATCGATTGAGTCCTTGTTTCGAAGATCCGAAAAGATGCTGAAAGCATCGAACTTAAAAGCCCAAGGCTTCAGCCTGGGGTTTGGAGTGTGTAACCCGTTGCGTGCTGAAAGTACGCCGGAAGGGTTGAGCTATGGATCCGTTAGCCCCACAGATAACCTTCATCACATTCAATTTGATCGGTTGTTAGAAATTTCCGAAACTCGTCTTGAGGGGGGGCACTTGATGTTGCTCGGCCTGATGTTCGATATAAACGGATATTAGATCGGTATCTTTTCGAACTTAGACGAAACCAACCAAATCCCGCCTGCCATTGTTGGCTCTCGCCCTTTGGTTAAAAAAAGATATGGGCACGGGAATAATGCTTCATCGTTTAACCCTTCCGGCGTACTTTCAGCACGCATAGGTACACGCTCTGTAACCCCAGGCTGAAGCCTGGGGCTAATATGCTTGATGCTTTCAGCATCCTCGTTTCAGATTTTCGAATTCCACGGATTCCGAGATCTGAACCGACGGTTTAAATATAGGCGTGCTGTATCCAAACTCACAAACAATCGGTTGAGTCCTTGTTTTGAATATCCGAAAAGATGCTGAAAGCATCGAACTTAAAAGTCCTAGGCTGAAGCCTGGGGCTAATATGTTTGATGCTTTCAGCATCCTCGTTTCAGATTTTCGAATTCCACGGATTCCGAGTTCTGATACGGCCCCTCGGCAACACGACCTAGCTCGGAGTTCCCTCGCCGAGTTCGCCCCGAAGCTCGCGCGTCATCATAGCAAATAACGCGACTCCACCGCTCCATTGAACCACTACTGCGTCCCGCGCTCGAGGGCATCGATGATGAGGTCAACGTCGTAGACACAACCGCGCCAGGTGCCGCCACTCGCCTTTTGCAGCGCAGCCCAAAGCCGCGTGTCATCCGGCAAGTTCGGTGCCGGCGCAAGATCGGGATGCATATCACGCGAGGCGAGAAGCGCTTCGGGATCATCGCCGACAAGGTTCACCGTGGCGGTCAACGCGTTGCGGTCGATATGAATTTCAATCGGGTCTCCGTCGCGGAGGCGACTGATCGGTCCACCCGCGAGGGCTTCGGGGCCGACATGCCCGATGCAGGCTCCGGTACTGACCCCGGAAAAGCGCGCGTCGGTGATGATCGGCACCTGCTTGCCCCAAGGAATATACTTCAAGGCGGCGGTCAGCTGATAGGTTTCTTCCATGCCGGTGCCGAGTGGGCCGCAACCGATGAGCACCACGCAGTCGCCAGCTTTCACCGCGGGCTCGCTCATGCCTTTGATCGCGAGGATGGCCGCCTTCTCGGAGGTAAACACTCGAGCCGGTCCGTTAAAATGGTAGACTTGGTTTTCATCGATGACCGAGGGGTCGATGGCCGTGGCTTTAACCACAGAGCCTTCGGGAGAAAGATTACCGACGGGAAAAACCACGGTGGAAGTCAGACCTGCTTCACGCGCGTTGTCGGGCGTCATGATCACGACCTCGGGATCGATCCCAGAGGCCTTCAACTTCTCACGGGCCGCGACGCGAATTTCGCTCGCTTCCCATTCGTCAAGATTTTCGCCAAGGGTCTGGCCGGTTGCGGTCATGACATCGAGTTTCAGCAGGCCGAGTTCACGAAGATGGAGCATGACCTCCGGAACCCCGCCGGCCATAAAGACTTGGACCGTGGGATGATTGCGCGGCCCGTTCGGCAAGGCGTCGACCAAGCGAGGGGTGGCCCGATTCACTCGAGCCCAATCGTCTACGCTGGGCAGATCGAGACCGGCCGCGTGCGCGATGGCAGGGATGTGGAGCAAGAGATTAGTCGAACCGCCGCAAGCCGCGTGCAAGGTCATGGCATTGTGCACCGCGTCCGAGGTGAGAATATCAGAAAGCGAAATCTTGCGCTCGACCAGCTGCATGAGAGCCGAGGCGGAGCGACTCGCGAGATCGAGCCAAATGGGTTCACCGGAAGGGCTGAGGGCGCTGTAGGGCAAGGCAATGCCGAGGGCTTCAGCCACGACTTGGGCCGTGGCAGCGGTCCCGAGAAATTGACAGCCGCCGCCGGGGGAACCACAGGCGCGACAGCCCATATCCGCCGCGTGAGCATGCGTGATGAGTCCATGCGCAAAGCGAGCCCCGATGGTTTGCACGATCCCCGTATCTTCGCCGTCGGGAGTTGGCAGGGTAACTCCGCCGGGCACGATGATACCTGGAAGGTGACCGCATCCGGCCAGCGCGAGCATGGTTGCGGGCAGGCCTTTATCGCAGGTGGCCACGCCCATGACCCCGCGACGGAGTGGAAGCGAACGGATGAGCCGACGCATGGTGATGGCGGCATCGTTCCGGTACGGAAGTGAATCAAACATACCCGTGGTGCCTTGGGAGCGTCCGTCGCAGGGATCACTCACAAAGGCGGCGAAGGGAACCGAATCACCGTCGCGAAATACTTTGGCTGCGGCTTGCACCATGAGTCCGATTTCCCAATGCCCGGTGTGGTAGCCGAGCGCAATCGGCGTGCCATCTGGGGCGCGAACTCCGCCCTGCGTGCTGAGAATCAGATACGGATCTTTGGCCACATCTTTCGGATCCCAGCCCATGCCGGCATTTTGCGTAAGGCCAAAGAGATTCCCACTCGGCTCGTTGCGAAGATCGTCTTCGGAAACGGGGAGAGATCCCTCGGGGCCATCTCCCATGACACGAGACTGGCGGAGTGCTTCGGCGGAACCGAAGGGTGAAAAATTTTGCATGGGGATTTCTAGCCCGACGACGCCAGTCGAACAAGCGCCATGACATCTTTTTTATAAACTGATGACAGGGCCATGACACAAAAAATCGAGGACGGCGCAGAGTAGGCTTAGATCAGTATCACCCATCTAACCATCCCCTCTCAAAAAGGATTCCAAATGAAACACCATTTGAATCGCAACGCGACGGCATCCCGTTATTAAAGTAGCTGCTTACGGCCCCATGCTTCCGAGGAATGCCGTCGCGTTGCGACTCTGAGATCTTCCGCATAAGATCTTCCGCTGCAATCCATGGACTGGCGTCCATGGCTATTAACTGGCACCGCTTCACGGTTCATCTCCGGCTGCGCCAAAATCAATTTAGTAAAATATCCAGGCTAGTTGCATTCCAGATCGTGGCTGAAAATCGGCAGAATTAGAGCCTGATCTGAAAACCAATTTCAGAGACGGGTCAGAGAAAAGGCGGTGAAGCGTACTTACTGGCACACGGAATTCGCTCCCGATAAAATCGGCCCAGCAACAGATAATAAGTGCTGTCCATCGGGGTACATCATACTTGCAAAATCAGGTTTAATATGGGGAAAAATAGTATGGAAAAAAATGTCACTCGTCGCCTCCCTGGCGCGCTTCGCTCGATTCGCTCGATTCATAGCTCAACGTGGGCTTCAGTTTGCACCTCAGCCTACCTTTTATTCGTGCTTGTTATTGGCGTCCGTTCGACTGCTATCGCCCAGCCCATCGCACATGAAGACTCTGGAGCCAAGGTCAGCCTCTGGGCGGATACCGACCTTGTCGCCAACCCCGTCTGTTTAGCGGTCGATGAAAAAAGCCGCGTCTTCGTGGCGGAGTCTTTCCGCCAAAGAAAAGGGATTGAAGATAATCGCTCCCACGCCTATTGGTTGCTCGATGACTTGGCAGCCGAAACCACGGATGATCGACTGGCCTTGATGAAAAAATGGGAGGAGAAAACTCCCCTTGATTTCTACACAAAATTTGAAGAGCGAATCACTCGCTTAGCTGACACCGACGGTAACGGCATGGCGGATGAACGGAAGATTTATGCGGACGGGTTTAATGAGCCGCTGGACGGAACCGGTGCGGGGCTTCTGGCTCGGAATGGCGAACTTTGGTACACCTGCATTCCGAAGCTCTGGAAGTTGATCGACAGCGATGACGACGGGGTGGCCGACGAGCGAAGCGTGCTTAGCGAAGGCTACGGAGTTCGCTGGGCCTTGCGCGGTCACGACCTGCACGGGCTGTGCTGGGGCATGGACGGACGTCTTTACTTTTCCATCGGTGACCGAGGCTATCATGTGAACACCAAAGAAGGTAAGCTCCTGAAAGACGGTGGTAGCGGTGCTGTTTTCCGGTGTGAGCCTGACGGGTCAAACCTCGAAATTTTCTGTACGGGTATGCGTAACCCACAGGAAATGGCCTTTGATAATCACGGCAATCTCTTCGCTGGCGATAACAACTCCGACGCCGGTGACCGTGCTCGCATCATCTACTGCGCCGAAGGCGGCTATACCGGCTGGCGAATGGAATACCAAACGCTTGAAGCCCCCTACTCTCGCGGCCCCTGGCACATGGACAAAATTTGGCACACCCAACATGTAGGTCAAGTGGCTTGGGTTCTTCCGCCAATTGCCCACGTTGGCAATGGCCCAAGCGGCTTTTTCGCCTACCCTGGCATCGGGCTTTCAGAGCGCTACGACAACCACCTCTTTATGGTCGACTTCAAAGCGAACGCAGCCAACTCCCTAATTCACGCCTTTGAATGTACCCCCCAAGGCGCGGGCTTCGAGCTCGTCGACCTGCATCCATTTGTCCGAAACTTCGTCCCCACCGACGCGGAATTTGGCTATGACGGCAAGCTGTACATCTCTGACTGGCTCGAAGGCTGGGACGGCACTGGCAAAGGTAAATTGTGGACTGTCTCTCATCCTGAACACGGCCAAACCGACACGATTAAAGCCATGCAAAAACTGATGGCGGAAGGCATCGAAAAGCAAAGTGATAACGCTCTGGCCGAGCTTCTTTCGCATCCAGACCTGCGAGTTCGCAAACGCGCTCAATTCGCCCTCGCGAAAAACAACCGCCAAGACCTCTTCACCCAAGCCTACACCCAAACTGAAAACCCTCTGGCACGCCTACATGGCATCTGGGGCACCGGACAAATTTTACGCAAGAGCAAAGACAATTCGACTGAAGCGAAAATCTTGCTACCCCTCCTAAAAGACAATGATCCAGAAGTGGTTTGCCAGACCATTCACGTCTTGGGCGAAAGCGACTGCGGAGATTCGATTGAACAATTCCGAGTTATCGCTAAAGAGGGAAGTAACCGACAAAAATACTTCGCGGTCATCGCCCTCGGACGCATGGCACATTACGACTCGATGGACGTCATTCTCGATGTTCTTGCCGAGAACAACAATCAAGATGTCTTCCTCCGCCACGGTTGTGTCATGGGGCTCTACTATATGAATGCCGCGAACGAATTGGTTCGCAAATCCGGACATAGCCACCCTGCCGCACGGGTCGGACTCCTCCTCGCGCTTCGCCGCCACGGGGACCGCCGAGTGGAAAAATTCCTTATGGAGACGGATGACTTTGTCATGCGCGAAGCCGTTATTGCGATATACGACGCGAACATCACGGAAGCCATGGGTTCCCTAGCCAACATCCTCACCCGCTACGACGCGGAGAGTATCGACCCCTTCCCTGCCCCTGACTCACCAACCGTGCTTCGCCGCGCCATTGACGCCGCCTTTATCGTCGGCGGCGAAGAACAAGCCAAGTTGCTGGCCGAATTCGCCTCCAAGGGAAATGCCAGCGAAGAGATGCGTACCCTTGCGCTGAACATGCTCAAGCAATGGCAAGCCCCCGAAAAGCGGGAACCCGTGCACGGCTTCTACCGCGACTTCGAACCGCGCGATCCCGAACTAATCAAATACGTTCTGGAAAAACGAATGGACACCTTGCTAGATGCAGGTGGAAGCATTCAAAAGGCCGCGCTTCAACTCGCCGGAGCCTACGGATTTAATCTGGGTGATAAACAAGTCCTCGTCATTGCAACGGACGATAGCCAACCGTCGGAAAATCGCCTCGAAGCAATGAACCGCCTCGCGGAAAAAGAGGAGAACCAAGACACGCTTCGCGAGTTACTGAAAGACAAGAACGAAGCGGTGCGTGCGGGCGCCATCGGGCACGTCGCAAGCTTCGACCCTGACGCCATCACCGTTGACGCCACCAAGACGATGCGCAATGGAAAAACCCTCGAACGTCAAGCCGTGGTCCATGCCTTAGCGAACATCGAATCGGACGAAGCGGACAAGGTCCTTAAGCAGTTCATGAAAAACCTAATTAACGGACAGCTGGACCGCGTGGTCCATCTCGACGTGCTCGAAGCCGCGACCAAGCGGAATCTTAGCGAGTCGCTTGCAGCGTACAACGCGTCGATCGCGGATAAAGATAAACTCGAAGTCTATCGCCAATGCCTCGACGGCGGCGATCCGGTAAAAGGCAAAGCGGTGTTCGAAAACGCGGTATCGCAATGCGCTCGTTGCCACAATGTGAGTCGCGACACACACAAAGTTCTCATGGCAGGCCCAGACCTCAGCCAGATCGCAAAACTACAAAAGCCAGAATACATTCTCGCCAGCATTATGTTCCCGAACGATGCCATCGCCAAAGGCTTCGGCAGCATTTCGATTACCCGAAAAGACGGCTCAAGTGTCGGCGGAATTCTGAAAAGCGAAACCGACACCGAGATCACCCTGCAAGACGCAGAAAACAAAATGATCACGATCAATAAGTCGGACATTAAAGATCGCAGCGAACCCGCTAGTGGCATGCCTCCGATGGGACTCGTCATCGGAAAGCGCGCAGTGCGCGACCTCATGGCATATATGAAAACCATGAAGTAGGTCACTGGGTCTCGGTACGCTATTAAACCTGCCGACCCGACTAGCCAATAGCTTACAAAATCACTGCCGAACCCGCCTTGATACATCTAACGGGTTCGGCATTTTTGTGCCCAGGTAGAGCCTGTCCCAAATGGCACTTCGTTAAACGATGGTCTTCGTCGTTAGCTCAGTTCTAATTGCGTGGAAAGAGTCCCGGCAGGGACGGCAGAAAGTAGCGCGGGGTGCAGCGTAGCGGGAACCCCGGGAACCTGTGAGATAAAACCTAGCAACGAGTCATACACCAGTGTCTGGCACAGCCGCTCGCCGCTCTAAACCCAGCGCAGATCCTAGCCTCCTAGCTTACCCCGTTTAAATTGCGGTCAAAACGCCAAAGCCGAGCGGGCAAGCATCCTTCTGCCTTCCTAAAAAGAGAGCGCAGCATGATAGGTTGTTCTCCGATCGCGCTTCCAGCGCTTGAGAGTTTTTTCCCGATTGTTCCGGTGGTTCCCTTCGGTCACCGACCGGCTAATAGCCTTCAAGCCTCCGGCTTTCTTTTAAGGGCAGACCGAACTCTTTTCCATGCAAAACGGCTTATCTAAGTGCCAATGGAGTCATACACCAATGGCACTTAGTTAAGCGGTCCAGCGTATTTTTTTGCGTCATGCTACATCGTGGGAATCCGCCCCGAAGTGGGCGGGATATGGTAGCCCGTGTGCAAGGCCGCGAAGCGGCCAGGAATCCCTTCGGGATTCGAGCTCGGCGTTCCCACCCCACCTTAGTAGTATCCATAATTCCGCAGAAGAAGTGATGCGCCGCAGGCCAAGGAGCGGCGGTTTCCAACCGCCGACAGTGGAAACCGGTAGGAATTGACGAAGTGAGTCGGCTGAAGCTGAATGAACATCTGGTGCCCGACGCTCTGCAATGTCGGCGATTCTAGGCAGGCCTGCCAGTGCGTGAGATACGGCTTCGCAGTAGGTCGCTTGTGAAATATCCGGGCTAGTTAAAAGCCAAACCTCAGAGGCCGCGAAGCGGCCACAGCGCCGGGTTAGGTGCAGACGTAAGAGGCAACGAGGGGAAGGCCTTGTATTGTAAAAGAACTCGAACCGAGGCGCAGACCTTAGCCCCGCGCAGTTTGCATCCTGTTATGCCCGAAATCGACTTAAACGAAACCCTCAAAATTTCCAGGAATCGTTTATCATACGCTTTTCATCCGCTAGGGTGTCGCCGCTACGCGGCTTAGAGGAGGAAGCCGCCGGGACCACGGCCTCCTCACTCCGTTCGTCAACCGTGGCTATCAATGGGTCAGCGCTACGCGCCTTTAGTCGTCTGGATTTTCACTCATTTTTAATACAAATCGCCTTATCTAAGCGCCATTGGAGTCTGACCCATTCCTTTTCACCCCTTCCTTTTCCTGGAACCGCGTTGAATCCCAGCAACGAGCCATTGACCCGATCTAGCACAGTCGCTCGCCTCTCTATCAACCCGGCGCAGATCATAGGCTCTTGGCTTAGCCCGTTTGATTTGTGGTTAAAACTCCAAAGCCGAGCGAGCAATTATCCTTCTGCCTTCCTGAAAAGAGAGCAGCACATTTAGGTTGTTCTCCGATCGCGCTTCCAGCGCTCGAGAGGTATTTTTGCGATTGTTTCCGGTGGTTCCCTTCGGTCACCGACCGGCTAATAGCCTTCAAGCCTCCGGCTTACTTTTAAGGGCAGACCGAACTCCTTTTCATGCGAATCGGCTTAAGTGCCTAGGCAGAGCCTGTCCTGAAATCCGATTTTGGATATTTTGCGGAGGAAACATCGAGCCTGAAAGGCTCAGTCAACATAGGCCAGAGCAGCGCCCTAGGCCTGAGTTTGAGATGCCTAAACATCGTAGCGCTGAAAGCGCGACTCAATATAGCCAATATTACGGCGTAAACAGGGTAAATGCGGAGAATAGGCCGCTTAATCTCCGTAAATAACGCGGAGATTAAGCCTGTACATGCGGAGATTAGAGGGTTATTCTCCGCATCACATGCCTCGAATAACCTACATTCACCAAGACCCGGATTGGCCAGGTTTTACCTGGAATCAATCCGACCTTGCACCCCTGCTGGCGGAAGTTCGCCATGAACAAGGCCTGCTGCTCGGAGCCATGCGCACCTTTGGCCTCGATACACAGGAACAAGCGTCGCTTACCATGTTGACAGAGGACGCGGTGAACACGTCAGAAATCGAAGGCGAAATTCTCAATCGCGATTCAGTTCGCTCTTCTTTGACTCGAAAACTCGGCTTGGAAAACGCTGGCGAAGTCTCATCCAGCCGGCAAGTCGACGGACTGGTTGCCGTTTTGCTCGACGCCACTCAAAAACACGAAGCACCATTAAGCAGAGAACGGTTGTTCGGCTGGCATGCCTCCCTCTTCCCGAGTGGTTGGAGCGGGATGAATCGGATTCGTGTTGGCGAATGGAGAAACGACGAAAAGGGCCCGATGGTTGTGGTCTCAGGTAAACCAGGTCGCGAGCACATCCATTTTGAGGCCCCCAGCCAAGACCGGCTAAATGAAGAGATGAATAGCTTTCTCACTTGGTTCAATGCTGAGTCACATGAGGACCCGGTTATTCGATCGGCCCTCGTTCACGTTTATTTTATTACCATCCATCCTTTTGACGATGGAAACGGAAGGCTAGCGCGGGCCTTGGCCGATTTGCAACTTGCACGGGCAGACAGATCCGCTCTCCGATTCTATAGTATGTCATCTCAGATCCAGCAGGAGAAAAAAGCATATTACGACACACTCGAACAAAGCCAGAAAGGGTCACTGGATGTTTCGGCCTGGATCGAATGGTATCTAAGATGCTTGCTACGTGCCATCAACACGTCGCGGTCGAGCCTTGCCTCCGTTTTGATGAAAGCAACCTTTTGGCATCGGCATGGCGAGGTTGAGTTTCATGTTCGGCAACGCAAGATGATCAACCGCCTGTTAGATGGCTTTGAAGGTAAGCTCACCTCTTCCAAATGGGCGATCATATGTAAATGCTCGCAAGACACCGCGCAACGGGACATCAACGATCTAATCGCTCGAGGGATTTTGGAGAAGGAAGCAGCGGGAGGACGAAGCACAAGTTACCGCATGATACATCGCGACCTGCGAAATGGCGGCTAATCAGACCGGAGATTCGCACCAGTGTGAGTCGAGGACAACATACATTTCGGTCATTCCCTTGTGATAAGGACTGCGAGCATCTTCTTTTATGTCGACTAAATGCATGGAGGCAGGCGCATCGGCCTCATCGGCAAAGGCGCGACGAGTCAATCGACATGGGCAAGAGACCGGCTCAATATAATCCAACTGGGCCATCGAATATCGTTTCATGACGCGTACATCACGGAAAAGAGAAGTCATTTCCAGCTTGCACCAAGCCCAAGACCTGTGGAATCTCCGGCATGCGCATTCCCCACTTGTATCTTCTTATTCCGTTTTGCTGCAGCCTGATTCCTCAGCTAGCACAAAGTCAAGGAGCGCCCCCTTCCTTCAACTCGTTCAGCCGCGACTATAATCTCAACTATAACCGCAAGGCTGAGCCGAGCCTTCCGCAGAAACTAATGTACCGGGTCGATGCAGATCGCTCCGCCCTGGCCCAAAGCTTGGACTTGAGCTTCTCCAGCAAGGACATGGATCGCATGCAGCACTTTTACGAAGAAGCGCTGAAACAGGTTCGCAAGGTTCCCATGGGCAAACAGACGACCGCGGGCAAAGTCGATCTCCTCTTGATTTGCGACCGCATCGAAGCCGCGATCGACGCGCTCAACGATCGGCGTATGATCTACGAAGCTGACAAAGGTTATTACCCCTTTTCTGACGACATCATCGATCTTGTGAAAAAACGCCGCAAGCTCGAAGAGCTGGTTGAGCAAGACGTCGCAGCCCAGCTCGACGACATCATCAAGTCCGTAAAAGAAGGCCGCAAAGCCCTCGAAGCAGACTGGGAAAAAGGGCAAAAGAAAAAGGACGAGTCGGCTGAAAAGTCCGACAACAAGGAGGCGGATAAAACACAAGATGAAACCCCCAAGCCCTTTCCAAAATGGCGAGCGGTGCGAATCTCCAGCGACATCGGCAACCTGAAAAACCAGCTCGACAAATGGTACAAGCATTACGCGGTCTATCGTCCCGGCTTTGAGTGGTGGATGAAGGCCACCTACGAAGACGCGAGAAAGCAGCTCGAGGAATACGAAAAATGGACCCGCGAAAAGGTCGCAGAGAAGAACGAGAACTCACTCATCGGCCGCCCCATTGGAGAGAAGCGACTCAACGAAATGATTCGCCACGAAATCATTCCTTACGACGCGCGTGAACTGTTAAAAATTGGCGAAGCTGAATATGATTGGTGCCTCAAGGAAATGAAAAAGGCGTCCAAGGAACTCGGCAAAAAAGATTGGCACGCGGGGCTCGAATACGTGAAAGATCAGTTTGTCCCTCCCGGTGAACAAGACGAGCTTGTGGCTCAATACGCGCGCGAAGCGGCGGACTTTGTTATCGAACGCGATCTCTTGACCGTGCCGAAACTCTGTCGCGAAGCCTGGACCGTCAACATGGTAGAAGAAAAGCGTCAGAAGACGATGCCCTACGCGCTTTACAGTGGCAACAAGGTCATTGTCGCTTATGCCGGCTCGGGGATGGGACATGAACAGAAGCTGATGAGCATGCGGGCCAACAACCTACATGCGACCCGCTTGGTGGTGCCTCACGAGGTCATTCCAGGCCATCACTTACAAATGTTTTACGCCCAGCGGTACCGTCCGGATCGCCGTATGTTTCGTACCCCATTTCATGTCGAAGGCTGGGCGCTTTATTGGGAGACGCGGCTCTGGGACCTCGAATGGCAACGCAATCCAGAAGATCGGATCGGCATGTTATTTTGGCGCATGCACCGCTGCGCCCGCATTATTGTCACCATGAAATTCCACCTCGGTGAAATGACCCCAGATGAGATGGTGCAATTCCTTATCGACGATGTGGGGCATGAAGACGAACAAGCACAAGCCGAAGTGAGGCGCTACATCACCACCGGATACAGCCCACTTTACCAAGCCGCCTATATGATCGGCGGCCAGCAGTTCCGTAGCCTACATGCCGAGCTCGTGCAAGAAGCGGGTTGGAGCGAGAAAAAGTTCCACGACTCGATTCTCAAGCTCGGTACCATGCCGGTGGAAATGATTCGCGCCGAACTGACCAATCAAAAACTTGATTGGAACTTTAAGACAAATTGGAAATTCTACAAAGGGCTTTAGCCTCGCGTTGTTTCAGAAAAACCCTCCGCCCCCTCTTCGGTAACCTTATCATGTCCTTTGCTTCATCAGGATTCAAACGAGCCAACCAACTGGTCAGGCATATTTCTTTCGGTAGCCTATTGCTGAGCCTGATTGGCTTGACCTTCAGCATGCCGCTTCAGGCTCAACATGCGCCGACCGATCTCAAGAAAACGGTTCCAGCCAAAGACAGATTGATTCCCGATCTAGCCGAGCTGAAAGTAGCGATCCAGCAGCTTGGAGCTCCCGACTTTCGAACCCGGGCACGCGCCTCCAAAACCTTGTGGGCAGGTGGCATCAAGTCCTATCCCCTTCTGGCCGAACAACTCGAAGCCGAGGATCCTGAAATTCGCATGCGAGCCAAAGAAATTCACGACAAGCTGGGCCAAGGACGCTGGCCCCACTTACCGCGCGAACTAAAACTTCTCGTGAAAGAAGTTCATAACAGCCCCACTATTGTAGAGAAAGCCACCGCTCTCGAAGACCTTCTTTTAGCAGATGACCCAGGAGTCCAACTAGCTGGCATGATCACAGACAATTGCATCACCAATCCCTTGGAACGAACCTATGTACTCGAAGCCCTGACCGACTCGATCCGCAGAACGGCATGGCCATTGATGAAAGCAGGCAATGTTGAAGAAGGGCGCGCCCTCTTCCAAAAATCGTTCACCTTCGCACACCCCCGAATCAAAGAAGACAAGAACCCTGAAACCTGGAACGGCTTTGCGTGGGATTGCGCCTTGGCGCGTCACCACTTTAAAGAAGCGCACGCAGCCATCGATCGCGCCATCGCCGCCGATAACGATGATTACACCTTCCTCGACACCAAGGCCGAACTTCTCTTTGTCCAAGGCGACCGCAAAGGCGCCATCGAATTCATCGACAAAGCCCTCAAACTGAATCCGGACTTCAATGCCACCTACTATACCGACCAGAAAAAACGCTTCGAAACAGGTGACCTCGACAGCCATCCAGATTATTAAGTCATTTCCGATTTGGTAAACCCTACCCAATTTCACATGCCGACATCTTCCAACCGCCCAAATATTCTCTGGTTCTGCACCGACCAGGCTGTTGAAACAATGCGCGGCACAGGAAACCGAGAGCATTTTGTCATCCAACGAGGCGACAGTTGGTTTTCGCCTGATTTTAGGCCCGAAGGGTCGCCGTCATTTTAGCCCGGGTCGCAGGCCCGGGTGCGTCCCAAAAATCCTCAAGGCCTGAAAGGTCGACTCAGAAAAGTTTCCGCAATTGAATCGACCTTTCAGGCCGTGCCTTGAAACGCATACAAAACCCAGGCCTTCGACCTGGGCTATAATAAATCGACCCTTCGGGCCTGGGGCAGGCTGTTGAAGGAATGCGCCGTACAGAAAAGCCGAGAGCATTTTGTCATCCCGAGGCGACAGTAGGTTTTCGCCTGATTTTAGGCCCGAAGGGTCGCCGTCATTTTAGCCCGGGTGCGTTCCAAAAACCGCAAGGTCTGAAGCACATACAAAACCCAGGCCTTCGACCTGGGCTATGATGTATCGACCCTTCGGGCCTGTGGCAGGTTGTTGAAAAAGTGCGCCGCACAGGAAACCGAGAGAATTTTGTCATCCAACGAGGCGACAGTAGGATTTCGTCTGGTTTTAGGCCCGAAGGGTCGCCGTCATTTTAGCCCGGGTCGCAGGCCCGGGTGCGTCCCAGAAATCCTCAAGGCCTGAAAGGTCGACTCAGAAAAGTTTCCGCAATTGAATCGACCTTTCAGGCCGTGCCTTGAAACGCATACAAAACCCAGGCCTTCGACCTGGGCTATAATAAATCGACCCTTCGGGCCTGGGGCAGGCTGTTGAAAAAATGCGCCGTAGATAAAGCCGAGAGCATTTTGTCATCCAACGAGGCGACAGTAGGATTTCGCCTGGGTTTTAGGCCCGAAGGGTCGCCGTCATTTTAGCCCGGGTCGCAGGCCCGGGTGCATCCCAGAAATCCTCAAGGCCTGAAAGGTCGAGTCAGAAAATTTCCGCAATTGAATCGACCTTTCAGGCCGTGCCTTGAAACGCATACAAAACCCAGGCCTTCGACCTGGGCTATAATAAATCGACCCTTCGGGCCTGGGGCAGGCTGTTGAAGGAATGCGCCGTACAGAAAAGCCGAGAGCATTTTGTCATCCCGAGGCGACAGTAGGTTTTCGCCTGATTTTAGGCCCGAAGGGTCGCCGTCATTATAGCCCGGGTCGCAGGCCCGGGTGCATCCCAGAAATCCTCAAGGCCTGAAAGGTCGAGTCAGAAAATTTCCGCAATTGAATCGACCTTTCAGGCCGTGCTTGAAGCGCGTACAAAACCCAGGCCTTCGACCTGGGCTATGATGTATCGACCCTTCGGGCCTAATGGGGCCAAACTTCAGTGATCCCCTCCGAGGATCTTAACGGGATATAATATCCTAGGCCGAGCTAAAACTCGTCGCGTCCGTCGAGACGCTCTTCCATGTCATCCGCGGTTTTAAGCACCGCGAGAATCACGGCAATCAATTCAGGACCGGTCAAATCAGCGCTCACTTTGGCGGTGAAGATCGCAACATGCTGCTCGTCCGACTGCTTCATCACGCCCCACGAACCAATCTTCACCTGCATATTTTGCTCGAGCAAAATATTCGTAGTCCGCGGATCAAAATTGCCTTTTGAACGCAATCCAGCCGAATAAACTTCGCGAATTTCGACCCCGGCAAAATCATAGGTACGCGAACGGATAAAACCGACTTGGCTCCGCCCCTCTTCTAGATCAAAGATAAAACGAAAGTCCCCGTCGTCATCGAGTTCGTACTTCAACTCAAGTTCGTCGAGCGCAGCTCGCACGCGCTCATCTATGTGCTCTGGGGTATCAGGTTTATTGCCAAACATGCGCCTAAACTACCCTCCCGAGAAACTGTGCGAAACAAGAATCGGTCAAAAAATGATAGAACTTGTTTTCAGCGACATCCCGATTCCATGACGAAAATATGCCCTCGATCAGGGAATTAGGTACGCGTAACAGACAAAGACGCTGGGTGAATACAGGGTGAATCAACAGAGAATCAGGCGATGATCGAAAATGGCTACGTATTCGTTGCCAAATTCGGTGGAAAATGAGCCTAGCAAGGGGAGAAATATTATGGTTTTCACCCCGCAGATGAGATCTTCCATACAGCCCCATGTGGCCTTTGTCCTTCTTTTAGGATTATTGGCCGGCCCTCTTTTTGCGCGGGTAACCGGCTGGTGGTTTCCAACCTTTTTCCAAGAATGGATGCTCGACCACCTCTTTGCAAGTTTGGTCACGACCCTCGTAGCCGCGGGCCTAGCCTATCTCGGCTTTTTAGGCCGCTTGCGTCGCGCGACCTGGAACGGAATTATCAATTCGCCAGGCCTTGTCTACTACGGGATTCTCTTCGTGCTTGGGGTCGGCCTGTACACCTGGTGCGCGCTTGAAATCTATCATGGTATTCCCCGACTGGACGATGATGCCTGCGCGGTCAAACAGGCAGAAATGTTCGTCGCCGGTCACATCACCATGCCCGCGCCTCAAGGCGAGTTTTTCGAAATCTTCACCGCCATTGGCCCCTGGTGCTCCGAACACGCAGGCTACCCCATCGATTGGTTTGCCACGATCTATCCGCCGACCTGGTCGGTCCTTCTCATGCCCGGCGTGCTGTTAGACTGCACCTGGCTGATTAACCCACTTCTTGGTGGGCTGCTTTTAATTGTCATCGGTGCCCTGGGCACAGAGCTTTTTGGCCGCAAAGTCGGACGTCTCGCAGCCCTACTCGCGCTTGCCTCTCCGTTTTTACTCATCATCAACGGCACCCACCTTTCCCATACCTCAACCGCCTGCCTTATGACGGGGTGTATCTGGGCCGTCCTGCGCTTGCTCCGCACTTCACATTCGGGATACGGCCTTCTTGCTGGCCTCCTCTTTTTCGCCGCCTTCTTGGATCGACCCGCCACCGCCTTTTTCTGTGGCGCGGTGACAGGTCTCATGGTCCTTGTCCGCTGGAAAACTGCGCTCGCAGCCTGGAAAGGGGTCATTCTCGCGGGCATCTTGGCTGTCGCAGCTCTGGGGGTCAGCAATTGGTATAACGCGAAAATTACCGGAACCAAAGGCAAGGCCGGGCATGAAATCGGCTTACGGAATTTCGGGAAATATGGCTTGGGGAAAATTAGTAACGAGGTACGCCATTCTCCAACCAAAGCGGTTCGTCAAACCATAGCGCGAACCGCAGCCTTGCAGGAAATGGTAAATGGTTGGCCCATTGGGGTGATTGCCATCATGCTCATTCCCCTTATTCTCGGACGGATGAATCTCTGGGATGCCTGGCTTTTCCTTTTCCCCGCTGTCCTCCTGCTGTTCTATATGTTTTTCTGGTACTACGAAGAATTCTGGCCGGGCCGCTACATATTTAGCGCCATTCCCATGATGATCATTAGCGCGAGCCGAGGCATCATGCTCTTGGCCGAACGAAGCCAAAACGACGGTCGAGCCCTCAAGCAGTTCCCGACCTTCCTGGTTGTCTGGGGTCTGCTCTATGCTGCGGCGGTCGCGATTCCTCACCAACTTTCCCGCTACGACGCGCATTACGGTGACGTGGAACCCTTACTTCCTGAGTACACGGCAAGCCTGACAAACGCGGTCGTCTTTGTAAAAAAGCATTCGACCCTAGAAAATGGTGAAAATGATTTTTATACTGTCGGTTGGATGTGTAATGACTTGGCTCTCACAAACGATGTCATCTATGCCCGCGATTTGGGCGCAAGAAACCCAGAACTCATGCAACGCTACCCCGGCCGAAAAACGTACCGCTATTCCTATGATGTCAAAACGCGGGAAGCTCGGCTGTGGGAATTTGATGTCCATGCAATCGAATCTGAGGATCCGGAAACGAAGGACTCTGAACCAGAAGCTGGCGCAGCCACGTTGCCATGACCGATATGCCAGCATCTACGGATCCTGACGATGAACCGTTAAAACTCGGACGCTTAATCTGGCCTCACTGGCCCGTGATTTTGCTTGGGGCCCTGGCGACGCTGGGCACCGTAATTCTAAGCCTCTACCTACCCTTCATTACCCGAAGGGTCATCGACGGATTACAGGCTGGCGATGCAGAATCCGGCTGGCTCTTAACTCAAGGCGCAACCTATCTCGGAATCGCGATCATTATCGCCTGCTGCGAACGCGGCATGCGCTTTCTCCCGATCATCGTCGGGCGCCTCGTCTCTCGAGAGCTGCGCCGAAAAACCTTCTTCAAGCTTCTGCGTCTCGACCTGCGCTTTTACGAATCGGAGCAAACCGGTGACATCATGTCTCGCATGACCTCAGATGTGCAAGCGGTGCACGACATGGTCGGACACGGTCTGCTCAATTTAGCGCGCGGCAGCTTTTTTCTCATTTTTGGATTCATCGTCATGTACCGAACCGATGCGGCCATGGCCAATATCATGGCGGTTCTCATGCCCATCATGATGCTCATCGTCTTCGTCATGCTGTATCAAATGCGTCCCCGCTATCAAGCCGCACAGGAACAGCTGGCCAATATCTCCAGCTTCGCACAGGAAAACTTTTCCGGCATCCGCTTGGTCAAAGGCTTCGGGATTGAATCCCGCCAAGAAGAAGCTTTCGAGAGCTTAAATCAGGAGTACATCAAACGGAATTTATCCCTCGCTCGTATTGAAGCACCCGCTTGGCCTTTTCTTGGATTCCTCTTCACCCTCGGCATGATGTTGATCGTCTACTACGGAGGCAAACGTGTCATCGCGGGAGATATGACTCTCGGAACCCTGGTGCTGTTTCAACAATACATGCTCATGGTCACCTGGCCCTTTATCGCAGTAGGCTGGACCCTCAACCTCGTGGTCAAAGGCCGCATCAGTCTGAAGCGACTGCGGCATTTGTTCGACGCGATTCCAGAGATTCGCAATGGCGCGCTCGAAAACCCAGCCTCAGGCGGGGACATCGAATTCCGCAACATTCACCTCGAGCTCGGCGGGCGTACCATCCTCGAAGATCTCAGCCTCACCATTCAAGAAGGCATGACAATAGGCATCACGGGTCCAACCGGTTGCGGAAAAACCATGCTCGCATCGCTGCTAGTACGCCAACGCGACCCAAGCTCCGGCGAGGTCTTGATCGGTGACACCGACATCCGTGACCTCCCGCTCGACGTGCTGCGCTCCCGCATTCGCATGTCGCCCCAAGAGCCCTTTATGTTTTCCGACACCCTGGCCGACAACATTGCCTACGGCGAAGCTGACTTGGATTTCAACCGCGTTCTCTGGGCCTCGGAAGTAGCGCATCTTCGCGAAGAAGCGGAAAATTTCCCCAAGGGCTTTCAGACCGAACTCGGCGAACGCGGGGTCACGCTTTCCGGCGGCCAACGTCAACGGGCCGCCATTGCCCGCGCCGTAATCGGCAATCCCGAAATCCTCATTTTGGACGACACGTTGTCTGCGGTCGACACCCAGACCGAGGCAGCCATTCTCAAAGGGCTGCGCCCTGTCTTGCGCGACCGTACTTCGATCATCATCAGCCATCGCATCACCTCCTTGCGCGATGCGGACCGAATCGTGGTCATGGACATGGGGCGGATCACCCAGCTTGGCAGTCATGAAGAGCTCATCCAAACCGAAGGCTACTACAAGGATCTGGAAACCACCCAACGCCTTACCGCCCAGCTGGAGGCGCACGAATGAGTCAGGTAGATAAGACGGGTAAGGGCGATAACAAGAAACCAACCCAACGCGACGACGGGGAAGCGGATGTAAAAATTGCCACCAGCAAGCTGGTCTGGCGCCTGCTTAAATACACCCTCCCCTACAAAGGTTGGATGATTCTCGGCTGCATCATCCTACTGATCCTGACCTTCGCCTACGGGATTATTCCCATGTTGGTGAAGTCGGCCATCGACCAATTTATCCAGCCGGGCTTGGCAGAGACCATGACGCAAGAGGAACGGATCGCGGGCCTCACCCGCCTGTCCATCCAAGTTGCCGGCGCCGCCTTGCTCATGTTTGTCACTCGCGCACTACACGGCTATCTCATGGCGTGGATCGGCCAACATACCATCACCGACCTACGCCGCGATGTCTTCGCCAAAATCCTCTCCATGCACCTGCGCTTCTTCGACACCAATCCAGTCGGGCGCTTGATGACTCGCATTACCTCGGACCTCGATTCGTTGCAGCGCTTTGTCACTGACGGACTCATCGGTCTCGCCGCAAATATTTTCATGCTCAGCGGGATCATCATCTTCATGATTGTTCTGAACTGGAAGCTCGCACTGTTACTCTTCACCACCATGCCCCTGCTCGTCGGCTCGCTGACCTTTATCAATATTCGGGTCCGCCGAGCCCACCGAACCATTCGCGAACGGCAATCCAGCCTCAACACGCTGCTCCAAGAAAACATCAGCGGCATGAGCACGGTGCAATTGTTCAGCCAAGAAGCTCGGAGCCGCCAACGCTTCGACGAGAAAAACATGGAACTCTATGCCGGACATCGCGAAGGTGTACGCTGGTTCAGCTTCTACTTTCCCTCGATCAACTTCATCAATGCGATTGCCACCGTCTTGATTCTTGTCGTGGGCGGCATCGCAGTCATGCGCTCCCAATTTGTCGAAGTCGGTACCCTCGTCGCCTTCTTCCTCTACATTCGTGATTTTTTCCGCCCGTTGGAAGAACTCAGCGATAAATCGCACCTCTACCAAACCGCCATGGCCTCGTCGGAACGAATCTTCGGGCTTATGGACGAAGTAGAAGAACTCGAAGAGCCAGCCAATCCGATCCCACTCAACCGCTTCAATGGCGAAATCGAATTTAAGAATGTCAGCTTTGCCTACATCGAAGGGGAAGACGTGATTCGCGATCTATCCTTCCACGTCAAACCCGGTCAATCCCTCGCCTTGGTCGGCGCCACTGGAGCCGGCAAAACCTCGATCATTTCGCTGGTGGCGCGCTTTTACGATGTGCAACAGGGACAGGTCATGGTCGACGGCAACAACGTTCGCGACTACACTCAAAGCGAGCTTCGCCGCCGCATCGGCATCGTCCTGCAAGACCCCTTTGTCTTCAGCAGCACTGTGGCCATGAACATCAGCATGGACAACCCAAAGCTGAACCGCGAAGATGTCATCGAAGCCGCCAAGTATGTCAACGCACATGACTTCATCACCCGCCTTCCCAACGGCTACGACACCGAACTTGGCGAACGCGGGGCCATGCTTTCCACCGGACAAAAACAACTTCTCGCCCTCGCCCGCGCTATCGTGCAAGACCCCGACATCATGCTCATCCTCGATGAAGCCACCGCAAACGTGGACACGGAAACCGAGCAACTCATCCAGGAAGCTCTGAAGAAAGTGATGAAGGATCGCACCAGCATTGTCATTGCCCACCGGCTCTCGACCATCAAAGATGTAGACCAAATTATCGTCATGCACAAAGGTCGCCTAAAGGAAAAAGGCACCCACAGTGAGCTGCTGAAGCAGGACGGCTACTACCGCAAACTCTTTGAGCTTCTGGCTCATTCGCATTAAGGAACACAGCATGCCGACACCAAGCGATCCTACGCCACAGCACGGCTCACTTTCGAGCAAACGGGCACTTCCGCTGAGCAATCTCATGCCCGGCATCGAACGCGTTCTGACCCAATGGCTCACGCCCTTGACCTGGCTGAGCTTGATCGGGCTCTTTCTCATTACAGCTGCAGTCGCGATCCAAAGTGGCGACTCGCTTCGCTACCCCGATGAACATGATTACCAAGCCCTCGCCAAGCATCTCATCGCTGGCGAAGGCTACGTCGACGAAGCCGGTGCCCCCACCGCATACCGCCCTCCCGGCTACCCCTTCTTTCTTTCCGTGGTCTTTCGCATCTCCGAACGGCCGCTCTTCGCCAAGCTCCTGAACGCCCTCGCCTACACCCTTTCCGCCGGACTCATTTGCCTCCTCGTCGGACGAGTGAACCGCCTTGGCCGCTTGTTTGTTGCGCCTCTGTTTGTCCTCTACCCGATCGGCCTCTACACCGCCTCAACCCTCTACCCGCAAACCCTGGGCACCCTACTCCTCTTAATCGTGATCAGCCTGATTCTGGGACGGAAAACCCATTTGCGCATCGCGCTCGCAGGCCTTTGTTTTGGCGCGCTGGTTCTGGTTGTCCCGGCCTGCCTTCTCCTCGCTCCACTGATCGGACTTATTCTATTCTTTCAAACCCCAAGCCAACGCCGCATCGGCTTGGTCGATCGACTCAAACAAGGCCTGCTCTGGCAACACGGCCTGGTCTTTGGCATCCTGATGTTGGCGGTGCTCGCGCCCTGGGCCATGCGTAACGCGCGGGTGTTCAACGCCTTCATCCCAGTCTCAACCAACAGCGGGCTCAACCTCCTGCTCGGCAACAGCGAAAACACCACCGCCAACAGTGGAGTCAACGTCGACATCCGTCGCTATGATCGACAAGTCACCGAGCTGAACGACGCAGAGAAAGACAAGAAACTGCGCGGCTTCGCCATGGATTGGATTTCAGACAACCGAGGCGCTGCCGCCAAACTCTACGGCGCCAAAGTGCTGAACTACTTTAATTTTCGCAACAAACTCTACGTGCAAGCCGAAGCCAGCAAAGCCAAAGACGCCATCATGTTTGTCAGCTATTATTTCCTACTGGGGCTCGCGCTGATTCGCCTCAGCTTAGGACTGCTGAAAAAGCTCCCACTCAGCCCAGTGGAACGAAGCCTCTATCTGATCTATATCGGCAATGCCTTTGTCGCGGCCATTTTCTTCACCCGCCTGCGATTCCGCGTCCCCTTCGACGCGCTGTTAATTGGTATCGTGACGATCTTTCTTGGGGTTATTCTACAGGCTTGGGCGAGTCGTGTTACACCAGTTTGTGACGAATCCCCAGAAGCCTGAAAGGCTTCCACAGCGTAGCGATGGGCAACGCCCATCGGTTGTAACGGGGTTCTCAGATGCCTGAAAGGCTTCCCAACGGGATAAATCCCGTTTCGACAAACGCGGATTGAAATCCGCGCCACCTTAGTAGGATCTATAATTCCGAAGAAGAAGGGATGCGCCGCAGGCCAAGGAGCGGCGGTTTCCAACCGCCGACAGTGGAAACCATCTCGGTTGAAACGACCTATCTAGTTAAAAGCCAAACTTCAGAGAAGCCTGAAAGGCTTCCCAACGGGATAAATCCCGTTTCGACAAACGCGGATTGAAATCCGCGCCACCTTAGTAGGATCTATAATTCCGCAGAAGAAGGGATGCGCCGCAGGCCAAGGAGCGGCGGTTTCCAACCGCCGACAGTGGGAACCATCTCGGTTGAAACGACCTATCTAGTTAAAAGCCAAACTTCAGAGACGCCTGACAGGCTTACACAATTTCCAGAAGCTGAAATGCCGGACCTTAGCTAAATTTGCCTAAGCCCTACAGGCTTAATGATCAGTAAAACTATCTACGAGGGGCGCGGCCCATCACTACGCTATTTTCGCCTTTCAGGTAATAGCAGCTAAGATTTTTTAATCTAATTCTTTCAACGACTCCTCAGTAAAATTGATCCAACGCTGAGATTAAAAGAACAGGCCGCCCTAAGTCCCATTGACCGAAAATTTTTCTCCAATGCAGTGCGGACTTTTTCAAAACTTCGGGTACAGTAACGGAGAATGCAGACACCTCCTCAAACTTGGTTTCGCCCCTTTCTCGATGGTTCGACCCCATGGCTACGCGAGGAGCAACTCCCTCGCTCCCCGTCTGGCTACGGCTTTAAACGTTCAAGAAAAACGGTCTACCGAGGGGTAAAACATCGCTCCCACGAGTTCATTCCCTGCGAGAACATGGAAGAACTCAACCAAGCGGTACGAGATCACGATCACATCACCTGGTTTGGCTTGGCGGAGATTCCCTATCTCGTGCCAGAAAATTTGGCCCAACCACGCACCGAACGAATCGACCTCAAAACCTTTCGCCAGCAAACGATCCAGCCCCTGTTCAACACCCTCGGTTTCATCGCGGTGATGAGCGCGGTGGGGTATTCCATCTACCAATCCAAACATGCCGAAAAGATGGTGGGCCTGCTCGTGATCATTGGCATCCTGGTGTTGATCAATGGCCTCTTCCCGCTCATCGCACATATTCAACGGCTCTTTCAACGCCCCGACAAACTTTCGGTGGAACAGCTCAATCACCAACGGGTGAACCACACCTTCTTTGTCCTCTGGATGCGCAAGCAGCAGAATTGGACGGTGTGGATCGGTCTCTTCGTGCTCTGCGGCATCTTCGCCTGGCAGATGCATCAAGGACTCCAATATCAAGGGCCCGAATATGAAGGACTCGAATATCAAGGGCTTGAATGGTCAGTGAACAGCAGTGGTTTGGTCAAGGAACGGGTCAAAGCCCCGCACTATGAATGGTGGCGAATCCTCACCGCTGGGCTCCTCCACGGGAACCTGATTCACATCGCCTTCAATGGACTCGCGCTGTACTCCATTGGGCGCATTTTAGGTGGCATGATTCACCCGCGCTGGATTACCGTGTCGTTTTTGATCAGCGTCATCACCGGCGGCCTGGCAAGTCTGTACTACTTCCCTGCTACTTCAATCGGTGCTTCCGGTGGCATCTTAGGTATCTTCGGATTGCTCACCGTCATCGTGTTTAAATACCGAAAACGCATCCCGCAATTTCTGCCCGCCGCGCTGGTTCGCTCCACCATCGCCATGGTGCTCATGGGTGTAATCGGCAAAGACTTCATCGACAACGCGGCGCATGCCGGTGGCTTTCTCGGAGGAATCGGCTTTGGCTTAATCAATTACTCACGCCTCCAACTTGGGGTTCACACCACTGGACCGGTGATGAAGTGGCTCTCGGCGCTCAGCATTCTTATTATTGTCGCAGCAGCGATTTGGACCTGCTTCCTCATCGGGCAAAACCCGATTGGTAAAATCGAGTTGTAAGCGATACACGTCAAGGCTTTGGTATCATACATGCAATTAGGAACGGGGAGCTCCGAAGGAGTGTAGGCACTCAGCCCCGAGGATGCTCAGGCATTCAGAACACAAACTCCGAAGGAGTGTAGGCACCATAGCCCCGAGGCTCGCCTCGGGGATGCGTAAACGTCCATAACACAAGCTCCGAAGGTGCGTAGGCAGGCAACGGAACAAAGAGCTTATTTGCCCCCCCTTCGGAGCTTAGTGGGAATCTCTGACGAGTTACCGCTAGCTTGCCCTCGGACTCAACAACACGAAACAATGACGCGTAGCGTTCAACTCCCTCGGTTGTCCGGCGGTTGGAAACCGCCGCTCCTTGGGCTGTGCCAATTTTGTCGACTTCCGGAAATGAATCGCCGAAGGCCAAGCAAAACTAATCGAGAACTGTCGCTTAAAGGGATGCGCCAACGAATGTGATTTGCTAAAAGAGAATCGCCGAAATCCAAGCAAAACTAATCGAAAACTGTCGATTGAAGGGATGCGCCAACGTATGTGGTTTCCTAAAAGAGAATCGCCGCAGGCCAAGGAGCGGCGGTTTCCAACCGCCGACAGTAGAATGGGTTTAAAATTCCTTCAACGCATTCCCAAAGGAACCTCAACTATTCGTTTCGCATCGCAAGAGCCGGCTGGGTTTGCGCCGCGATCATCGCCGGTGGCAGAGAGAAAATCGCCCCCAACAGAGTAGCCAGACCAAGACAAAGCCAGACCAAGGACCACGAAAACGCCATGGGAACCGACACCGTATCTTGCACCGCCTGTGACATCCAGGCCGCAATACAGATCCCGATCAGCGAGGCGACGAAGGTCG
>Ga0209187_1001588_pt1 | contig 25328 bp, 15 predicted proteins | sample BantaG_FD_187430 | JGI IMG/M metagenome (GOLD analysis project Ga0209187, IMG submission 187430) | Marine algal microbial communities from Bantry Bay, Ireland - BantryBay_4 metaG (SPAdes) (version 2) | ecosystem: Host-associated > Algae > Red algae > Unclassified | place: Bantry Bay, Ireland...
ACTTTTTTGCGCTAAAACTCAATGTTTACCATAAAGTTAAACAATTTTACTCAAACTTTCAATCAATTTTGTAATAATAAATTGTTGATAACCAAATGGTTAGAGCTTTTTGAATAGACACTAATTATATAAATATCATTGGTGTCCAGTAATTATTTTACAATTTAAATTTAGTTTCTCAGACTTCATCTTTATTGATTTTTGCTTTTAATTTCGATAGCAACTCCCTATACGGTATTAAACAAACTTGGCCGGTTTACCGCTTCTTGCTTTTCTAACCAACATTTTTCTGTATTATTTAGAAACTTGATAACATTGATGTAACTCTTTAAATGAAAACTGACTAATAAACCCAAGTTGGTTTATATATTAAAGCGATCAGTTCGGCTTCAAGCGGTTTCCGCCACAGGCTTTTAGTATTTTTTTAAACAAGCTGCTAATGGTATAATCTGCTAAATATATCTGCTTGAATATCTTATTTTAATCCGGCTGTTCGATAGTGCAGGCTCATAACGTTTGTGTAACGATTTGTAAATAAATTGAAACACTTCACTACTTCTTTTTCTGTTACCATCTAAAAAGGTTTATCACGTTTTATTATTTTAATTCAACACCAATAAAAAGAATATTTTAACTAAAAGCACTTCATAGCCCAACTGAAAAAATCTATATCTCCCACTAATTTATTTCCTGAATTACAATTAGCTATATTATAAATGTGAAGCTGGCTATTTGTAACAGATATATCACCACACTCATAAACATACATTAAATACATTTTTGATTGGTTTTTATTGAATTAGTTTTTTAATTGGCAATAATTATTGTTTATCTAAATCGAAATATATGCCTAATAAGAGAAATAAAAATAGTCCCATCAAAGCTGAGGCAAGGCTTAATGTTTTCACAACGGAATAATCCTTATTGTGATTAGCTTTCGGTACAAAGATAATGTTTTTTTGGTTACAAAATGAAAGCTAATCACAACCAAAATTGAAAAATTAGCTTATATTTGTAACGAATCTGAAATAAGGACTAGCCTTAAAGTAGGATTCCCCCGGGCAGTTTTAATACTGCCTTTTTTTATTTTATAGCTCCAATAATCCATATTCATTTACATTATTTGGTATTTTTAGTGCTACATATTCTATTTTTTTATACAAGTTAAAACCGCTCTTTTTGTTCATATAGTTATTGGGTTCATATTTTTGACGAACACAATAAGCTACCACGTCATTCATTTGGAGCATTAAAGTATCTTTAGAATCACGTAAAACAGGATCTTCAATTATGTATTTGATTTTTTCATCAGTTGGTTTATAATTATAATGTCGCATCAACCGTATTAACCACGTCAATTTTTCACCATCTGTATTGTCGCAAATAACAATGCCCTTATCCTCTTTATTTCTATTTCCGTTTAAATAGTTAAGCTTAATGGCATTTTCAAATTGTAATAATAAAGCATTCCAAGCCAATTCGAAAATGTTGTTTTGTTTTCCCTGCTTGTTAAGTACAATCGAAATTACACTTAAATCTGTTCTTGTATTTAGCCAGTACATACATTTTTTAATGATATCTACCCGGTCATTTCTTTTAATTTTTTTCAAATCACCTGGTTTATTGATAAAACTTTTACAATGTATTTCATCATTAATACGTAAACCTTTTGTTTGAAACAAATGCTTTCTGAAAACGACTAGATCATCTAAAGTTTTCCGCCAATTTAGCTCGTGTACAATTATACCAGACAATATAAAATATTGAGTTGGGCTGTTTACGATGCCTGTATCTCCGCTCTCATCAACATACATTAAATACATTTGTGGTTGATTTTTATAGGGTTAGTGTTGAATTTACTTTCGATATTTTTGTTCATTTAAATTTACTTATATATATTGTGTTTATTAAACAAATTAATATTAAAAGAAAAACAAATACTTTTACAGCACTTGCTTTTCTAATAAAATGAAAGCTAATCACAACAATCATCGTACATCAAAATTTACAATGCTTGAAATGAAAAATCAATCTTAGGATTGTTTGACACAATAAGTAATGAGCTTGAAGGTCAATACATCTTTCAATCACTATTTATTTGGCAATCTTATAAAATTGACTTTGCAAAGATAGAAAGAAATAATTAAATTTGTACGAAGATTAAAAACAAATTTTATTATAAGGATAAATTCAAACTTAAGATAAGTGGTATTTGAAAGAAATCAAACAGTTAAAACTCGTAAAAAAAATAGCCCCATCAAAGCTGAGGCAAGGCTTAATGTTTTCACAACGGAATAATCCTTATTGTGATTAGCTTTCGGTGCAAATGTAATGTTTTTTTGGTTACAAAATGAAAGCTAATCACAGCCAAAATTGAAAAATGTAGTATATATTTGTAGAAATATCCAATAAATTGAGTCAAGGCGATAGTCGCATCGGTCACCGACTGAGTTCCCTTAAAGGGGGAGAGAGGGTGCAAATCCTTCTGGCTCAACTAAACCAATCCAACTTTGGGTTGTTCTGACTGCTTATATTTCACTCATTTTATAGGTCTTTTTGTAGGTTAAAATTTCGTATGTAAATCTACAACTTTACGGAAGGGCTCGACTGGTCAACAAGATTCTAAAATGGAAAATCCGCTAATATTGCTGTTTCAATTTTATTATTAATGTATTCGTTTTTATAGTAGTCAATTAAAAAAAGTCCGACAGTAGCAACAGAATTTATTATACACTTTGCATAAAGTGGGTTGGTCACCATATAATCTGTATTGGTTTTTCCATGAAAGTTTGTTTTTTCGCTTCTGAGTTTTTCAATAGCGTTTGCAGTACTAATCAATCCACTTACAATAGTTTTTATCTCTACTGGTAAATCTTCATCCAAAAATCTAAATTCTTTTAAAATGAGTTTTATCAATCTATGCAAAGTTTCTTTTCCATTTACTTGCTGACTTATTTGGTCATCTTTTAAAATCTCTTTTATAATACTTTCCAAAGCAGAATTAGCTAAACCTATTGCTGTACTTGGATTAGTTTCAACTTGTTTTAGTGCTTCAACAAAGGTGCTATAAGCAGTAGTGTAATCAATTTTTAGTTCATTTTTAAAAGTTGGCATTGATGGAATATAGTCTGGTGTTTCTATGCCTAAATCAATGGCTATTTTTAAAAGGGTTTTATTTGGTATACTGTGTAAAGTACTCAATAAATCAATTTTGTCATCTTGTTTTTCTTTTATCTCATAATTATCAAGCCACTTTTCCATATAAAACCTAACCTGAACATAAGAGCCATATAATGACCAGATGGTTCTATCAACTTCGGTTATGAGTTGCATTTGATATTTAGGAGATATTGAATTGTTCATTTATTTTCGTGTTTTTTCACAAACCTATTTTATTTTTTCTATATTTGCACAAAAAACACGCACTTCATACAAAGTGCGTTATCTACAAGAAACTAATCTTGCAGGTTGTTAAAGGCAAAGTTAATAGAAAAAATATAAAACTCCAACAGTAATTTCAAAAACATGAAAAAAAGAAAAACGATAGTTTATATAGATGGTTTTAATTTGTACTACAGTCTACAAAAAAAGTATGGAAAAAAGTTTCTTTGGTTAGATATTGAGGGTTTATCCAAAAGTATATTAAGGGATAATCAAAAACTAGAAGCAGTAAAATACTTTACTGCTATTATAATTAACAATACTTTAAAGAAACAAAAACAGTTTACATATTTAGAAGCTATTAAAGAAAAAACAAAAGCCGAAATTTTCTTTGGAAGATACCAAAATAATCCAATAAATTGTAGAACTTGTAACACTAAATGGAATTCACCAAAGGAGAAAAAGACAGATGTAAATATTGCCGTACAAATGACCGCAGATGCATTTTTAAACAATTTTGATGATGCTCTATTAATTACAAGAGATAGTGACTTAGTACCGCCTATTGAAATTATAAGAAAATTTTGCCCCAATAAAAAGGTTGGTTTAGCTGTTGCACCAGGAAAAATTTCTTTTGAGTTAAAGCAGCAAGCTCATTATCATTTTCATTTATACAAACGTTCATTTAGAAATAATCAACTGCCAAACAAGATTGTAAAAAGCAATGGTTATGAAATTGAAAAGCCCCCAAATTGGATTTAACAACATTATAACTGCAAACTAAATAAATAAATGTCGGTTTGTGAGTTGTGATTAGCTTTCATTTTAATTATTTATTATGACAAAAACAACACTTGGATTAGACCTCGGCACCAACTCAATTGGTTGGGCTTTGGTCAAATCTAATGCAGAAGACAAAAGCGATTTTGGTACTTCCATTGGCAAAATTTTAGGCATGGGTTCACGTATAATACCCATGAGCCAAGATATTTTGAACAACTTTAGTGCCGGTGTATCGCATTCGCAAACGGCTAACAGAACAGCTTATAGAGGCGCAAGGCGGCTTAGAGAAAGACATCTACTAAGAAGAGAACGCCTGCACAGAGTGCTTAACATTTTAGGGCTTCTGCCAACCAATTATGCTAAAAAAATTGATTTCGACAAAAGGTTGGGCAAGTTTTTACCTAATACCGAACCCAAACTTACGCTTGATGAAGAAGGTAAGTTTGTTTTTATGAAATCTTTTTTAGAGATGATTAATGATTTTCCGGAAGGGACAAAAGTACCTTTGGAATGGACAATTTATTATTTAAGAAAAAAAGCATTAACAGATAAAATAAGTAAGCAAGAGCTGGCTTGGATTCTGCTCAATTTTAATCAAAAAAGAGGCTACTACCAACAAAGGGGTGATATAGAGGAAGAGGTGAAAGATAAACTGGTAGAATTTCATACCTTAAAAATAACGGACGTAATTGATACTGGTGAAAACCGAAAAAACGAAACCTGGTATAATTGCAAATTAGAAAATGGCTGGGTTTATAAACGCGCCAGTAAAGTACCTTTAAACGATTGGATTGGCAAAACCCGGGATTTTATTGTAACCACTTCGCTTGATGCAGATGGCAACCCAAAAGTGGATGATGAAGGTGCGGTAAAAAGAACTTTTCGCTCGCCAAAAGAAGATGACTGGACTTTGGTGAAAAAGAAAACGGAAAAGATGTTGGAAGACAGCAACAAAACAGTTGGGGCATTTATTTATGATACTTTGCTTGAAAAGAAGAAGGGAGAAAACATAAAACAAAAAGTAAGAGGTAAATTAATTACTACTATTGAACGGGATTTTTATAAAGATGAACTCTTACAAATTTTAAATAAACAGAAAGAACATCACGCTGAATTAAGAGACGAAGATTTGTACAAAAAGTGTGTGAACGAATTGTACAAAAGCAACGAGGCACATAGAAACATGATTGCGAATAAAGATTTGACTTATCTTTTTGTGGAGGATATTTTGTTTTATCACCGCCCCTTAAAAAGTAAAAAGCATTTAATTGGTACTTGCCGTTTTGAAAAAAGAAGTTTTATTAATGCCGAAGGTAAAAAAGAAGAAAAAGGTATTAGAGGTGTTCCTAAATCGCATCCGCTGTTTCAAGAGTTTAGAATTTGGAATTGGATAAACAACTTACGCATCATACAAAAACAAAAAGAAATTGACGGCAAGTTAAAGGTAGATGAAGATGTAACCCAGCTGCATTTAAAAAATAGTAAAGATAAAACCCATCTGTTCGATTTTTTAAATACTAAAAAACAAATTAATGAAAAGCAGTTGTTAGGGCATTTTGGTTTAGAGCAAAAAACACATAAATGGAATTATGTTAGAGATGATAAAGTAGTTAAATATTATCCTTGTAATGAAACCAGGTATGACTTACTGAAATATTTTGATAAAGCCGGTATAGAAATTATATTAGAAGAAGAGGAAGATGCGAAATCAGATAATAAACCAAGTTTAACGTATAAGCAATTTGAAACGCCTTTATGGCATTTATTATATTCGGTTGATGATTTAAAACAGCTTAAAAAAGGCTTAACCAAATTTGCCGGCAAAAATAATTTGCCAGATGCTTTTGTAGATGCCTTTATAAAATTCCCCAAATTGGATAAAGATTATGGGTCGTATTCTTTAAAAGCGATAAAAAAATTATTGCCTTTAATTAGGGTAGGAAAGTATTGGAGCGAAGAAGATATTGTACATAAATTTGGGCTTTATTATGGCAATATTAAAACGGTTATAAAAGATAAATTAAAGCAACAACAAAAAGCTAAAGAAGAAAATAAACATTTTAATTCCGATTTTTTAGCAAAGCTGCAGTTATTAGATGATGCCCCAAGTGCCCACCAAGGTTTGGAGTTGCATACTGCTTGTTATGCAACTTATGCTCGTTTTGCTGAGGCAGACGATACTACAAAATGGAAAAACCCGAAAGCGATTAGCGATTTTCTGAAAAATGAATTTAAACAACATTCATTACGTAACCCGATTGTTGAGCAGGTTATTAGTGAAACCTTGCGTTTGGTGGCTGATGTTTGGCAACAGTATGGCAATGGAGAAAAAGATTTTTTTGATGCCATACATATTGAACTGGGCAGAGAGTTGAAAAACCCAAAAGATGTTCGGGAACAAATTACTGCAAGCAATCTTAAAAATCAAAATACCAATCAACGTATTCGATATTTGTTAGCTGAGTTTGCCAAAGACCCTAAAATTAAAGGCGTTGTACCATATTCCACTCATCAACAAGAAAAGTTGAAAATTTTTGAAGATAATATTGTGAGTAACTATGAAATGCCAGATGATGTTAAAAAAATAGCATCTGCAGAACAGCCCACTCAAAAACAAATTGAACGATACAAACTTTGGTTAGAGCAAAAATATGTGTCGCCTTACACACGTGAACCGATTAAATTAAGCGATTTATTTGACAGGGGGAAATATGAGATAGAACACATAATTCCTCAAGCGACTTATTTTGATAATTCGTTTAACAATAAAGTGATTTGTGAAGCAGAAGTAAACAAATTAAAAGATAAGGAATTGGCTTATAATTTTATAGAAAACAATGAGGGAACAGAAGTTCAGGTAAATGGAGGGATGAAAACTGTCAAAATTTTAAGTATTGAAAAATATGAAAAATTAGTAGAACAAAACTTTAGTGGTAATGATAAGAAAAAGAAAAATTTATTGCGTACAGAAATTCCTACAAAAATGATAGAGCGGCAACTAAACGATACCCGCTACATTAGCAAAAAAATTATGGGCTTGCTTTCTAACATTGTGAGGGAACCTGGAGAGTTAGACCATAAAGCCAAACGAATTTTAAATGTTAACGGAGCCGTAACAGCCCGTTTGCGAAACGATTGGGGCTTAAATAATATTTGGAATGAATTAATAACTCCTCGTTTTAAACGAATGAATAAAATAACCAATAGTAATAATTATGGTTCTATAAATGAAAAAATAAAAAAGTTTTTGCCTGATGTGCCAATAGATGAAAAGAAGGATTTTAAGAAGAAACGAATTGACCACAGGCATCACCCGTTAGATGCGGTTTTAATTGCTTGTTGTACTTTAAATCATACTAATCTGTTAAATAACGAAACTCATTTAAGAGCTGGGAAAACAAAAGAAGAAAAGAAGAAAATTAGAGAGGATTTGAAAGCTAAATTAATGTATCATAAAAAAACAACTAACCATAAAACGGGGAAAACTGAAAAAGAAACCGCTTTTAAAAAACCCTGGGAAAATTTTGAACAAGATGTATTAACGCATCTTAAAAAAACGGTTGCCAGTTTTAAACAAAATACCAGGGTAATTAATAAAACTACTAACTATTATCAGCGGTTTATAAAAAATGAAAATGGACAATTAAAGAAGAAATCAGTTAAACAAACCAAAGGCGATAGCTGGGCAATTAGAAAACCTTTACATAAAGAAACGGTTTATGGCAAAGTAAAAGTGAAGGTTGATAACAACAAAATTATAACTTTAAATAAAGCCTTAGAACAACCATATTTAATTGTAGATAAACAGATTAGAAAACATGTTTTAGAAAGTATTAAAACCTTAAACACTACTGATGTAAAATTGGTGAAAAAGCATTTTAAAACAAACCCTATAATAATAGAGGGCAAAAAAATTGAAAGAGTAAAAGTGTGGCAATGGTTAGAGGGAACAGCATCAAGAAATTTGTTAGATACTTCTTTTAATGAAAAGAAAATTAGGAACATTACCGATTCGGGTATTCAAAAAATATTGTTGAGGCATTTAAATAAACCGAACTATCAAAATCAAACCGATGAAGAAGGCAAAGATATAGCTCCTGAAAAACTGGCTTTTACACCAGAAGGTATTACAGATATGAATGTAAACATTGCAGCACTAAACAATGGTAAATTTCATCAGCCAATTTATAAAGTAAGAACCTGGGAAGAAGGAAGTCGTTTTGCGGTTGGCTATAAAAATAGTAAGTCAACTAAATATGTAGAAGCAGCAAAAGGAACCAATTTATTTTATGCCGTTTATCAAAAAGATGATAAAAGAAATTACACAACCATACCTTTAAACGAAGTAATAGAACATCAAAAACAGATGGCTGAGGAGAAAATTAAAGATGCTTTGCCCATACCTATTCATCCAAATAATGGTCAGTTTTTATTTTATCTTACCGTAAATGATTTAGTATATGTGCCTTTAGAAAACGAAAATATAAACGAAATAGATTTTAGTAATTTAAATGAGCATCAAATCAATAGAATTTATAAAGCAGTAAGTTTTAATAAAAAGCAAGCTTTTTTTATACAAGCTAATGTAGCCTATCCTATTAAAAATAAATTTGAATTTAGTTCTTTGAACAAAATGGAACGTAGTATAAATGGAGATATGATTAAGGCAGTTTGCATAAAATTAAATATAGATAGACTCGGTAACATTTCATTAGCAAAATATTAGCAGACCTAAGCGTTAAAAAAATGCCGAACTAATTCCCCTTCACGCGTGAAGGGGTGGGTTTTTTCGCAAGAAAAAACTCGGAGTAGTTTATTCCCCTTCACTTGTGAAGGGGTGGGCTTTTTCGAAAGAAAAAGCTCGGGGTAGTTTTTCCATTCCAACTTTGAAGAGCCTGTACCGATACCTCAGCAGGTATATTTTTTCACAAAAGAAAGCTCGGACATTCATATATATTTACTAAATTGGTACTTTGTAAAACACAAACTATGATTAAAAAAACACTATACTTCGGCAACCCCACCTATTTAAGCACTCAAAACAATCAGCTAATGATTAAAAAACCCGACCTTGAAAAAGAGGGAGAATACATTACTAAACCCATTGCTATTAAAGATGTTGGTTTCTGTATTTTGGACCACAACCAAATTACCATTAGCAAAGTGGCGATGCAAAAGCTAATAGAAAACAATGTGGCTTTTATGATTTGTAATGATAGCCATTTACCCATTTCAATGCAATTGCCTTTGGCAGCCAACGATATTCAAACCGAGCGTTTCCGGTATCAAATTGATGCTTCGATGCCGTTAAAAAAGCAGCTTTGGCAACAAACGGTAAAGGCAAAAATAATCAACCAAGCCAATCATCTTAGCAAAAGAAATCAAGCCAATAATCGTTTATTACATTTGGCAAAATCAGTTAGTAGTGGTGATGCTGAAAATTGCGAAGCTACGGCTGCTAATTTTTATTGGCGACATATTTTTATAGATAAAGTAGAACAATTTAATCGCCAACGTGATGGCAATTCGCCCAACGATTTACTCAACTATGGTTATGCCGTTTTAAGAGCAGTAGTTGCCAGAAGTTTATGCATTAGCGGCTTGCTGCCAACGTTAGGTATTTTTCATAGAAATAAATACAATGCCTATTGTTTGGCTGATGATATTATGGAACCTTACCGACCTTATGTAGATGAAGTGGTATATGCTATTATGGAGAATGAGCAACCCGGCGATTGGGCTTTAAGTAACATCGGAGTAAGGGCAGCTTTGTTAAGAATACCTTCTATTGATGTACATATTGATGAAAAGACCAGACCTTTGATGAATGCGGTGCAGAGAACTACAGCGGGTTTGTTTCGATGTTTTGAGGGTACGCAGCGGAAGATTTTGTATCCGGTGTTGGAGTGATTTGGCTTTAATTTGTATTTTAACACTTGCCCTTTGGATGGGATTTCAACACCAAGTAGTCAGGACTAAATTCCCCTTCAATTTTGAAGGGGTGGGCTTTTTCGCAGAAAAAGATCGGGGTAGTTTTTCTCATTCCACTCCTGCAGAAAAATGTCGGAGAAGTATAAAGATTGGGTAATTTAAATAAATTTACTTATATTAGTTATATATTAATAAACAATTATGACATCAAAAACCTATAAAATACTCAGTTATACCATTTATTGCAGATACATAGCCAACCTTCCCTACAACCCCAACCTAAAACAAAGAGCCAAAGAACTGCGAAAAGCGTGCAATTTATCAGAAGTATTATTTTGGATGGAAGTGCATAAAGGCAAATTGTGGAATATTGATTTTGATCGACAAAGAGTTATTGACAATTATATTGTGGATTTTTATGTAAAATCGTTGAGTTTAGTTATTGAAATTGATGGATCGAGCCATATTGGTAAAGAAGAATATGATGAAGTAAGAGAAGATTATTTGAAAGATTTGGTTTTGGATGTTTATAGGATTGATGATTTGGGTGTGAAGATGAAGTTGCCTGGAGTGATGATGGGTTTGGAAAATTATATAATTGAGGAGTATGCCTAACTTGGGATTTCAACACACTTTTCTTTGGATGGGATTTCAACACCCCGTCCTTAGAGCACCCTATCCAGAGGGGAATTGATTCGGACTAAATTACCCTTCAATTTTGAAGGGGTGGGTTTTTTCGCAAGAAAAAGGTTGGGATAGTAAAACCATAAATTATAAAACATAAATAAAATACTAATGAATTTAACCGCTTTAAATCAATACCGTATTATGTGGATACTCGTTCTATTTGACTTGCCAACCGAAACTAAAAAAGACAGAAAAAACTACAGCGTTTTTAGAAAGAAACTCATCAACGATGGTTTTACCATGTTTCAATTTTCTATATATCTGCGACATTGCCCAAGTCGTGAAAATGCAGATGTACATATTAAAAGAGTAAAACAAAATTTACCGCCCAACGGGCATATCGGAATTTTAAGAATTACGGATAAACAATTTGGTATGATGGAACTGTTTTTCAATAAAAAGGAGGAAATACTGCCCAAAATATCGCAACAGTTAGAGTTGTTTTGATAAAACAGGTTCATTTTTTTAATCGTAAATTTGTGGATAAATCACTGCAAACCAGGTGTTTAAAACCTAATCTGCTGTGATTGATCACACAAAAATACAAAATGAAAGCTAATCACAACGAATATAGGTTAATTATATAATCCGCAGTAGCTGTGATTGATCACACAAAAATACAAAATGAAAGCTAATCACAACGCTTACCTAAATGAGCACATCAATACTACAGCTGTGATTGATCACACAAAAATACAAAATGAAAGCTAATCACAACGCCAAAAGCTTAATAAAAAATTCATATTTGCTGTGATTGATCACACAAAAATACAAAATGAAAGCTAATCACAACTCGCCAACAATATTTAATTGATTTGAAAATGCTGTGATTGATCACACAAAAATACAAAATGAAAGCTAATCACAACATCCTTGCCCGTATCACCACGATATTGAAAGCTGTGATTGATCACACAAAAATACAAAATGAAAGCTAATCACAACTAATTTAGATTGATTAATCTGAATTTTGGTGCTGTGATTGATCACACAAAAATACAAAATGAAAGCTAATCACAACGACAACGAAGACGGAAGCCCTATGACAGACGCTGTGATTGATCACACAAAAATACAAAATGAAAGCTAATCACAACGCATACAAAAATGTAACAAGTCAACCTTATGCTGTGATTGATCACACAAAAATACAAAATGAAAGCTAATCACAACTGTATCTGCCGATAAATCCAGTTATCACAGGCTGTGATTGATCACACAAAAATACAAAATGAAAGCTAATCACAACTTCATAATCCTTTTCAAAAACAACTATACCGCTGTGATTGATCACACAAAAATACAAAATGAAAGCTAATCACAACACCATTCCAATTTGAACTATTTTATCTGAAGCTGTGATTGATCACACAAAAATACAAAATGAAAGCTAATCACAACGTGGCAGCCTCAACAACCGTAAACCTTTTTGCTGTGATTGATCACACAAAAATACAAAATGAAAGCTAATCACAACGTATAACTATCGTGTGCTTCGCCTATCTTTGCTGTGATTGATCACACAAAAATACAAAATGAAAGCTAATCACAACGTCATTGGCATCTGGCTTAGTTTGGCCAGTGCTGTGATTGATCACACAAAAATACAAAATGAAAGCTAATCACAACACCTGCATTTAAATACGTTTTGTTGGTGTGCTGTGATTGATCACACAAAAATACAAAATGAAAGCTAATCACAACGGTTTTTTACCTTCTACTTCTTTTTTAAATGCTGTGATTGATCACACAAAAATACAAAATGAAAGCTAATCACAACTGGTTGTATTATTTCAAATTCAATTGTTTCGCTGTGATTGATCACACAAAAATACAAAATGAAAGCTAATCACAACTACAATGGTGATAAAACCCCAAAGTAACTTGCTGTGATTGATCACACAAAAATACAAAATGAAAGCTAATCACAACGACTTGAATGGTTGTAAACAAACTGAATATGCTGTGATTGATCACACAAAAATACAAAATGAAAGCTAATCACAACTTGTTTTCGCCCGTTGATTATTTCATTAGCGCTGTGATTGATCACACAAAAATACAAAATGAAAGCTAATCACAACGTTGTTGAATACTCTTCAGGTTTATAGCCCGCTGTGATTGATCACACAAAAATACAAAATGAAAGCTAATCACAACGGGTAAGGAATATTTATGTTGAACTTAATAGCTGTGATTGATCACACAAAAATACAAAATGAAAGCTAATCACAACACAAACTCGTAGCAGGATGCACCGCACAAGCTGTGATTGATCACACAAAAATACAAAATGAAAGCTAATCACAACCATTTCCAATCCATAATATATATGGAATGAAGCTGTGATTGATCACACAAAAATACAAAATGAAAGCTAATCACAACAATAAAGCAAACACAACGTCCACGATATTTGCTGTGATTGATCACACAAAAATACAAAATGAAAGCTAATCACAACCCACCACCTTCACCACCTAAGTTGTAACAAGCTGTGATTGATCACACAAAAATACAAAATGAAAGCTAATCACAACAGTATCGTATTCTTTAATTGTTTCTAAATAGGCTGTGATTGATCACACAAAAATACAAAATGAAAGCTAATCACAACTGCTCCAGATTCCCGTAATGCTTCATCTGGGCTGTGATTGATCACACAAAAATACAAAATGAAAGCTAATCACAACTAATCTTGTAGGGGTTAATCCATACATGCAGCTGTGATTGATCACACAAAAATACAAAATGAAAGCTAATCACAACGGGTTTTTCTTGAGTTGTTAATAGTCCTTAGCTGTGATTGATCACACAAAAATACAAAATGAAAGCTAATCACAACAGAGTTGTATAGCATCCACTCATTTATATTGCTGTGATTGATCACACAAAAATACAAAATGAAAGCTAATCACAACAAGTTTCAGTTGATGGTGAACCTGTAGAAGGCTGTGATTGATCACACAAAAATACAAAATGAAAGCTAATCACAACGTATTGTTGTTGGAGTTTTCAAATTCTACAGCTGTGATTGATCACACAAAAATACAAAATGAAAGCTAATCACAACGAAATTTCGTATTTAGAAACTAAGATTTTAGCTGTGATTGATCACACAAAAATACAAAATGAAAGCTAATCACAACTTTATTTCATCTACGTTATCCTCAAAAGCGCTGTGATTGATCACACAAAAATACAAAATGAAAGCTAATCACAACTTGGGCTTCGTTGTACTTGGTGCAGTCATTGCTGTGATTGATCACACAAAAATACAAAATGAAAGCTAATCACAACACAATTGACATCATACATTCTAAATCTTTGGCTGTGATTGATCACACAAAAATACAAAATGAAAGCTAATCACAACTCTATTTTTTATAGCTTCTTTTAAGTCTTTGCTGTGATTGATCACACAAAAATACAAAATGAAAGCTAATCACAACTCCATCTTGGTCCATTAAATATTTTTATTTAGCTGTGATTGATCACACAAAAATACAAAATGAAAGCTAATCACAACGGGAAAATAAAAGCACGCTTGATGTAATAAGCTGTGATTGATCACACAAAAATACAAAATGAAAGCTAATCACAACGGGTCGTTAGAAACGAGATACATAGCGTCTGCTGTGATTGATCACACAAAAATACAAAATGAAAGCTAATCACAACAAATAAACATAATAAATTCAAAACAATAAAGCTGTGATTGATCACACAAAAATACAAAATGAAAGCTAATCACAACACTTATCTTTACCGATAATAAATCTCCATAGCTGTGATTGATCACACAAAAATACAAAATGAAAGCTAATCACAACTATTCATATACTATAAAATCTTTTGTTTTTGCTGTGATTGATCACACAAAAATACAAAATGAAAGCTAATCACAACTGGTACAACTAATAAAGCCAATATGTTAGCGCTGTGATTGATCACACAAAAATACAAAATGAAAGCTAATCACAACAGCACGGCCGCACCTAAAGCCGCTTATCTTGCTGTGATTGATCACACAAAAATACAAAATGAAAGCTAATCACAACATTTTGGAACTAAGGAAGTAATAGAAACTAGCTGTGATTGATCACACAAAAATACAAAATGAAAGCTAATCACAACAGTTTCTTTATTATGTGTTTTAGAATTATAAGCTGTGATTGATCACACAAAAATACAAAATGAAAGCTAATCACAACACTTTAGCTTTAATTTCCTCGCTTATGTCAGCTGTGATTGATCACACAAAAATACAAAATGAAAGCTAATCACAACCGATAACGAGCGCAATATCTGATCTAAACAGCTGTGATTGATCACACAAAAATACAAAATGAAAGCTAATCACAACATGATCCTTGTGAGCCAGAACCTTGCTGCCGCTGTGATTGATCACACAAAAATACAAAATGAAAGCTAATCACAACATAACTTGCGGCGATTCGTCACAAATGTTTGCTGTGATTGATCACACAAAAATACAAAATGAAAGCTAATCACAACAGGTATAGAAACTAATGTTATAACAGAATGGCTGTGATTGATCACACAAAAATACAAAATGAAAGCTAATCACAACAATTGGATAACCATGTTTCCACGTTTCTAAGCTGTGATTGATCACACAAAAATACAAAATGAAAGCTAATCACAACGGATGATGAGATAGAATACACCTATCATGCGCTGTGATTGATCACACAAAAATACAAAATGAAAGCTAATCACAACATAGGATGCGAGACAAAAACCATAATAGAGGCTGTGATTGATCACACAAAAATACAAAATGAAAGCTAATCACAACTCAATTACATATCTTATTATGATTTGATACGCTGTGATTGATCACACAAAAATACAAAATGAAAGCTAATCACGACCAACATTCATTACAAACAAATTATACAGTTGCTGTGATTGATCACACAAAAATACAAAATGAAAGCTAATCACAACTGTAAGCTCTATTAAGTCTAAGTGCTTTTGGCTGTGATTGATCACACAAAAATACAAAATGAAAGCTAATCACAACGAATGCCAGGGTATGAGATTTTAGAAATTAGCTGTGATTGATCACACAAAAATACAAAATGAAAGCTAATCACAACAGCTTTGTTAAAGCTTCATTTGTAAGAGGTGCTGTGATTGATCACACAAAAATACAAAATGAAAGCTAATCACAACGCTTCTTTTCGAGGCCTAAACAAATGACGGGCTGTGATTGATCACACAAAAATACAAAATGAAAGCGTACGAAGGAATGAAATTGCACTTTGACTAAAAAAAAGTTATCAAATTTTTCTCCTAAAAAAATCCTCTTATATGTATAACAACAACTATTTTTGCATAAACTTATATAAAGGGTTTTTCTGACATAAAGCTGTTAAACTTTTTAGGTTTACAAGCTGTTGCTAATATTTGGCACAGTTTTAATTGATTAAAATAATAATGAGAACTCTGGTATTACTTTTGCTTTTAGTTGTTACTCCAACCATCTTAATAAGTCAATCCTTAAATGTATTTCCGAGAGGTGATATTTATGCAACTACCAGCAGCATTTATGCCATTAATACTAATCCAGCCAACTTAGGTAAAAACCTAAAAAGTAGAGTAGAATATCAAATACCTGTGCTTAGTGGTGCTGGGTTTATTTCTTCTACCGGCTTATCAAGCAGTAGGCTTAGAAACATCTTTTTTAATAGAAATGAAAAAATAGAAGATTCAGAACAAAACGACATTAGCTCCTTTTTTGTGAATGAACAAACAGATTTAGCTACCAACTGGAGTTTTTTATCCATAGCTTTTAATACCTCAAAAAACGGACGCTTGGGTATTAATGTAAGCTCAAATGTTGCTGGCTCATTTAAAGTTAATGAGCCAACTGCCGACCTAATATTTAATGGAAGCGAATCCGTTTATGCCTTTGAAATTTTTGAAACGATTAGTGCTGGCAATGTTCAGGAATCATTAACAGCATTTACCAATGGAACAAGTGTAAGTTTAAATTCAGGAACAAATTTTGATTTTTCTTACGGGCAGCTAATAAAAAAAAGTAAAAATGCTAATCATTACATAGGCTTTGGTTTAAGGTATAGGCTCTATTCTTTAGATGTTAATTTGCAATCCAACGAAGGTGAATTTTCTGCCTACTCCACTTATTTAAATGATGACGAAGATTTTGATATTTTAGGCTTTGGAAGACCCAACACAATTTTAAAAAACCTGTTTGGCGATAATGGTTATGGTATTTTTTTAAATGCAGGCTATTCAGTTGAAACAAACAAAGGCCTTAATTTTAGCCTGGCTATTCGAAACGGAGGTTACAGCAGTATAAAAGCAAGCAACCTAATTTTTAATGATAATTTAGTAATTAATATTTTAGAGTCTATTCAATCTGTTGACATATTAAGTGAAATACCAGATTACTTACTCTCTGGTGGTTTGTTTGAAGTTGCAGAAAGTAAAAGAGTCAGAGAGTTTTCACTACCTTTTATTGTAGCCAGCATTTCACAAACCTTTTTGAATAAAAGATTGCTATTAGGTTTAGATGCTACCTCTCGTAAAGATTTTAAGTTTGTTACAGATGTAAATTTAGTGGATAATAAAAAATCTAACTTAGGTATATATACAGGTATGGTTGTTAATTTAACTTCCAGTAATATTTTACTTTGGAATATTCCAACTGGTTTTAGATTTTCCAGAGATTTTAAAAGAGTAAACTTTGGTATTAGTTGGTCCACTTATGTGTTAGGTTATTTTAATCAAAAACGGCCTATTATAAACGGGCGTTTAGGTATTCATTTGGCACATTTAAAAAAGTAAGTGAGTTGTCTTAATAAATCTCAACTGCTTTACCGCTCAAAAATAATGGTTAAAAATGGCGAAATGCCAACCGAAGGAATAATGCCTGGCCCAGGATAACCTGTTGCTCTGCGAGTGTAATAAGCGTTGTTAAATAAGTTATTAAAACCTGCATTAAATTGAAATTGTTTGTATTTGTAAGATGCTGTAATATCAACAACCGAGTAAGCAGGTATTGATCCAATTATGCCACTTCTGCTATCGCCAGGTACAGCAATTGCAGAATTTTGTGCATCTGTAAATTGTGTAGAAACAGAAGTAAGTTGCACACTCATCTCAAAATTTTCATACGCAAAATTAATACCAGTTTTAAAATTTAATTGTGGTACAAACTCCACCTGTTTACCAACTATATTTGTTCTTTCTGAGTTGTAATATCTTGAAAAAGTATATGCAGCATTTATAAAAACATTAAGCTTAATATTATTGCTTTCTGGCCAAAACACTTCTTCTAAATTTGTACTTAAAAGTGATTCTACACCTGCTATAAAAGCGTTACCAACATTTGTACGTACGCGGTTGGCTCTGTCATCTAAAACAATTCCAATTCTATTGTTATATAAAATACTGTAGGCACTTACATCGTACGATAATTGTTTTTTTAAACCACCACGTGCACCAACATCAAAAGTAAAACCGTTTTCATCTTTAATATTTTCATCAACTATAAAAGTTGGGCTAACCACTCGTATATCGCTAAAAGTAACTGAGCGGTAATTTTGTGAAATATTGCCATACCATTGAACTGTATTGCCTGGTTTATAAGCTACTCCCAAACCAAATAATGGAAACAAACGAGGTAATGATTTTTCTTCAAATAACACTTCATTAAAAATAACATTGCCTGCATTATCAAACCTTAAATTATTATAATTGCCATTTGCCTTAGTTAAAATATACTCTAACCTTAGCCCTGGCGTAATGCTTAATTTATCATTTATATAAAAAATATGTTCGCCAAATAATGCCAAATTTTTATTAGGAAATAAGTACGAAGATTGATTTGGATAATTACTAAAATCTGCAAATTGAAAATCAGCATCTGCACCAGTTGAACCCGACCCTTGAATTGAACTGTTATTAGCATTGTAATATTTTGCCCCAAGCAGTACAACCGCTTTTTTATCTTTAATAAAATATTGCTTTAACCAACGCAGTTCAGCACCATAATTTTTAAAAGTACCCACAATTAAATCGCGTGGTAAAATGTAGTTGCCCGCTTCATCTTGTTCGTCTAATGCTGTAATTGGGTTTTCATTTAAGTTGGTAGAATTACCTCTAAAACCAACCGATTTTCTATTGGCATCTAAAGCAAACAAACTTAAACTAAGGTTATTATTTGTACTAAACTGATGCTTAAACTGCACATTGTACAACAACCAATTTACCGCAAACCAGTTTCTGCTTCTGGTACTTAGTTGTGGGTTATTTTCAAACTGTTCATCAGTTAAACCGCCCGCTTGCTTTGCCAAATATTTATAAAAAGTGGCTTCGGCAGCCAGGCTTGTTTGTTTACTAAAATTATATTTAAGGTGTAAATGTGCATTGTGTAAATTAAAATCAGAGTTTTTTCTAAAGCCATTGCCTCGCTTAAAGTTGTAATAAAAATTAGTGCTAAACTTACCAGCGTTTAAACCAAACCTACTAAAAGTATTAAACAAACCATTGTTACCAATAGTGTTTGCCAATTTTATATTATATTTTTTGTAAGATGGAATACGATACAATTTAAAATTAATTAAACCACCAAACTGTGTACCATATTGTAGTGAACTAGCACCTCTTATTATTTGAATTTCATCAATAGCTTCGGCTATAGGTGTGTAATAGTTTTCCGGATAACCCAGCACATCTGCACTAATATCATAACCATTTTGGCGAGTATTAAAATTGGCAGATCTATTGGGATCTAAGCCTCGTCCACCAATTGATAACTGAATGCCGCCCTCGCTACCTTCGTAAATATTTAAGCCGGGTATTTGTGCAAATATTTGGCGACTTACATTGTTGGCTAAGTTTCCTTTTACCAATTGCAACAAAACCACCTCTGTTTTTTTGCCTGCATATATGGCTGTTCCTTCTACATCTTTCAATTGTTTTATAGCAAAACGTTCTATCTTTTCTGTTGAAATTTCTATGGCACTTAGTTCAACACTTAATTTTTTTAGTGAAACTATTATGCTTGTATCTGCTGTGGCAATAAATTCTAATCGCTGTGTTTTGTAAGCTTCTGAAAAAAATAAAAATTTAAAATTATCTGTTTTTGGTAAGATGAGTTTTGCCTTACCTTTAGCATCGCTGTAAAGTAACGCTTGGTTGTTTTCGCAAAAAACACTAACTGCTTCAATCGGTTTTGTAGTTGCTTCATCTACAAATTGAATACTTAAATTAATTTGCGCTTGTGTAAATAATGAGCTCAACAAAAAAACAAAAACGATATGTAGCGGAGTATTATTCATTTAGTGTTTCAATATAATTTTTGTGTTTCAAATTATTGTGAATATTCAATAAGTTTACATTTTGCTTTACAAAGGTTTGGCTCGGCCTTCCGTTTAATGCTGCATAACTTTCTACATATACTTCTATGTTTTGGTGTCCTTGATTTTCAAAATGTTTACCAAGCAAATGTGCATACTCAATTATAAAGTCAGCTTGCGTACTCATTTGCTTTTCTTGCAATGCAGTTAAAAAATCATCATTTTGAACATAAAATCGTTTGCCAGTTATTGCATCAACTATTTTAAAATTAGCTGCACCTGTTTTTTCTGTTAGCATCACTCGCCAGGCAAAACGGTAACCTTGTTCGGTCCAAAGTACATTGCCTGGGTAAAGCAAAAAGCGCAACGGAAAAAGCAACTGAAAAATAGTTGCAAAACAAAGCAATACAAAAGCCATCTTACCAAAAAAACAATTGAAATAATTTAAAGCTTTAGCGTTATCAAATATTTGTTTTGGAAGGTGTAATACTTGGCTTATTTTTTTTAAGATGCTTTGATGAAAACTGTTGCTAAAAAATAGCAGCGTAGCAATTATCATTAAGTAAGGAAACATACCAATTGGAAAAAGTAAAGCGGTAAGTAAATGAAATATTACAACCAATAAAAATGCAAAAATACGAGTTGGCGCATACATTAATAAAAACGGAATAGTTAAATCGTAAGCAGCACCAGCCCAACTAAATGCAAAGTGTAACCATTTTTGTTGCATCAAATCACCAAATAATGGCAGGTTAAATTTTGCGGGCAACCACAAACTGAGCGGCATTGCTTTAAATAACCAATCGTTATTTAATTTGGCTAAGCCGGCATAAATGTAAACAATGCACAACATTAATTTCAATATGTCTATCGTCCATTTCGGAATTTTATTAAAGCGAAGTTTTGGCCTCAAATAAGCATCTAAAGAAAAATAATTGTGTGCAGGTAAAAAGATTAAAATAAAACTGATAACAGAAACAAAATAATAATGGTTGAGGTAGGTGCTTTTGTCCATCAGTTCTATATAGGTAAACGATAAAAAAAACACGATGATGGCAAAACGATATTTATAGCCAGCCGCAAAACACAAGGCACTTAAACCACAAATAATAAATAATACATAAGTGAAGTTTCCGGGTACAGTAATAAACTCAAAGCCGTAATAGTGGAAATGAAATTGGGGATTTAGGTAAAGTTTTTCAATCCAACCATTATACCAAAAACGAACAATACTGATGAGCATTAATAAACCGAAACAAATTCTGAAAACAGCTAATGGTGCTGCGTTGGTTGTTTTATTAAAATATTTTGGCAAACCGTTGATCATTAATCGCCATCTGCATCAACGTAATCAATTTGAATATTTAAGGCTTGCATCATTTCTACCTTCATTATTACTACTGCTTTTTGAATTTCATCGTAAGCGGCTAACATTTTAGGATTATCGGTTTCTACCTGTTGTTTAAAATTGTTGTCTAATTCTAAAATGCTTTCTTCTGCAATTTGCCATTGGTTAATTATTTTTTGAGCTACATCTTCGGTATTATTTGCTGCGGCTACACTTTGCAAATATTGTTTTAAACTTGGGCCTGTGGTTAATCCATCAAAACTCACACCATCAAAAAATTGTTGAATTGCCTCAAAAGCTTTAAGGCAAAGTTGCTTAGAATAAATACCCGAATAAGGAGCTTCAACAGTATGGCTTAGTGTGTTGCCAGAAAAAACACCAGCAGGAATTGCAATTTTACCAGCTCTAAAATATTTTTCGTAATAAAATAAATAATCGTTTATCAACTTATCGGTTGATGCGGTAGCAGATGAGCTATTGTTATTTATAAATGTGTTTTTAAAATTAGTTTGCCAATCGTTAAGCACAGTTTTGTTTAAAACATCTAATCTATCAATTAAATCGCTTAGATAGTTTAAGTATTGACTTTGAGTTAACTTTTGCAAATAACCTTCATTTTCTTTTAACAAGCCAAACAGCAAATAATCTAACGCTGGAAAACCTTGCGCCACAAAATTAGAAGGTAATTCTAAATTGTAAGTTTCATTTGCAATGTTGGTTTCAATTAAGGCTACATCAGTTGGGTAAGTGTTTATATAGTTACGATAGCCAATAGCTTCCGCCTCACCAATATTAAACATAGCTACGGTTTGCCAGGCTAAATAAGCATTAAGGTAAGCTGTTTTTAATAACTCAAAATCGGTAATTTTTTTGTTTTGTATGAAATCATTTTTTGCAGTTTCTAATTCTACTAAGGTAATTCCGTATTGTTCTAAGGCTGGTATAATTTGTTGTTCTGCCCAAAAAGTAAGCATTGCTGTTCTATCAAAACTATCGGTTGGTTGCGGCTTTGCAGGATCTTTACAAGCCCAAAACATCATTGCAAAAGCAAATACAGTTAATAAGGCAAAATTTATGTTTGTAGATCTATTGTTGCGCATTGTTACTCGGCTGCTTCTGCTATAGTAAAACTAAACTTAGCCGCAATTTTTTTTGAAATGTTATCAAGTGTTGCAGCATTAACTTCCCAAAAGCCATTACCTTGCATTAGTTGTTTTAATAATTCATCTACTTCAATGCTTGTAAAATAAGGTGCTGTGCTATTCGGTTTTCTGGTAAATCGCAAACTATAAATAAAGCCATATCCTTCTGATAAATCGTGAAAAGCGGTACCATAATTTTTGCTTCCATTTATAGGTAAAGCTTTTTTACTTTGCTGTAAATAATAAACTGCTCTTACAGCAATTACCTGCGAAACCAACTCGCGAATAATATTAGCTTGCTCGTCTCTAAGTTTATAATCGCCTTTAACAATTGCAGTTCTACCTAATTTAAAAGCATCAAAAATATCTTGAGCAATAGTAGAAAAGTCGCTATCGTTATTTACACGGGTGAGGTATTTATTTAAAAAATTATCTTCACCTAAGTTCTTTAAAGGATTAGCAATATTAGAAGCGGCACCAAAAAGGTAACCATAAGCTTCATCCCATTTATGCTCCATTGTAGTATAAATTTTACCGTCAACTACTGTGCCTGCATCGTTCAGTATTTTGTTATCTCCTTCATCTAAAACGGTTGTGCTTAGGTAATTGTTTAACATTTGATCTACCATTAAAGCTCCAATTAAACCTTTGTTTACTGCCTGATTATATTCTAAACCTTTAGCATTTGCATAGCGGGCTGTGGTTTCATCTGCAAATTGGCCTGCTTTTCCCGGGGCGGCTAACTCGTTTCTATTTGGAAATACTTCTGTTACCTGAGCTTTTATCCAATTTTCAAAATCGGCTTTAATTACAGCAGCTTCGGTTGTATTGCTTGAAAAGAAATCTTTAGAAGCAGCAACTTTTGATTTTATACTTTTATTAGATTGGTTTAAAACTTCGTTGATAAATGGGTTGGCATCTTCACCAGCAGTTGTGGTATTGGAATACATTTGTAATAGTGCATCAATAGTTTTTGTTGGGTTTTTTAATTCTGCAATTAATTCTTCTGCCATTGCAATGCGTTGCGTTTGGCCTGTAAAAGAAACAGTACTTTGCCCGTTGCGTTCAAAATTATAAGCTGAAGGTGCTTCAATAGCATCTTTTTGACAAGCAGTAAAAACAGTTACAATGAGTATAATTGCTATTTGAACACTGTTAAATTTCATCTTAAATTTATTTAGACTAATTCTTAATAAGCGCAAATATAGTACAGGATTTTAATTTAAGTAGGAAATTGTTGTCATTATTTTGAAATAATTTTAGTTGTGGTTTATCAATGCTGATTTGGGTTTTACCAGTTAGTTCAAGAGCTAGCGATTTAAGTGGTAAGGCTACTGCTACTTTATTAGTTGAATTTAGGGCACTTATTTAACCAAAAATTAGATATTTTTTTTAAAAGCGATAAGCAAAAAGAGGAAGCAAAAAAAACATTAGAATAGTGAGTGAAGAGCTGGGCTTATCTCATATATTTGGAGAACGGCTCAAAAATGCCAGTAAAGCTATACAAGATTTGTTTTTAGACATCAGTAAATACAACAAAGAGTGGATTTACAATAGAGATGACAAAGCCATTACTATTAACTACTATAGAAGAAAACAAAAAAATCATCAGCACCTATTCTGCAAAATGCGCCAGAAAAGATAAACACAAAAGAGAAAAGAAGCTTGCTAAAGCCAAAGCCTTAATGGAGCAGCCCTCTAAACTCTATGCCAAAGCCACCAAACATTACCTGTATAAAAAGAAAGGCAGAGGCGGTAGTGAAGAATACGAAATTAACCAAACCAAAATTGAAAAAGATGAGCAATTTGATGGCATACTGGCTATTACTACTAATGAAGTAGAAATGGAGGAGATAGAAGTATTAAACCAATACAAACAATTATTTAAAATAGAGTACAGCTTTAGAAGAGTGAAAAGTCTGTTAGAAGTCAAGCCAATGTTTCATTGGAATCGTGCCAGGATTAATGGCCACATCTGTTGTGTTTTGTGGCTTTGGCAATGCTGCGAAACCTACAACTTCGATTGTAAAAAGCCAAGAAGGATTAGCCAGAAAATCGCATTATAGCTACGCTTGATAAAATGCAAGTCAGCCAGATAATCCAAAACAAGAACAGCTACTACCTGTGCAGCAAGCATAACGAAGACCAGCAAGTCCTGAGTTCAGTCTTCAAGCTGCGCAACGTGAAGCACCTAACACCTAAGTCGCTGAAAATCAGATAGTTGATAGATTTGTGTTGCAAAAATTTAAAATTCAACTAATTGATAATCAAGCATTTATGTCCAAATGGCCCAATCTGCATCATTGCTAATGATGAAAAAGTAGCTGTAGGCATCGCCGGTAATGGCATTCAACTGTCCGCTTTTATTTTTTTGACGATAGACTACTCTACGATGGGTATGGTCGCCAAATTGATAGTCGAAACTACTGGCCTAGTAGGTTTACAAATCAATTGTAATGGTTTTATTAATTTGACGGTTTTACATTTGGAGTGCTTGTTAGTAGGTGTGAAGCTGGAAGTATAACCCCGAGTGGAGTGGTTATGCTATTTTGGTGGGCTTGTAGCGTTGGCAAAATAGCATTTGAACGGAAAGGTACTATCTTAAAAAGCAAGAAAAATTTTACTTTTATTTTGGGTGTAGCTTTCCTGTTCAATAAATTATCACTTATTGTCATTTTCAATCTTATTTTATATTTTTGC
>Ga0209187_1001589_pt1 | contig 25325 bp, 16 predicted proteins | sample BantaG_FD_187430 | JGI IMG/M metagenome (GOLD analysis project Ga0209187, IMG submission 187430) | Marine algal microbial communities from Bantry Bay, Ireland - BantryBay_4 metaG (SPAdes) (version 2) | ecosystem: Host-associated > Algae > Red algae > Unclassified | place: Bantry Bay, Ireland...
AGAATTGTTCAAAATGGATCAAGGCAAAAAACGTAGGCGAACCCATAGGTTCGGCGAGGCTTTTTAACGAAGGAACATGAAGAACAAAATAAATAATTACCGTCATTCTAAACTAGAATTGGTATATCATATCTTCTTTCTTCAAATATAGAAATCAAATTTTTCGCTCTAGAAGAGCTAGGATTCGAATCTCTTTTTGAGACCATTGAATTTCCTCATCTGTCGTGTATCCTTCCGTAAAAGAAATATCTCTACAAGATATAATATGAATCTCCTAATTACTCCGCTCCAAACTATACAACTCCAATAACTCTATCGTAGCATATTCCAATGCCTTCTCATGCGTAGCATTCAGGTTGATCGGAGGTGCAACCCCTGCTTTAACAGCCTGTAACCATCTAGATATGCAAAGACACCAGCAGTCTCCAGCTTTCAGTCCAGGGAAGTTATATGCAGGTAAGGGTGTACTGAGATCATTTCCTTTACGCTTAGTATAAACTAGAAATTCTTCTGTCATCTGTGCGCAGACGATATGGGTGCCGTGATCCTCAGGACCCGTTACGCATTTTCCGTCTCTGTAGAATCCAGTCATAGGGTCGGTGCAGCAAGAGGCTATAGGATTACCGAATACGTTTTTTGTCATGGTGGATTTATTATGATCATGTGTTGACCAACTGAGTAACACGATCGTTGAAATAAAATAAGCAACTAATATTAAAATTGCCTTTCTTGAAAAATTAATGTTTAAAGTTAGTTTTCTCATCGTATAATTCTAAGGATTATCTAGTTATAACTAAGATAGAATAAATGAATTAAAATTGTCACTCATATATCTCTATTGTCATGTAATAAAACACCCCATATTTTCTTATAAACAATCTTGATAAGGTAATAGAAATTTTGATTACTTTTAGTTAATCAATCAGAACAAATGAAAAAGCAACTACTATTCGCGCTAGGGATTCTCCTATACAGCCTTTCCCCAAATTACTTATTATCTCAATGTGAGGCCTCAGATACTTGTCCTAGCATTTTAGAAGCAATAAATGTTGAAAATATTGAAGTAGTTAGAACGGACTACTTTGAAAATTGCTTCAATTTCTGTATCGGAGAGGCTCAAGTGGAAAATTCAGATCTACCAGGTGCGCCTTGTATTTTCTTAGAAAACCCAACAGTGTGGCACGTATTCGAACTCGAAGCCGAAGCTGACATTTTTCAAGTAAAAGTAAATTCATCTGGAAATTGGATTCCTGTTTTTTCCGTTTATCATGGAGATTGTAATCAGCTAATCCAATCAGAGGATAATTTTGGAAGTTTACCATGTAGCAATCTTGACAATACGCCTGATGTTTTACATATAGATATTCAAAATATCCCTTCTCAGACAAATAGTAAAATTCTCTATGTTGCTGTAAGTTCACTATCACCTATAGTAGGAAACACCGATTACGAAATTTGTGTAAGCAGCTATCAGAACTTATGTGATATTAGTCCATTACTTAATCATGGTAATGATACTATTTTCTCGTTAGTAGATAGATCCATTTCCCAAGACTTATCTGGCCCACTTATTCCTGGTGAAGAAGTTACAATCTGCTATGATTTTCGATTTTCAGCTATTAACAGTGACTGGCTACAAGCAATTTTTCCAGACTTTGGCTCAATCTGGGATCTCAATACGTTCAACTACACCGAAAATGCTCACCCTGGTTTTGAATGGATAGACCAGCAGGATAGTTGTGCTAATATTATTCAAGAAGACTTGGCTTACATTTGTAGTTATAAGGACTCAGATGGCTTAATCAAAATATGTAATTTAATATATGAAAACTGCCCATGCTCAGAAGGAATGATGGCAGGAGATTCATTACAAAGTGGCTGGTATTACCTTACGGATGGTATTTGCCTAAATGATTGCAGACCATATAATAGATACGGCTGGCCAGGAACCATTCATACCTTAAGTTCATGTTTTGATATGAAGGTCAAATCAGATGTAAGTAACAATGAGGTAAACAATTCTAGCAACTCCCAAATTAAGCTGAATTTTATGACCGATGAGGTAACGGGTTGCTGGAATTTCCCATCTGCAAATTGCCTTGATAATAATTATATTATTAGTAAAAAATGGCAAATTTGCCCGACTTCCCAGACATTGATAGAGAATGCAGTTACATGCAGCTACACTGAGTACAATTATGATCTAGAACTTGAAAATACTGTTTATGATTCTATCTCTGTTGTAGTCAGAAAGGACGATGAAGTAGAAGGTGCACAAAATTATAATTATAATTCAACTAATGGCGAAATAAATGACTATCTAGTAAACTGTAATGATAGTAGTCAGATCATCATTTATAATATTAGTTACTACCTGAATGATGTTTGTCCTGTTCTGACTAAAACCTTATCCCTTACAATAATTCCTAAGCCAGTGGTTATTGCAGATTATGTAAACTCCTGTGATGGCTCAGAAATAGATTTAGAATTAACTGATTTTCTTGATATCGGAATAATGAACGAATTAGTCAATATACGATGGTTGCTTAATGGTGTGACCTTATTAGGTATGACAGAAAATATTTCTTACTTGCCCTCAGAATTCGACACTTATATAGAGTTATTAATTTCTACTGACAATGGGTGCAGTTATTCCTATATCTTAAATATAAACCATGATAACTTTATAAGCCTTATAGGCGGAACTGTATGGATAGACGAAAATGGCAATTCCTTACAAGAGGCAGAGAAAGTAGTCTCTAATATCGAGATCAATATACAATCAACTGATCAATCCTATTTTGCGAGGAGCTACACTGATATAAATGGGAACTATAGTTTCCTAGTAGAGGAAGGCATCTATGATATATTCATTGCTGCATCAGAATTTGAAAACGGAGGCACGCTTAGTAACTCAGTAGAAGAATGTCTTTTAAGCGTTTCTGCTGATAATGAAATCGATCAAGATAATAACGGTGCCTATAACGATAACTTCTCTACAATTGTAGTAGAAAGTATACCGCTTATCTGTCAAAGTTCATCTATGCAAATTGCTGAAAATCATACCTACGACATCTGTCTGCAAAAGAAAGAGTGTACGGAAGTAAATACAGCTAATCTGGTAGGGACTTGTGATGAAGTTATAACAAACTACCCTGAATATACTATATGTGATATGAATATTTTGGATGGATTTTGCGGCACTATGAGAGCGAACCTTCCAAATGGTGTAACTGGACAAGTATGCGAAGATGGTGGTGATATCGATAATCCATCTTGGTTTGCATTTGTTGCAGGTACTGGCTCCTACAATATGTTAATCATTCCCTCTAATTGTTCTGAAGATCCTAATAACCCAGGAAATTTTGATGGTATGCAAGTAGCCGTATATTCGGACTGTGGGCTAGAAGAAGCCAGATACTGCAACAGCGAATGTAATCTTGATACAGTAGTCGTTCCCAGTATTTTTACCGCAGGAAGAACTTACTATGTTCTGTTAGATGGATGTGCAAGTTCTGTTTGCGATTTTGAAGTTCGTGTAGAATGTCTATCTGACATTTGTACGAGTGTAAGTTTTGAAGAACCGACTGCTTGGAATATTTCAGATTGTAATGCTGAATCTTCTATTTGTAAAGGCAGCCCTTATGATATTACTGTAGATGGTTATCAAGTAAATCAAGACACGATGTTCTACTGGCAGGTAAAGCATCTACCCTCAGAACAGCCCGATATTATCACAACGGATAGCTTTAGCTTAGCATATACTTTTGAAGAAATAGGCTTATATGAAATTTGCCTGACTCTAGAGCATGGATGTGCCAATGCTCAATTCTGTAATGTCGTCAATGTAATTCCAGATATAGAAATTTGTTTCCCAGAGGTAATTCTGTGCTCTGGTGCATCCATAATTCCGGAGACTACTGTAGATGGCTCAGACTATAGTTGGCCTGAAGCTATTATTGCTCCTGAAAACAATGGGAATGAAAATCTTATCCTTGAGTTAGAAACTAATGTAAATGACGAATGCGGTTGTAACACTCAATATAAAATAGAAATTATAATCCCTCCAAGCTATCAAAGTAATCTAACTGTTGAAGTTTGCACAAGCGACTTCCCTGTAATTATTGAGAGTCAGGAAATCACATCAGAGGGGAGCTATACCATATCTCTATCATCCATCAGTAATTGTGATAGCATAATTAATCTCGAAGTTGTAGCGGTAGAAGACGTCGTAACAACACTAGATACTTCAGTGTGTGAAAATAATTTTCCTATTGAAATTTATGATAGCTTGATTGTAAGTGCTGGACTGTATGAATTTCTGATAGAAGATATCCAAGAATGTTCCACGACTGCAATTGTACACGTAATTAGTTCTAATATTTCTAATGTACAGATTGATACCCTACTTTGCCAAGATCAATTTCCATTCATCTATATGGATACCACAATAACTGAAGCTGGCGAATATTTATTTCAGGTGAACAATATCGAAGACTGTGACAGTCTCATAACCTTAAATATAAGTGCAGATATCGTAGCTGCTCCAATTATAACCTGTGAATCAACGGATACCTCCATATTATTTTCATGGCAGGATGATGAGAATATTGTAGCCTACATTATTTCATACTCCGGCACAATACTCGAAGATCAAACTGAAAATAGTTTGTCTATAGATAATTTGATGTCGGGAGAACTTCTTGAAATCACAGTACAATCGATAAATGAAAATGGATGTCTCTCATTAGCCACATCGATTACTTGTATGACAGACCTCACAGATGCGAGTAATGAACTTCTAAAAAGTAAATTCAAAATATTCCCTAATCCTGCAACAGATAGGATTGTAATCGAATATCCTACAGAAAAATACAATTCAGAAATCGAAATTTTTACAATAAATGGTAATTCTGTTATGAAAGCTGAGCTCGAGCCTTCAATTGATATATCTTATTTAGAAAGCGGAACTTATATCTTAAAAATAATCTCAAATGAAAATAAGGAAACTTCATTTATAAAGTTTGTAGTTATAAATTAAGCGAAGAAACGAATATAAAGTCTTTTAACATTTGCTAAATCTTCAATTGATTATAGCGCACTACCATCCAGATCTGAATCAATTTCTTCTGGACTAATGGAATAATTTTCTACCGAAAACTTTACTGATTTCAGTTCTCTGTGCCGATGCTTGGGGTAAATAGACGATCCACATAATCTCTTCGTTGAAAATCCTCAGCGCAACTATGGCTAAGCTTCCGTTTTTCGCCTCGACTTTAACAGATTATTTTTAATACCAATTCTGGTTTAGAATGACGGTAGTTATTTATATTGTTCTTCATATTCCTTCGTTAAAAAGCCTCGCCGAACCTATGGGTTCATTGCTAGCCCGCCCGCTTCGTGCTGTGCCTGCCGTATGCAAGGAGGCAGGGTTATCTCATTTAAAGCACTTTCGTACTTTATTCGACTACGTCGAACTCATTCGTTCTTGCCTTGATCCATTTTGAACAATTCTAAATTCTTTTCCGTCATATAAAACAGAATTAGTATAAAATTCTATACGGCTTCTTCAAGTTCAATCGGTATAAATCAGTTATAAATAGTTCACCAACTGCCCTAGTTAGTAATAACAAATAGAATACATACTTTCTGGAAATAGAAAAAGAAGGTGATTTTGGACTTCCGGAACGGGCTGTAAAAGGATACTTGATCATGTTCATAATATGGGGCTTACTTGCGTTTAATATAAACCAAAGATATACCCATCATATACTCTAGTAATCCCCCATATGGAAGAAAAGTTATTAATGAAATCACTAGCCTACAGCATTTGACAAGCTTATGATTGACTTAAGTAATCATTTATATTTCTTAGTATTCTTACATCGATAATATCACTCTCTGCTTTCTCAAATGTCTTTCCTAAAAGCAGATGATATAGATTCATATAACGGTCTGTTACCTCAGTGACAAATGTATCAGGCATAACGGGCATGATCTGACCTTCCAGTCCCTGGAATCCATTTTCCATGAGCCATTCTCTGACAAACTCCTTAGATAGTTGCTTCTGCTTTTCTCCTAACACTTGACGATGTTCATAGCCTTCCTTTATGTAGTACCGACTACTATCAGGTGTATGGATCTCATCGATCAATATGATTTTTCCATCTACGATACCAAACTCATACTTCGTATCTACCAGTATGAGTCCGCGCTCCGCCGCCATCTTCGTGCCTAGCTCGAACAGATCAAAACTATATCGACACAAAGTATCCCATACCTCCGCTTTTACAATACCCTTAGACAGAATTTCTTGCGCGGATATATCCTCATCATGTCCTTCTTCTGCCTTCGTCGCTGGTGTTATAATTGGTGTGGGAAACTTGTCTGCCTCTTTCATTCCCTCGGGTAATACGACTCCGCACAATACCCGCTTACCTGCCTTGTACTCTCTCCAGGAATGACCTGCTAGATAACCTCTCACAACCATCTCTATCATGATAGGTTCAGCTCGCTTACCCACAGATACATTAGGGTCTGGTGTGGCTTCTAGCCAATTAGGAACTATATCTTTACTCGCTTCTAGAAAGTGCGTAGCTATCTCATTTAGCATTTGCCCCTTATACGGAATGGGCTTAGGCAGTATATGATCAAAAGCAGATATCCTATCCGTAGCTACTACAATGATTTTCTCTCCCAGGTAATATACATCTCTTACCTTACCTTTATAAAACTCCTGCTCTGGATGCAGCTGGAAATTTGTTTCTTTAAGTCCTGCCATAGTTGTAAAATTAAAAAAAGCCTTCCTGAAAATATCAGAAAGACTTGTTATTTTTTATATCTATTGTATTAATATCAGATATTAGTTACCAGATTTCTATCTAGCAGAATATCCTTCAGTTCCTTGAGCGCATTGTACTCATCTGGCAATACTTTCTTGAATGCCTCTTTTACAGCAAAATAAGTACCCTTCTCTACGCCTGGTAATACCTCCTTAATTTTAGATTTTACTCTTTTTACATCGTGCTTTATGATACCTCTGACAGAAGGAACTTCTTGCCAGTCCGCCTCTATAGCAAAGGTCTGTATCGACTCACCGTTTGCACCATGTACAGGATCTAATTCTATCATAGATTCAGGGTTTGACATCAGTCTTTCCCTTGTTGTTCCAGCTGGTAGTTTCCATACTTTTGGATCAGCATCTAACTCCGGATTTACAAGCATGACTTCTAAGCCTTTTTCGTGAAATCTATAAATTATAATCCTTGCCTTATCGAATACATTCATAATACTAACTGATGCTAAATATTTAACTTTCTTGATACTCAGGCTTAAATATATATTATTTCTATATCTTTTTGGCAGGCTTTTTCTTTTTTCCTTCAGTAATACTAGAAGGATCTCTAGAATTATCCTTAAATTCTATCTTATCCATACTTTTCTCTACCTCCCTAAATACATCCTCTAAGACTGAAAAATCGAAAGATTTTATTAAACCCAGCCCCTCTATCATCATATCTTTAGCCTCCTTCATATCTTTATCCTTAGGCTTAATTTCCTCGAACTTAGATGTTATTTCTTGGTCGAAGAAACTGTCAAAAGAAAAATCCTTTAATAAATCAGTGAGCTGATCTATCGCATCATCCATCTCCTTATCCATTACTTTACCATCTATAGCAGCTTGTCCATTTATCATCCCTAAGGACATAACTGAACATAGCATTAATAAAAATAATTGTTTCATAATGTAAATTATATGTATACGTAAATTATAGATAATATGTATGATAGCAAAAAAATACGATCTACCGATTATCTTATGATGGGAATTAATCAACTGTTTTTTGTACCAGATATAAGAATGATAAGGCTAGCATAGCTTTCTCGTCTGTATCTTCATAGGTTTTCAGTAAGTCAAAGGCTCTAATGTTTACCAATTCGGCAGACGATGGGTCTGCTAATCGCGCAACTTTAGTACCATTGACATACACATCTTCCATACTTCTTCCTGATACTTCTATCCTTCCTAACTCTCTTTTGTCAGAAATCGTTCTCAATACACCAGAATTGTCCACCATAGCATACTCCCTGTCATCTATCAAAATAGTCGTTCCTTGAGGATTGACATAATAAAGATATTCTTGTTCTGTGGTGTTTACAATGATAAGCTCCTCACTCGTGCTCGGATAATCCTTATGTACAAAAGAAATTAATGGCTCGCTATATATAGAGGAAAAATGGCCCTTTGTTATCTTACTGATAAGGCTTTTAGACACTTGGTTTTCTATCATCAGAGCGAACAGTTCTATTTCTGCTCTATCTAGAGGGACCAATTCTGCATTATAATTCTTAAGCTCTTCTCGTAGTAGGTCAAAATCTTTCCTCACTCTACGAGACACTCTATTGACTGCCATTCTGAATCCTACAACCTGTGATATGATAAAGGAAAATCCCGCAAACGCAACGATCCCAAATATTAAAAACCTCAACATACGCTCCTATACTTACTATTTGTGATGACTAATGATTACGATTATTTACCTAGATACGACTTGAGTGCATTACTATTTACAGATTTCCTAAGTCTTCTTATTGCACGCTCCTTGATCTGGCGCACTCTCTCTCTTGTCAGCCCATACAGTTCACCTATTTCTTCTAGAGTCAGCGATTTGTGACTATTTAGACCATAATATGAAGAAAGTACCTCTACTTCTCTGGGAGAAAGACGGGATAATCCACTCTTAACCTCATCTTTTAGAGACTGATCCATAAGTTTCAGATCTGGGCTTTCCTGATCCTCTAGATTGAATAGATCCAGCATAGTACTCTCCCCCTCCGTTCCACCTACCGGCGCATCCATAGATAGATGCCTGCCGCCACCTGATAGCATATTAGTGATTTCAGAAACTTTTATATCGAGTAGATCTGATAACTCCTCGTGAGACGGTTCTCTTTCGAACTTTTGTACGAAAGATACAAATGCCTCGTTGATCTTATTATATGAACTAACTTTATTGAGCGGAAGTCTAACCATACGAGAATATTCTACTATAGCTTGTAGGATAGATTGTCTGATCCACCATACGGCATAGGATATAAACTTAAACCCCTTTGTCTCGTCAAAACGCTTAGCGGCTTTCATCAGACCTACATTCCCTTCATTGATCAGATCACTCAGAGATAATCCCTGATTCTGGTACTGCTTTGCAACAGATACCACAAACCTAAGATTTGCCTCCGTCATGCGTTCTAGTGCATCTTCATCTCCGTCTCTTATTCTTCTTGCTAGATCAGCCTCCTCCTCTGGACGCAGCAAAGTTATCTTGGAGATATCATTAAGATATTTATCCAACGCTAAGCTTTCCCTAGATGTGATCTTATTAGTTATTTTTAACTGTCGCATTACGAAGAAATTTTTTGTGTCGAGATTATACTCAGAACAAGGACTTGACAATAAGCAAAAAAAAGACTATTGCTTTATCCTACATAAATTACAACTAATCATACAAATAAGTTTCAATCTTGTGACACTTTTTTCTGTCTTATACCATTTCTATTTTTAGATGACGGAAAAGGATTTAGAATTGTTCAAAATGGATCAAGGCAAAAAACGTAGGCGAACACATAGAATCGGCGAGGCTTTTTAACGAAGGAACATGAAGAACAAAATAAATAATTACCGTCATTCTAAACTAGAATTGGTATTACCTATCTTTAAAATAAGAAAGAGATCCTAACCAGTGGTCAGAATCTCTTTTTATTTCTATAGTTAGACAATGATTAGGTTTTGAACCTATGCTTTACCACCATCGCCATCTCTAGGCATAAGCGCTCTTCTAGATAACTTGAACTTACCTGTTCTCTCATCTATTCCTATAAGCTTTATTTTTACATTATCACCTAAGCTGAATACGGTAGAAACATCCTCTATTCTAGAATGCGATACCTCAGATACATGCAGTAATCCACTCTTACCATGGAAATCTACAAATACCCCATAAGGCATAATCTTAGAAACCTTAGCTTCGAATACATCGCCTACAGAAGGGATAAAGGTGATCTTCTTGATCGCATCCATTGCGGCTTCTAGAGATTCTTTATCAGCACTAGAGATATATACCTCTCCGAAATTATCTACTTCCTCTATTGTGATATGTGTTCCTGTTCTTTCCTGTAATTCCTGAATAACTTTTCCACCAGGTCCGATAACAGCACCTATGAAACTCTTATCGATAAGGATTTTCTCCATTCTCGGCGTATGTGGCTTCAGATCCTCATTAGCAGCAGCTAGGGTTTTATTCATTTCTCCTAGTATATGTATTCTTCCTGTTTTAGCCTGATTCAGCGCATCTTCCATTGTCTTGTATGGTAGACCATCTATCTTGATATCCATCTGACATGCTGTGATACCATTCTCTGTTCCTGTGATTTTAAAATCCATATCTCCCAGCGCATCCTCATCTCCTAGTATATCAGATAAGACAACTGTCTTATCTCCATCAGATACAAGTCCCATCGCTATACCAGATACAGGTGATTTCAGTTTTACACCTCCATCCATCAGTGCTAGCGAACCAGCACATACCGTTGCCATAGAAGAAGAACCGTTAGATTCTAATATGTCAGATACAATTCTTATCGTGTATGGGTTATCGTCTGGAAGCACCTTCTTCAGTCCTCTAGCAGCAAGATTGGCGTGACCTACCTCTCTCCTTCCAGGTCCTCTCATCGGCTTAGTCTCTCCTACAGAAAATGCAGGGAAGTTATAGTGTAGGATAAACGATTCCTGACGCTGCAATAGTGCATTATCTATTCTCTGCTGATCCATTTTAGTTCCTAGTGTCAGCGATGTAAGCGCCTGAGTTTCTCCCCTCGTAAAAATCGCTGATCCATGTGTAGAAGGTAGATAATCTACTTCTGTCCATATGTCTCGCACCTCATCCATCTTTCTTCCATCTAGTCTTACTAGATCATCTAGCATTACCCTTCTTATAGTTTCTTTCTTTAACTTCTCGAAGTAGGGTGATATATTGCTACCCCTTTCTTCTACGAACTCTTCTCCTTTCTGTTCTAGGATTGTTTCCTTCAGTTCTGTTTTGATCGCTTTCAGTTCATTCTTTCGTTGGTCTTTATTCAGCGCAGACTTAGCCATAGTAACTATCTTGTCCTTAGCTAAAGACTTGATCAGGTCTTTCAGTTCTGTATCTATTTCATCCGCCTCTATTTCTCTTTTTACGGTAGCTTTCTCCCCTACCTGCTGCGCTAGATCCATCTGAGCCTGACACTGCACCTTTATATGATCATGACCTACCTTTATAGCTTCTATAAGTTCCGTTTCTTGACACTCATCTCCTTCTCCTTCTACCATCATCACGTTTTCTAGAGTTGCCGCCACGATGATATCTATGGTAGCTTTTTCCAGCTCTGTTCTCGTCGGATTTACAACATACGCTCCATCTATCTTAGCTACTCTCACCTCTGATATAGGACCATCCCATGGGATATTAGAAACACTTAGCGCTGTAGAAGCTGCAAGAGCTACATATGCATCAGGAAGCGTTTCTTGATCAGCAGATATAAGGTTTATGATCACTTGCGTATCGTTCATATAACCATCTGGAAAAAGAGGTCTTATCGCTCTATCTACTAATCTAGATATCAGGATTTCATAATCCGAAAGTCTTGTCTCTCTTCTGAAGAAGTTACCAGGTATTCTACCTGCTGATGCAAATTTTTCTTGGTAATCTACTGACAATGGGAAAAAACTCTGCCCTTCTCTCGGTTCAAAAGCTGATACAACTGAAGCGAATATCATAGTCTTACCTATCTTCACAACGCAAGAACCATGAGCCTGTGTAGCAAGCTTGCCCGTTTCTATAATTACTTCTTGTCCGTTAGGTAGATTAAATGAGGTTGAAATAGGAATTTTTCCCATAGATTTTTATGTTTTATTATATGTGGATGATTATGGACCTAGGGTACAATTGAGAGAGGGATAAGCACTAGAAGAATTCTCCCATAGGTACATATTAAAAAAAAAGTAAGTCCGCTCGTTACGGACTTACCATTATATATTTTACTTTCTTAAGTTTAGATTAGAGATAATTTCTCTGTATCTAGTGATATCTTTTTTCATCAGATATTGCAACAACCTCTTTCTCTTACCTACTAGCGTTAAGAGTGACCGTCTGCAAGAGTGATCTTTTTTGTTAGCCTTTAAGTGCTCAGATAAGCCAGCTATACGGAAAGTTGCTAACGCTATTTGCCCTTCTACAGAGCCTGTGTTAGCGGCTTTTCCCCCATATTGTGTGAAAATTTCTTCTTTCTTTTCTTTCGTTAAATATTCTGCCATTATATTATTTATTTTTACCAAAAGGTGATTACTAAAATCAAAAATTAGCGCCACAAAGATAATATTTCTTTATAATTCCTTTACTCTATCGCCATATTTTCACCCCATTTCGGTAATAAATATCAAACTATATACATTTATTGTGTTTTTACATGCCATAATGATCCCTTTAATGCGATATATTTCGACATTCAGCCTTATTATACACGCTACATGTGATTTTACTTCTTTTGCTACTCGGACAGGATTTATTTTTATTGGTTACGCTTATTATTCCAGTCCGTGATTGCTTATCTATTAGTTTGATGTGGGCGTATCCATCCTTCGTCAGGACCAGGCTTTCCGTTCCTACAAGAACTCCTCATATTATATATACCATAGTTGCATCTAGTCTTTCTACGTCAGCCGTCGATGCGCCTTGGTCTATAATATTATGAGGAGCCCATGTACCACTGCAATCCTTTACGCAAAATTTCTAGTTATCTGCAACAAATATATTTCCCTGTATGATCTGCTGTGAAGTAAGAAAATTCTAGGCACTACAATAGTTCATTCCAGCTAAGCACTTCTACTTTGTCCTTTATAAAAAAATAGCAAAATACCAATGGCTCATTCGGTTTCTTAATATCTCTGCGTTGATTATTGTGAAGCTTAATTAGTACGCTTACAATTAAAGAAAATCCTGATCATTTCTGTTATAAGTTAAACCCTTAAAACAATGTTAATCTGTATTATTCAAATTCTTATTATCCCTATTCCCTAGATTTGATAAGTACCTATTTTCCAGATACTTTGTTCTATTTTTTATTCTTGCAATAGATAAAGTAATATCTTATAGAGTACCTATACTTGAGTTTAAATATTTCCTAGGAAGCTGATTCCAATCAAAATAACGATATTTGCTGTGCTTAATTGATTATATATTGCGCTAAGGAATAATATCCCTTTGATAATAAGACATTAGTTACCGTGCCATAAATTTTTAAAATTCTTTACAATAGCTTGAATCCTATACTATCATATTATTCTGCTTGCTTGACAATTTTGTTCCTGTTGTTATCTATTAATAGATCAGGAACTGCTCAGGCGGAGATCAGTATAGATACAACTGGATGGCGAGATATAGAACCTTCAGCAGATATTAACTCTGTCAAGATACTGAAAAAAGTATATTCCTATTCTAAAGAATGGACGCTTGCCGAAAAAATATTGTTATATTCTAAGTTGTATAATATTGGTAAGGAAAGTCAAAATGATACGCTGATAACTATATACGGAGAAAAACTAGGTTCCAAGTACAGAGAGCTAGATTCTATATCCAGTTCACTTACTATATTGCAGCATGCTCTCTCCGCTAGCGTGGATCTCAAAACTAAAAATATTGCTCTTAATTCATTAGGAGGTCTTCATTTAAAAATCAAAGATTATGAGGGAGCTTTGGATTACTTTTTCCAAGCAATGCAAATTGCCAAAGAAATGAATAATGGAACAGAGGCTTATATACTGGCTAACATAAGTGAAATATATTCTACTCTGTCAGATCATGAAAATGCCATAAAATATCTCAAATATTCTATAGGCTATTCCGAGCAGCTCACAAGCCCAGAGAAAGAATACAGTCTCATATTCGATTACTCTGCACTCGCATATCAATTTTACGAGGCTAATTTAGAAGATTCTACAGATGCCTACATACAACTGACACTAGATGAGATTCTTAAAATAGACACGCTTAATTACGGCAAATTTAAAGACACGAAATTTGCAGCATACTCATGTATTGCTGAAATAAACATTGAGAGAGGTATCACAGAGCAGGCTCAATATTTTATAAGCTTGGCAGAACAACATGCTCAAGAATATTATTTATCTTCTATATATGTACTTAAAGCTAAACTAGCTATTCTAAATAAAAAATATACGGCTGCACTTAGTTACTTGAATCGTAGTATCATCAAAGAGGAATATTATGGAAATGATGAAGTAATACAACTCAGAGCTAAGTGCCTCGAGAATCTAGGTCAATATCGAGCTGCCTCTAGAGTAAAAGATGATTACATAAGATCTCTGAATGAAGAATTTACTACCTCACGACTTAAGTTTGCTTCTTTCGCCAACATCAAATTCGAGACACTCAAAAAGAATGAGGAAATAAATGCTCTTAAGAATGAGCAAAAGATCAATGAACTAAGAATTAAAAATCAGCGATATATGGTCTATTCCTCTACCGCTCTGATTTTATTTTTCTTAGGTATTTCTTATACGCTATGGCAGTTATACAAAAACAGAAAAAATCTCAATGCTAAATTAGAGACGCTGGTAACTGAAAAGACAGAAAATCTACAACGAGCTAATCAGGAACTTAAAATCCTAAACTATGTAGCATCTCATGATCTAAAAGAACCCATCAGAACCATCAGAAGTTTTACAGACCTCATACATAATAAGCTAGATAAGAAAAACCTACAAGAACTTCTTCCATACTTCAGTTATGTTCAATCTAGCACTGATCACATCTACAACTTAGTAGAAAACATTGGCTCCTACCACGAATCATCTAGTATTAGTAACATAGATTATGAGACAGTGGATTTGACTGCTCTAGTAGATGAAATTAGAATAACTATAGATCATTTTCTCCAAGAAAGAAACGGCCAAATAAAAACGACTGCACTACCACGGATAAAAAGCAATAACACTATTCTATCTTCTGTAATCAAGAACCTTGTGGAAAATGGAATAAAATTTAACACGTCAGAAGTTCCTACTGTAACAATAGATTATCGTAGTAATGGATCTACCCACATTATTTCAGTAAGTGACAATGGAATAGGGATAGAAGAAAAATTCCAAGAATTGATTTTCACCTCCTTTAAAAAATTACATAATTCCACTCAGTACAAGGGAACAGGACTAGGTCTTAGTATTACCAAAATACTTGTCGAGAAAATAGGTGGTAAAATCGCTCTTACTAGCAGCAAAGATAAAGGAAGTAAGTTCGATATAATAATCCCTATCAAGTAAACAAAAACTATCTCTCTCTGCTCTATGTGTTGCAGCCAAGTACAAAGAATCCAACATACTGCTACTAGAACTAGAAGACAGTCTGATCTTAGAAAATCTGTAATTATACCAATTCTAGTTTAGAAGGACGGTAATTATTTATTTTGTTCTTCATGTTCCTTCGTTAAAAAGCCTCGCCGAACCTATAGGTTCGCCTACGTTTTTTGCCTTGATCCATTTTGAACAATTCTAAATCCTTTTCCGTCATCTAAAAATAGAAATGGTATTACTCAGGTATTATATGTTTTGGTGGTGATGTGAATAGAGAAAGCATATTCTGATTTTATATACCGTACCTACGGCACGGCTTATATATTTAATAAAAATATCTACCGATATGATGTCCCTACAGGACAAGAAATTTAATACCTTGAATAATTAAAAATCCCGCTAGGGATGTAATCTGGGTAGAATAAAAATAGAATAAATTACCTTGTGCCGTAGGTACGATATATATTAATCTATATAAAGTGTTCACTGGAAAAATAGCATTTTCTAATGTGAGCGTTTAATGAATTCACCTGAGTAGTTACGAAAACCTTAAGCCCGGTTTCCCCGCTACACGCTCGTCAGCTCCATTAAGTGCCTGAACAATAGGAGTATAATTCCAGCCATGACCAGGTTCTTGTTCTTCTGAACCTATATACCAGTTGGCAAACTGATTGAGTGAAGAAACAGTCTCTATATTGCCCATAAGGCAAGCGTCAAAACCCAATAATTCAAACTTCTTATTATCCATAATGAAATTTGAATTTGTCTGTGCTTCTTTAATTTTTGGAAGAGAAAGATTAGTACCTATGCTAGGGTTTATAGCGCAGGATGTAGAAAGAATTATTCCTACCGTTGTCACTCATCCGCTTATTGAAGAAAAAGATAGAGCCAAATACGAAGGAGGCGGAAGGGTTTTGACAAATGAGGCAATGGATAGTTATACAATGAGCTATACACAATTAATTCCTGTACTTGTGAACTCTATACAAGAACTAGTGGAAGAAAATAAAAAGCTAGTTGAAAGAATAGAGAAACTGGAATCAAAATAAAAAATATAACTTCCTATTTTAAAGGTGCGCATCAAATAGATGCGTGCCTTTATCTTTTTATATACTATTTTCTGTCGAATGCGGCACATCTATAAAAGACAGATCCCGATGCTCGAATAACTAAGAAGTCTAGTAAGCCTAGGATGCTGTTCTATTCAAGTACGATGTCTGTGGATACAAAAAATAAGGTCATCACCCATATCGCAGCAGAACATACCTTAATACCAATTCTGGTTTAGAATGACGGAAATTATTTATTTTGTTCTTCATGTTCCTTCGTTAAAAAGCCTCGCCGAACCTATAGGTTCTTTGCTAGCCCGCCCGCTTAGCGCTGTGCCTGCCCTATGCAAGGAGGCAGGGTTCTCATTTAAAGCACTTTCGTACTTTATTCGACTACGTCGAACTCATTCGTTCTTGCCTTGATCCATTTTGAACAATTCTAAATCCTTTTCCATCATCTAAAAATAGAAATGGTGTAAGATCGCATTTAGCATTTTCCTTTGGTTTTATAGGATAGATCGGATATTGTATCTTTAATTTTGTTCTGATACGCTCTATGCGACACGAGTACATAACAATTAGCCATTAGTAAACCAGCCACTCTCCATTACCCTTAGTAGTACACACTCATTACCATTCTTAACTGTTATCTCTTTTCCATGCTGCTCATGTCACCCTCGCGCCAATGATAGTAGTGGTATAACAATCCTTAGCAGCTCAGTAGCATAAGGAGGAATGCAGGCTGACGTAGGAAGACAAAGACGGACTATATGATACGTGCTGAGAAGGTGCAGTTGTAGGAACGAAAAGCATGGTCCGTAGGAGGTGCCCAAAATATAAATAAAATAAAAATCAATCCAAGTGCAACAGTGTTGCAATAAAAACATATATTTGTCAAAGATGCAACAATGTTGCACGAACAACTCACAACAAAAATAATAAGCTTCATGAAAATTATGTCTAAAACTCTACTTGTACTTTTCCTATTCCTCGGCTTAGTAGCCTGTGACAAGGATGATCCTACAATTGTGGATCCTGTAGAACTTATAACTACGCTTAATTATACGCTAACATCCACGACTGGTGAGATTGTGAGCTTTTCATTTAAAGATTTAGATGGTGATGGAGGAGATGCACCTGTTGTATCAACAGGGACGCTTAAACAAGGAACAAGCTATGCTGGAAATATTGTTCTCTTAGATGAGACGCAGGATCCAGCAGAAAATATTTCTGAAGAAGTTGCTGAAGAAGATGACGAGCACCAATTCTTCTTCCAAAGTACTGTAGACGGTCTAACCGTGGATTACAGTGATACCGATGATGACGGAAATCCTATAGGCCTAAGTTCTTCTCTTACAACTGGAGATGCAGGGTCAGGATCGCTTACTATTATCCTAAGACATCAGCCAAACAAGTCTGCAAGTGGAGTCTCTGATGGGAATATAACTAACGCAGGTGGCGAGTCTGATATAGAAGTGTCATTTGACATCACTGTTGAGTAAAATTGTATCAATATTTTTAGTTTTTTTATTTGGTCTTCAAATGAATGGCCAAAACTGTGATTTATTAATTTTAGGTGAAGTATATGATTCTGGAACATTAGCTCCTTTAGAGCATGTAAATGTCTTAGTAAGTGAAAAGGCCACAGGCTCCGTATCGGATGAAGAAGGCAACTTCTCCATTCAAGCTATGTGTCCAGGATCATATCATCTTGTCATCAGCCATATCGGATGTACGTCACAGCGTGTATTCCTAGAATTAGAACATGACACCTTCCTTACCCTCTATCTAGATCACTCGGATCACCTGTTACATGATATAGAAATTTCCTCAGGTGTAAATCATTCACAAGCGCAGAAAGAAGATGTAATTACGGATAGGATTATATCGGATAGAGCTCAGGAAGGCCTAGCTGTATTATTAGAATCTGTAGCTGGCGTTAACAGCATCAAAAATGGTAGAGGTATTGCGAAACCGATAGTACAAGGATTGTATGGCAATAGACTAACTATAGTCAACAATGGAGTTGCACAAAGTGGTCAACAATGGGGTAACGATCATAGTCCTGAAATAGACCCGCTTAGTGCCGGAAAACTTACCGTAATAAAGGGTGCCGCTGCAAATGAATTTATGGGCTCTAACCTGGGATCTATTATACTCGTAGAATCAGAACGGATAGAAAAAGAACCACATCTACATGGCAAACTAAATTACTTCTTAGAATCGAATGGTATAAACAATGGTGCGAACTTACAGATACAAAAATACAGCCCAAAGCTTGCGTGGAAGATTAGCGGAACATTTAAAAAAGCTGGAGATAGAAAAACATCTAGATACTTTCTGAGTAATACAGGTTCTCAGGAAACTAATTTCAACTTACAGTTAGAAAAGTCTATTAGCGAAAAATGGAAATCAGAGTTGTATGTAAGTACATTCAATACAAGCTTAGGATTACTCAAGGGTTCTCAAATAGCAAATCTTACAGATCTAGCATCAGCATTACTTCAAGATGAACCTTTTTTCACCTCAGATAAAAGAAGTTTTTCTATAGATGCTCCCAAACAAAAGGTTAATCATCACTTACTAAAGCTCAATAATAAATATTTTTTTGATGACAACACATGGTTAGAATTTACGCTAGCAAGTCAGCTGAATAATAGAAAAGAGTTCGATGTAAGAAGAGGTGATCGTTCAGAAATTCCCTCCTTAAGTCTAAAGCAGTATAGTCACTTTGCAGAAGCTAAAATCAGTAAGGAATTCGATGATCACTGGAGCATAAGAACAGGTTATCAGTTTAACCTTGTAGATAACACAAACGATCCTGAAACTGGTATTTTACCGCTTATTCCAGATTATAGATCTTTTAATTCTGGAGCTTTTATAGTATGGACTAAAGAATTAGAAAACACCATCCTCGATCTCGGCATGAGGTACGATAATATAGTTCAAAATGTTGTATCGATCAGTAACGCTATTCCTAGAGAGATTATACGGTATGATAATACCTTCCATAATATAAGTAGCTCACTAGGTGTGTCTTACTTTCTCAGCGAGAAAACTAAACTAATCTACAACCTGGGATATACAAGTCGTAGTCCAGGTATTAACGAACTCTATAGCCAAGGGTTACACCAAGGGGTAAGTGGCATAGAAGAAGGAGACAACAGCTTACAAGTAGAAAAATCTCTGAAAACTTTACTCAGTGTAATCACAAACATAAATAATAAGCATTCCTTGGAGGCTCAAGTCTATTACCAACATATAAAAGATTATATCTACTTAGAGCCTCAGGATGAAATCAGACTTACGATAAGAGGAGCTTTTCCCGTTTTCAAATACCAACAAACTGATGCAAGAATATTTGGCTTAGATATACTAGGCACTTATTATGTAGTAGAACCGCTATCTATCAGTCTTGCATATAATTACATCCATGCTGATGACTTAGCAAACAATCTACCTCTAATTAACATCCCTTCGAATAATGTTAAATCTAAATTAGTTTATAACTTTCTTAAGCATGTAAAAATTGGGAATAAAAAACTAGAAAATCTAGAACTAGAAATAAATAACAAATATGTTTTCAGACAGAATAGAATACTTATTTCTCAAGATTTTGTAGCGGCTCCCGAAGCATATAATCTAGTAGGAATGACATTTTCTGGTGACCTGCAGTTATCTAGTAATAGATTACGAATTGTTGCTTCGGTAGATAATCTTCTGAACACTACTTATCGAGATTATCTAAATAGACAAAGATATTTTGCGGATGACCTAGGTGTTAATTTTACACTGGGGCTAAGTCTTAAATTTTAGGTCATTTTTGTAAATTCTTTATCTTTTTATAATCTATAATACCAATTCTAGTTTAGAATGACGGTAATTATTTATTTTGTTCTTCATGTTTCTTCGTTAAAAAGCCTCGCCGAACCTATGGGTTCGCCTACGTTTTTTGCCTTGATCCATTTTGAACAATTCTAAATCCTTTTCCGTCATCTAAAAATAGAAATGGTATAAAATCCATGATTCAGAAAAATTAGCATACCTGAGGTCTAGATCAATTAATCCTCCAAAAATACGGTGTGAATAAAATAAGTATACTGAATAATTCTAATCTACCCAAGAGCATAATAAAAGCTAATACACACTTACCCGCAGCTGGCACCTGAGCAAAGTTATCTACTGGACCCAGCTGTCCTATGGCAGGGCCAACGTTACCTAAAGAAGTTGCTACTGATCCCGCGGCACTCAATAAAGGTTGTTCAAAATCTACCAGAATGAAGCTCATTACGAAGGTACCTAAAAAGAAAATAATAAGATATATCAATAGAAAAACCAGTACATGGGTAAGGATCTTAGGTGCTACAAGATTACCATCTATGCGAATTCTTATCAGTGAATTAGGATGCAATAGTCGCTTAAACTCTAAGAAAGAATTCTTAGCAAAGACAAGATGTCTTATAAACTTAATCCCACCAGCTGTAGACCCAGCACACCCTCCGGCAAATAATAGGAAAAAGAAAAACATGGTAGTAGAAGGATGCCATGAAGTATAGTCTGCTGATACAAATCCAGTCGTCGTAATGATAGAAATAATCTGAAAAGCTGCAGCTCTAAAAGAACTTTCTAATCCGCGGTCTGTCGTATTATATATAGACAGGGTAATCATGAAGACTGTAATGCATACAAAGAAAACATAAGCTTTAAATTCATCACTAGCCCACACTTTAGAAAATTTGCCTTTTACCCCCGCATAAATCAAGGAATAATTGGTTCCTGCGAGAAACATAAAAAATATAATAGTGTACTGTATGAGTGGGCTAGTAAAATGAGCTATACTAGCATTCTTAGTAGAAAAGCCTCCAGTTGCAATAGTCGTAAGACCGTGATTCAATGCATCATAAGCTGTCATACCTTCGAGAAATAATACAACAATGAGGATAAGTGTGATACATACGTAGAGTAACCATAATCGCTTAGCCGTTTCCTTAATCCTAGGATGTATCTTGTTAGAGGTAGGTCCAGGAGATTCTGCAACAAACAATTCTACGCCACCTATTCCTAGGAGTGGAAATATCGCTACGGTAAGGACAATAATTCCCATACCACCGATCCACTGGGTCATACTCCGCCAGAGCAGTATCCCCTGTGGTAAAGCTTCTATATCTGTAAATATGGTTGCACCTGTTGTGGTAAGTCCAGAGATGCTTTCGAAAAAAGCATTGACATACTGACTACAAGCACCAGCAAAAATATAAGGTGCTGCACAGACCAGTGATGTAAAAATCCAGGCTAAACTTACAATCAGATATCCCTCTCTTTTTCCGATAGATTTATTTTCAGATTTTGTAAAGTAAAAAAGCATCGCACCGAAAATTACTGATGAACCAGATGCAATAAATATTCCAGTGGCATCATAAGAGTTTACAATGAATGCGTAGATTCCAGGGAAGCACATAAGTAAGCCAAGGAAGAAGATTACTATCCCTATAATATTAAATACTATTTTGTAATTTATAAACATTATTTGAAGGTCTCTTCTACCCTTTTGATCGCCTCAGGTAAAGCGAATACAATAATTTTATCGCCCATCTGCAAGGTAAGGTTACCACTGGGTATGATGCTGTAATCTCCTCTTATAACACCCGCCACGATAGATGAATCTGGAAGCTTAAGTTCACTAAGTGTATGCGATGTGATTCTATTATTTTTACTTATCTCGAATTCTATGATCTCCGCATCGACTCCGTGTAAGGTGGCGATGGCTTCTACTTTTCCTTTTCTTACAAATCTGAATATATTATTGGCTGCTATTATCTTCTTGTTGATTATGGTATCTACACCTATGTTCTGCGATATATGGGTATAGACATCGTTATCTACTAATGCGATTGTTTTGTAGACACCAGAATTTTCGGCTACTAGACTGGATAGAATATTGATTTCAGAATTAGGCGTTAGTGCAATGAAGGCGTCCATATTCGATAAGCCTTCTTGTAATAATAATTCTTTGTTGCTAGGATCTGCTATGGTAATAAGGCAATTGGAAAGGATATTAAGAAATTCCTTGCCCTTAGACTTACTTTTCATTACCACTGTAACATTATAATCATTCTGTAATAACTCTGCTGTTCTTAGAGCCAGCGAAGTATCCCCTATGATCATAATACTTTTTATAGCCTTGGTATCTTTTCCTAGGAATGGCATAACATGACTTATATTATCAGATCTTACACTTAGATAGAGATGGTCTCCTTTTTTCAGGACTGTTCTTCCTCTAGGAATAATTGTTGTGTGATTTCTTAGAAGAGCAACTCCTCTAAAATCAAAAGACTCTTGACCTCCATTATTAATTTCAGAAATTTGTTTACCGACGAGATTAGAATTATGATCTATCGTTAGACCCACAACATTAATCTGTCCTTTCTCAAATTCAAAAATATCAGTTAGACTAGCAGCTTTAATTAATCTTTTTATCTCGTTTGCTGCAAGTAAGTCTGGGCTAATCAGAATATCTACACCTATCTGCGCAAAATATGCTCTTTGGTCTTTTGATAAAAATTCTGAATTATTAATTCTTGCTATGGTTTTTCTTGCTCCCTGCTGCTTAGCCAGAAGAGCACTCAATAGATTTGTCTCTTCAGAGGTTGTGACTGCAATAAAAAGATCCGCCTTTGAGATTTCTGCATCTCTCAGTACATCTATGGACGAAGCATTACCTCTAAGACTCATGACATCTAATTTAGCTGCCGTCTGATCTAGGATTTCTTCCTCACAGTCTATGATCGTAATATCCTGATTTTCTCTTGATAACAATTTGGCAAGATGATATCCTACTGAACCCGCCCCAGCTATTATTATTTTCATGATTTTTGAAACTACACCATAGCATTATTATCAAATAAATGCATCTAAATTAAAATATACAACAAAGGTACAGATAGTTTGAATTATATATAGCAATTAAGCTTACTAGAATTTAGTCTTACGATCCTACGGACTACTCATGCTCTCATCCCCTCGTATGATAAACTGTCTTTCTAGATGTATTTTCAACATATTCACTCGCTCATGCCTCGTGACGATTTGAATACATACCCAGCACTTATGTATTGTAACGCAAATCACATAATCACTTTCTAATTTACGTGAGTTTGGAGTTATACCAATTCTAGTTTAGAATGACGGTAATTATTTATTTTGTTCTTCATGTTCCTTCGTTAAAAAGCCTCGCCGAACCTATGGGTTCTTTGCTAGCCCGCCCGCTTAGCGGTTCTCTTATTTAAAGCACTTTCGTACTTTATTCGACTACGTCGAACTCATTCGTTCTTGCCTTGATCCATTTTGAACAATTCTAAATCCTTTTCCGTCATCTAAAAATAGAAATGGAGTTAGAAGAAGCAGAATGTTTCAGCGCATCCTATGAGATTATGATGAAGTGTATTATATAAATTTGGTTCGTTCTTTTAGATAACGTAAAGTAGCAAAAAGTCATAATACAGTTTCTACTAAACTTATAAAGTCATACATTAATCTATGACAGATTTTCCAGTATAAATACCTACATTAACTATATAAATGAAGGTAGTTACATTTGGAAGCTACAGTACGAATAACTTCTGAATAGACCTTGCAGATTCAGTTTTTATATGTAAAAAGTAAGTCCCGCTTGCCAAATTCCTTACGGACAGATCAAAAGATTGTACGTTGCCGTAAGAGTTTTGGATAACAACTTCACCAAATGAATTATATATAATCGCAGAAATTTGCTGTGCAGTTTTTGGTAAAGTAATTATAGTATAATCTTTTGCTGGGTTTGGAGCAATTGTGAATTGAGAACTACTACTAGCGATCTCATCAGTATTGGATATAACAGATGAGAGGTCAATTTTGTACATTGATCTACCATAAGTCGCCAAATATAGAGTGTTATTTTCATCATCTATTTGCAAGTCTGTTACGATAACAGAAGGGAGATTTATCCCTAAAGTTTCCCAGCTTTCACCTTGATTCGTAGATATAAACAGTCCTGCATCTGTTCCTATGATGATATTGCCTACATTATCTGTGACCACATCATTGATAGGAATATCTGGCAAGGTAGCACCTAGGGCTGTCCAGTTTTGACCTCGATCCTCGCTGACATAGATGTTGCCATTATCTTCTCCGTATCTATAACCTGAAAATGTTACATATACCTTATTAGAATTTTCTCGATCTGCGTATACTTTAGTCACCCACCTGACAGGAAGATCGTCAGAAATTTTCGTCCAATCTATTCCTCCGTCTTCAGTCACCCATACATTACCATCATCCAGACCAGCATAGATAATTTCGTTATCTATAGTGGATACATCTATCGTCGTCATCGTTCCGAATCTTCCGCTACCCGACCCAGGACCATTGCTCAAGTCAGGACTTACAAGGGCCCAAGTATCACCTGCATCTGTAGTCTTATACAGCTTATTAGAACCATAATACAGCGTTTCGGCTTCGCTGGGGTCAAAGGCTACCGGTGTGTCCCAATTATTTCTCTCATCTGCCCCTATAGTAGGTGTTATCTCAACGAACCCTCCAGATGAGCCAAAGAAACCTCCTCTATAAAACTGACCGGCTTGTGTAGACGTAAACCAGTAAGAGTCATCAATAGAATTGGCCAATGGCTGCATCCCATCACCATCGTTGATCTTCTCCCAATTGTCAATACCGTCAGATGTTACTGACCTCCAAGAACCATTATCCTGTGCTCCACCATATATTATGTTACTACCATTTACATTGACATGCAATCTGTAGAATTGAGTAATTGGGAGATTATTAATTTTTTCGAAGTTGGTACCATTATCATCACTTTTGTATACTCCACCATC
>Ga0209187_1001590_pt1 | contig 25307 bp, 19 predicted proteins | sample BantaG_FD_187430 | JGI IMG/M metagenome (GOLD analysis project Ga0209187, IMG submission 187430) | Marine algal microbial communities from Bantry Bay, Ireland - BantryBay_4 metaG (SPAdes) (version 2) | ecosystem: Host-associated > Algae > Red algae > Unclassified | place: Bantry Bay, Ireland...
GTTGGGGTTCCTTTCACGACAGTATCACATTAATGCCTACTTTGCAAGAGCCTCTTAATACAACCACATTTCCTTTTTAAGTTAACTAATGGCTTAAAAATAACAATTGTAAAGATATGAGCGGGACAGAACTTTCCACGAGCCAAATGGTTTCCGCTTCTAATTATTTATCTTCTCAAAACAACAGTACAATATTAATACCCAGCATTTTGAGTCAAGTTAGGATTATTAGTAATTTCCAATGGTGGAATGGGTAGCAAATAATCTCTGGCGGCACTAAAGTTTTGTGTGCCTTGTAGCTCGGTTTCAAAACCATTTGGTCCGAAAACCTCATCGCCCATTTTTCTTCTCACAATGTCGTACCATCTTTTCTGTTCAAAGGCCAATTCTAATCTTCTTTCCTCTAAAACATCGGCAACGGTGGCTCCTGAAATGTCTGCGGGTGTCACACTTGGCGCACCGTTTCCATCGCCATTTCTTGCTCTTTGCCTAATCATATTTATCCATTGGTCTGCTTCTCCCGAATTACCAATTTCAACGGCAGCCTCCGCCGCAATTAAAAGTACTTCAGCAAAACGCATCAACTGATAATTAGAATGTGAATCCCGTCCGCTTGTATTCGCCTGCGGTAAATCACCAGCCATTGCGGTGTATTTAGAAATATGTGGACGATTTGCATTACGCCCATCTAAGCTGGAATAATCTGTATAGCGAAGGACATTGGCATCGTTATCAATTGCCTCCGCATCAAAACAGACTTGCTTTCTGTAGTCTCCATCATCCCAGGTATCATATACTTTTTGTGCGGGCACCATTACCGACCATCCTCCAGAAGGATAATAAGTTGCCTGACCAAAGAAGCCTGTAAAAGCAGCCAGATAATCTCTGGATTCATCATTTACATTAGTTCCCACAAAGTCAATTATAAAAATGGGTTCTGCAGAAGCATCCGTATTCACGGCGTGAAAAATATTTCTATAATCCGGCTCCAATGCCAGGTTATACAATCCTGCATTGTTGATAACATTAGTCGCCTCATTGTAGGCTAATTGATATGCGCCTCTGGTGAGATACACACTTGCCAGATAAGCACCGGCTGCTGCTTTACCCGGAAGGGCTCTGTTCGTCTGCGAATCGGGTAACCACTCTTTGGCAAATTCAAAATCGGCGATGATGTTTTCATATACGGTTTCCACAGCTGTTCTTGGTGCCACAGATGCTTCAACCGTAGTCGTCGTCTCATCCAAATATGGAATGTCTCCAAAAAGCCTGACCAAATGATAGTAGGCAAAAGCTCTTACAAATCTTGCCCGGGCGGCTATCTCTTCCTTCACCTCAGCTTCTTGTCCTTCAAGTACTTCCAATTCACGAAGCGTTTCATTCGCACCTCTTACTACCTGATAAAGGCGCGGCCAGAAACTTCTTTCTGGATTAGAAGGATTTAAAATAAGCGGATTACTGGCAGAAACCGTAAACTGGTCGTGTTCAATTCTATCGGGATTTGTAGAAGGATTTCCTATATCTACCATATCTGACCGCAACATTACGGTTAAGCCCAAGGCTCTGGACATAAATGCTCTGGCATCTAAATGACCATAAGCACCGGCAATGGTCGTCTCCACGGTTTCCAAATCGACTGTCCGTTCACTAGGCTCTAATTGACTTAAAGCATCCTCCTCTAATTTCGAACAGCCCAATAATGTTAAACCAAATGTTAAGGCAATAAAATATTTGTATTTTTTCATATTATAATTTTCTTTTTAACCTGGCATTTAAATAATTGTATTTTTTTACAACCTGTCCCGACAATTTTAATTTCGGGAAGCGAAACGGCAGATACCATTTAAAAATGGGCTCCCCGCTTTCCATTCAAATGTTGCCCAGCTAACGCTTCAAAAGCCGACGCTTCAAGCAACATAACCATTGCAATCGGGGCTAATTTTCCAACCTCATCCGTATCTGCGAACATTCTAAATATAGTTCTACTACGAATTTAATAAGAGATTGAATTTTAGAGTTAGAGAAATTAAAATACAAAAATATTTAAATTACCCCTGCCGTCATCGCCGAAAAATCGGAGAGAAACGGAGATTTTATCGGCGATCTCTCCTATTGATTGTAAAAGAGAGATACCTGATAATTTGTTCCGTAAACTCCACAAATTTCTGGTATGACGTTTTTTCTGCTTTCCCTTTGTTTCATTAAAATGGTAGCAGAACCCCAAATATAAAGCCGTCAAGTTAATATTCATTTAAAATTTAAAGTTAAGACCAAAAGTAATAGACCTCAGATTAGGATAATTACCATAATCATGTCCTTGAATAACATTATCATCTCCACTACTTTCGCCACCACTACCAAAGTAACTCACCTCGGGGTCTAATCCGGAATAATTAGTGAAGGTTAGTAAGTTTTGAGCGCTAACCGTCAGTCTTATTGAACTGAATCCAACATTTTGTAAAGTTCCGTCAGGCAAAGTATAGCCTAAAGCCAGGTTCTTAAGTCTTGCATAACTGCCGTCTTCCACAAAACGAGAGGAGCGTTCTCTGCCTCTAATGGCTGCTCTTGGAATGTCAGTTTCTGTATTTTCCGGCGTCCACGAATTCAATATATCGGTTACGCTATTACTGTCGCCGTTATACAATTGAACAGCGGTAAGGTTATAAATGTCTCCACCAACAGCTCCTTGAAAAAAGATATTTAAATCAAAATTTTTGTAAGATAAAGTATTGGTGACACCATAGGTAAAGTCAGGATTTGGGTCACCTATAATCTGTCTGTCATTGTCATCAATCATTCCATCAAAGCTCCCTTCTTCATTGGCAACTTCTGTAAACAAAGGCTCTCCGGGTATGGCGTTTCCTTCTTCATCAAAAGAAACGGCTGCCAAAGCTGTCCCTTCTGGAATATCACCACCTTGATATACACCTTGGTAATCTAATCCCCAAAAAAGACCAATAGGTTCACCTTCCTGCAAAATGTAAGTAGAGCCTCCAGAGAAATATCCAGGAGCTCCACTACCTATCAATTCTGTGCCAGAAGATAGTTCTACTACTTCACTTCTGTTTCTTGAATAGTTAATATTAGTAGTCCATCTAAAGCTATTTTTATTAATGTTGTTTGAAGTTAAAGACAACTCAATACCATTATTATTTATAGCACCAACATTTTTGAGCACATCTAAATCAGTTGTTCCTAAGTAAAAATTGGAAGCTCTGTCTATCGCTAAAAGGTCTTCTGTGTCTATGTTGTAATAGTCTGCGCTAAACGTAATTCTATCTTCAAATAAACCAATGTCCAAACCAATATTTGTTTGTATAGAAGTTTCCCACTTTAAATCCGGGTTGGCTTCACGCGCTAATTCTACACCAAAAGCTCCACCAACCTCAGAAGGTGGCTGCACATTATATATAGCCAACGATTCATACGGGCCGATGGCTTGATTACCCGTCAACCCATAACTCGCTCTTAGTTTTAGGTTAGATATTGTGGGGTTATCAATTAAAAAGTTTTCCTTTGAAACCTTCCAGCCAAGGGCAACAGAAGGGAAAATGGCATATTTATTATTTGCTGCAAAGTTTGATGCGCCATCTCTACGCACTGTACCAGTCAACAAATATTTGTCAGCCCATTCAAAATTAACCCGTCCAAAAACGGACTCTATTTCCGATTCAGAGAAACGGGAATCAATGGTGCGTTGGTCAATCAGCCCGGCTTCTAAATTATACCATTCAAAGGCATCCGTCAATAAACCTCTGGCAATAGCTTCAAGTACTTCGGTAGTACTTTTTTGATAAGAATGACCAACTGTTGCGGTTACATTACCTTGCCCAAAAGGTGTGGTATAGGTTAGATAATTTTCATTAAGCAACCTGGTTCTTTTTACGGATTCTAAAAACGCTCCGCCGGCAGAAAGCACAAAGGTCTGCGGTTTAAAATAACCTTCTGTACTATTTTGAGTTCTGTAGCCCAAGGTGGTTTTAAAATTCAGCCCCTTCAATATTTCAAAATCAGCGTACACATTTGTTCTTGAATTATCAGTTTTAGTTTCGTTTTTTATTTGTGTCGCTACTGCCCACGGATTTTCAATATCATCTCCCACCGTATTTTGGGAGAAATTACCATCCTCATTAAACCTTCCAACATCGGGTGAAAATCTGAAAGCTAAAGCAACCACATCGTCTCCTCCTCCGTTTACCGAACCAATAGCATCACTTCCGGTCGATTGAGTTGAAACGCCATTTTGCTCACTTCTACTTGCAATACTGTTCATTCCTACTTTCAGTCTCTTACCAACTTTTGCATCAACATTTGCCAAAAACTGAATTTTTTCGAAGTCAGAATTAACAACGATTCCTTCCTGATTAAAGAAGGTTCCAGACAAATAATAGTTAACATTGTCACCACCTCCAGAAACGGACAATTGGTGATTTTGTGTATTTCCAGTTCTATAAATTTCGTCTTGCCAATCTGTATTCTCCGTTCCTTGAGCATAAGGCGCATCTCCAGCATTAGCGCGAATCATGTTTTGATATTGAGCAAATCCGCTCGCATCCAGCAAGTCCAATCTATTAGTAGTTTGCTGAGTAGAATAACTTGAATTCAACTCTACGGTCGCTTTTCCGGGTTTACCTTTCTTAGTCGTTACCAGAATAACGCCTCCCGAACCTCTTGAACCATAGATGGCCGTAGCCGATGCATCTTTTAAAATCTCAATCGACTCAATGTCGTTCTGTTGCGGAAAAGCAGCTCCAACGAAACCATCAACCACCACAAGCGGGTCACTACTTGCATTTAATGATGAACTACCTCTAACTTTAATAGAAATACCCGCACCCGGCTCGCCACCATTTTGTGTTTGAACAGCCACTCCTGCCGCTCGACCCTGAAGTGCCTGAGCAGCATTTAATACCGGAATAGCTTGAAGTTCTTCTGCACTTACAGAAGACACACTACCAGTAACATCACTTTTTTTAACCGTTCCATAACCAATAACTACAACTTCGTCTAATACTTCCGAATCTTCACTCAAAGTGATATTGATGTTGGTTTGTCCATTTACAGAAATGATTTGCGTTTTATAACCGATGTAAGAAATCTCCAGCACAGCATCGGAGGAAGCTTTTAAGCTAAAACTACCATCAACACCGGTAGAAGTTCCGGTATCGGTTTCTTGAATAGCAACTGAAACTCCAATTAAAGCCTCACCATTTTCATCGATAATCTTACCACTAATTAGCTCTTGTGCATTTACGCTTATGGAAGCCATGCAGGCAAACAGCACCAGGATTTTCATTAGCCTTTTGGTAGGTACCATAAAATTTTCTTTTAGATAATTCATTATTAATTTATAAAAAAATCGATTTAAATGATGTCTAATCACCAGATAAATCAATTAGAAAGAATTATGACAATATGTTAATGTACAAGCCAAAAATTCAGGACTAAAATTATTAATCTGGTATTTAAACAATTGGATTTTTTTGAAGCGAAACGATAAATTTATTTAGAAACGGGCTTCCCGCTTTCCGCTCAAATGCAATTGCCCTGCTTCAGTAGCTATGCTGCAAAATTGCATAACCGCTGCAATCGGGGCTAAACTTCCAGCTTCACTCCTACTTACAAAAGTTTCAAATATAAAATCATCGGGATAGTAAAAGGCAATAAACGAAAAGAGGAATGACTAAATAGACACTCCTCTTTTCATGTATTAAAATATCTGTTCCATTTTTATATTATCTCAACAGGCTGTTTGAAGTTTACTAATCTTCGCCTACCGTAGCTTCTGAAGAATTTTGGTGATAAGGAGACTCAAGATTTACCTCAGGATTTAAATCTTCGCCTGCCACTCTTCCCTGAAAGTCATCCTCAAAAACAACTGTTTCAGCACCAGAATCCGAAGAATATATCACTATATCGTCAACGTGATAAACACCATCACTTACTGCTGAATTTGAGGCGTACTTCCATTGAAAATTGTGCGCACCATCTATTACAGTAGCTAAATGCTCAGCAACCATTTCAGCATCATTAGGGTCTCTGGTAGTACTTGGTGCATCGGCGATTACTGTTTGTCCACCAATTGCAACAGCGTAAATTGGGGCATTGGTACCATCAGCAGCCCAACTTATCTCAACACTAACCCATTCGTTTGCCACTCCTTCCGGAAAATTAGCAGCGGCAATAGTCGCATCAGAAGCGCCTTCACGGAATTCATTTGGTGCGTTATCCTTAAGTCTTACTTCTACTATTGAGTTTTTACCAGTTGTAGAACTTCCAGTAACATTAATAAACGCGTCTTGAATATCCATATCAACAGGGCCTTCCGCTACTCTGTACCTACAAGTCATTTTTCCGGTTTTAATAGAATCAACATTTAATCTAAGCTCACCAGTATCGTCTTCTTTTGAATCTGTAATGAGCGCATACCTATTTTTAGCTGCGGTAACCTCTACTGTTTCGGTACTTGTACCCATTTCTCCATCGGAGGCAGTTACCGTTAATCTCACATCGTAAGTACCCTCAGCAGCAAAGGTATGCGTAGGGCTTTCTTCAGTTGATGTTCCGTCTCCACCAAAGTCCCAGGAAGAATCGAAAGACTTATCATCAATTCCATTTACAACTGAATTGTTGGTAAAATTATACGTTAAAGAGTTCTCCGCATCAACCTGAGCATCGAAGCTGGCTACAACAGTTGAAGGATCGGTCATCGTCATAGAATCATCGTCATCATCATCATCTTTATTACAGGATGTGACCATAACTAGTGGCAACAATATAGTTGCCAGAAGCGTTAAATTCAATTTTCTTTTAAAAAATAAAGTTTTCATTTAAGTTATTTATATAAGTGGATTAAAAAATGTTTGATTATGATTATGATTTAAGGTGTTTGTTATTGAGCCTTCCATAAAAGGAAATTTATTTGGCAAGCAGCTCCTCCATTACGCTACTTACTTATTTTGCTTATAATTTTTACTAAATTTTTTCACTCCTAACAAGTGGGATATCATCGCTTTTTTAGCACCTTCGGCATCTTTATCAGCAATCATATCCAAAATACTGCGGTGCTCTTTAATCGTTTTGAGGTTGTTGCTTTTATTGCAAACTTTCAATTTTGTAAAACTTTTAACAATTTCTGGAGTGATAATCATCATTAAAGATTTGAGTACAGTATTTTTACCAGCTTCGGCAATTTTAATGTGAAACAAAAGGTCTTCTTCAATAGCAAGGTTGTCATTCATTAATTTTTCTTCGTATTGATTAAGGGCATTGCTCATCTGTACCAAATCATCTTTTGTACAATTAATGGCTGCAAGCCGTGCCGCTTCTGCTTCTAATAAAATACGGGTTTCTACTAAGGACTTAAAATCGGATTGCTCTAATTTTAAGATGTCTGTTATCAGCCCCTCAAGTGCAACTATGCCAATGCCGTTAACCGTTGTACCGCTTTGGGGTTGTACTTTTACAATACCATACAATTGTAGTTTGTTTATGGCTTCGCGCACCTGCCCCCGGCTAACGCCAAAATGTTCTGCCAGTTTGCGCTCTGGTGGCAATTTTTCGCCCGGTTTTACCACGCCTGAACTAATCAGGTCTTTAATCTGTGTAATGATTAAATCGACTGGGTTTTCAATTTTTATTTTTTGTAAATTTTCAAGCATAATTGCCAAACCATTAATTGGTTAACCAATTTTGGTTGTCCAAATGTAGGAAATAGAATTTGACTTAACAAAATTTAAACTGATATTTTTAAAATAAAATTGAAATACACAAGAATAAAATAAATGAAAAATTGATTTATCTTTATTTGTAAAATCAACTAAATCTAATAACTAAGATTTTAAATTTATAACTGGAGATAACATTTGTGAAATAAATTCAATTGGATTACCTACCAGTATATAACATAAAACAACAATTAATACTTTGTGCTATAAAGGATTATGGCAATCGCATAAAATCTGATGGCCGATTATGTAATAAAATCTAACATTATATTTTTAGAAATGTTATTTTTTTTGTGGTTTAATACGACTTAGCGCACTCTAAAAATTAGCCCCGACAGAAGTGGTTATACCATTTTTATGTTTGGCCTTTGAAGCGTTGGCAAAATGGTATTTGAACGGATGGCGGGACCAAAATTTCTACGAGGGGAAACCTTTTCGCTTCTAATTTTTTTTGCTAATTATTTAAATCATTTTTTATGCGATTGCCTTGTATAAAGGATAAATCAGTCTAACACAAAGTTAGATAGGTCATATTTTTTTATTCTTCCAAAAATTAAAGCTTCAAAATACTTAGAAAATTTTCGACTCCCAGTCTCATTTAACTAATTGAAAACCAATATCATACAGCAATATTCAATATAACTTTTGTACACTTTTGATTAGAAAAAGTCTAAAAATTGTCCTTTAAAGAAATATCCGATTATTCTACCTTTATCATATTATTAATCATTTAACACATTAACCAAGTACTTTTTTACTTTTAATTGAACATCATTATAATCTTTATAGAAAAGAGGCCGCCTTAAAAAGCAGCCTCTTTTTATTTCATTTTTATTTTACTAACAAGTAAAGCATTATACCGAAAAAAATTGAAGAGGTAAAAACTGATTTGCTCTAAGATAAGGTTACATTTTTTAGGACAAGTGCAAACCTGTTTACTCAACTACAACTTTGCGCAATACATTATTTACTTTAATTAAATACATGCCAGCATTCCAACCAGAAACATCTATTAAAGTATTATTGGTGACTTTGTTTGCATAAAATATTTTACCATCTAAATTGTAAATGACAACCTCTTTTTCAAACGTGCCTACTTCTAAATTAAAATAATTTTGAGTTGGGTTTGGATATGCTTTTATAAGCAAGTTATTAAAACCAGTTTCGCTAACATTAGTAGGTTCATCATTGTTTGCATTAAATGTTGGTGCAAGGGTTGTAAAATTTCCGGTACCATTCGGGCTTCTGGCAAAAGAAAAATCTGTTGTTGAGTTAACATAACTTACTTCATCAATTATTACTTCTATTGGGTTGGTAAGAAAAATACTTTCTGCAGTAGAAGATAATTTAAAGTTTGCGTGTAAGCCTGTTTGGTCTGTATCATCATCTGCCCAAACAATTAAATATTCATTTGCAGCTATATTTGTTCCATCTGGAAATTGCCATTGCATTAAATCATCTGCATCATCCGATAAAAAATAACCATCTAAACTTATGGCTGCGTTAGTGTTGTTATACAGTTCTATCCAATCATCAAACTCTTCATTTTGGTCAAAAACTGTTGAATTATTGTCTGTCATAAATTCGTTGATTACAATATCTCCAACCATATTATTAGTTGTTGTGGCGGTAAAGTTATAAAATTCATATTCCGCTCTTTTAGGTGAAAACATACCTGCATTTCCATTTTCTGCATAAATATAATATTGTGTAAAAGCGTTTTCTACCTCAAAGTCAATTGCAAAAACGCCATCATTAGCATCGCCGTCATTATGCAAGCCGTCATCAAACATTTCTATTTTATTAAAAGGCACTTCCTCATCTATTCTATAACTTAAATATGCAATATCGGCATTTGTTATTGAAGCAGCTATTGTTATTGTTTCAGCAATAATTGGGCTTGTACTTGAAAAGGTAATGTTATCAATACTTGGTTCTGTTTGTGTAAAATCGCTCAAACCTAACAAATAGTTATTTCTACCATCCATCAAATTAGAAATTCCTGGTGTATTTCCACCGCCTGGCCCACCGCCACTATTAATATCTGTAGTTAAGTTGTCTATAAAATTGTTGTAGGTAAAAAGTTTATTTTCATCGGCTTCAACTGCTTCATTAATTGTAGTTTGTAAAGCCTGAGCCGTTGTTAAGTAAGCATCGTTTTCAAAATTTTCTAACAGAATGGTTTTAAAATGAGCCAGGTACATTCTTTTGTACATTGGTACACTCAACAATTTTTGAACTAAAGGGAAATCTGAATCATTTTCATTTAACAAATAGCTCATTTGTTGTTTTTGGGTTGTACTGTTTAAATTTCCAGAACCTGTCATACTAAACCGACCAAAAGACTCATTTAAATCCCAAACAATTGGTATAAATCTATTAAAATCATCTTTGTATAAATAATAATTTTGTGCAAAAGCTCCGATATAACTATCTAAATTTACAACTGCATTGTTAAAGGCTAACATCCACAAAACTCTATCCACATCTAAAATATTTTCGATTTCGCTGGTATAATTTTCTAAAGAATCGCAAAGGTTTATTAGTTCTTCCCAGCCATAATCAGATTTTATTTCATAAGCGTTGTAATAGTTTGTGCTATCTTCTCCTAAATAAACCAAATTTGGAAAATCGTTACTTTGTGGGCCAGCACCTTCTGGTGGATTGCATTTTACAAAAGTATTATTCTTAGAACCAAAATGGCTATCAAGAAATGTTTTACTTATTGCCTCCGAATTACTGTATAAACCAATTAATGCTCCGTTTACATAAACATTTGCAAAATTAGAAAGTGGAGCATCCATATATTGCCGTAATATTTGGTATGATAAAACTTCACGAAGAAATGATGGATCTTTAGCAACGTTGCTTAATTTAATATCTTTAAAGCCTTCGTAGTCATGTTCTTTATAAGTATCTAATTCTATATGAAAAGGATTTTTGGTTTGGTTTCGATTATAGGTGCTGTTACCTTTATATTTCACACCAACGCTATCAAATAATTCTCCATTTATACTAACCGATTGTGCCAAAATATAGCCATCCTCACCAGCTTTTTCATTATCTAAAAGTTGATCCCAATTGCTTTCCGTAAAATTAATTTCAATGGTTTGAATGGTTTCTAAATCATATAAATCCTGCGCAATACATATAGAATTTATAGTTAAAAAAATGAATAGTAAAATTTTTTGCATAATCTGATTTTAATTTATTGTTTTAATTCTATTAAGACAGTTAATTTATAGAAAGTCCTACTTTAAACTAAAGTATTTCTTTAAGTTTAAAAATTATCACTCCAAACATCTATACACTTCAATTTTCATTAAAATAAAAGTTGCCTAATTTGTAATTGCTACAGTTTTTAATTCTTGCATATCTTTGAGCACATTTTAAATATAATAGGATAACACAAGCCACACTAATTTAGCTTTTATATTTAACAAATAGATTAAATTTTATAAATGAAAATTTTAAAAACCCATTATCATCCTGATATTACAACTTTAGAAAATAAAACTATTTTTACAAGGTTAGCCGCAAGAAGTATAGTTATAAAAGAAGATAATATTTTGCTATTATATACAGAAAGATATGAAGATTACAGTCTACCTGGCGGAGGTTTAGATTTAGATGAAGACAAAATAACAGGAATGATAAGGGAACTTAGCGAAGAAACCGGCGCAAAAAATATTAAAAATATAAAATCCTTTGGCATTTATGAAGAGTACAGGCCCTGGCACAAAACAAACTTTGATATTCAGCATATGATTTCTTATTGCTATACTTGTGATATTGATAAAGAACTTGGTAAAGCAAAAATGGAATTGTACGAAACAAATAATGGTATGAAAGCAATATGGGTAAACATTTACAAAGCCATAAAACATAATATAAAAACAATGGCTACCAGCGAAAAAAAAGGAATGTCAATTGAACGGGAAACTTTTTTATTAAAACTAATAACTAAAAATATACTTTAATATTTTTAAAACTAAATTTATTCTTATGAAAATATTCGTAAACTTATTTGTAATAATATCTCTACAATTATTAGCTGCATGCAAAACAGATGAACCAACTATTGAAGTTATAAAACTATGTAATAGTAGTGAAACCTTATGCTCAAAAAAATATAACGAAACAGTATTTGCCTGCACACATAATGCTTACAACTACCCTACCGAACCATCCAATTTTTTATTACCTAATCAAAGCCAATCTATTCAGCAACAATTAAATAGTGGTGTAAGGGCTTTAATGTTAGATCTGTATTACGCAAATGATAACGAAAATATTCTATTGTATCACGGTACAAGTTTAGCAGGCGCTAACAACTTGAAAAATGAATTGGAGGTAATCGCAAATTTCTTAAAAGATAATCCAACCGAAATTTTGACCATAATTTTAGAGTCGTACATAGAGTTTGCTAATTTTGAAAAAGCGATTGAACAAAATGGCTTATTGCCTTTTTTATATTATCCGCAAGCAAATGGTGAATGGCCCATTTTGCAAAATATGATTGACAGCAATCAACGTCTGGTTATTCTAACTGATGTAAAAGATGAAAATGCTGCCCCGTGGTATATTTATGTTTGGGATGTAGCTTTTGAAACCCATTACAGTAACACTAGCCAAGCCGATTTTTCTTGCAATACCAATAGAGGCGATTCAAATAACGATCTTTTTATTTTCAATCATTTTATTACACATTCAGTTTTAGGTACAGGTGTTGTTGATTCTTCGGCTGTTATTAATCAGTACAATTATTTGCTTAATCGACTTCAAGAATGTCAAGCTTACCATTACAAATTACCTAATTTTATTACGGTAGATTTTCACGACATTGGCAATGTTATAGAAGTGGTGAACTATTTAAATGATTTGTAGTTGTTTAAGTAGAAAAAATTATATTTTTTTATTTTGAAACAAACTGATTTAATATTTTGTTATAAATTTGAACTCATCTTACAACAATAAAATGATGAACATTTAATGCCAATAAATATACCAGATACCAAAAAAGAGCGAGTTGTAATTATTGGAGCAGGTTTTGCGGGCTTTACTTTGGCCAGAAAATTAATGAAATCGGCTTTCCAAATTGTGTTGATTGATCGAAATAATTTTCACCAATTTCAACCATTATTTTACCAAGTAGCAATGGCAGGTTTAGAGCCTTCTTCTATTGCATTTCCTTTACGAAAAGCTTTTCAAAAAGAAAAAAACATACATATACGGGTTGCTGAAGTTACAGGTGTTAAAACAGAAGAAAATTATATTGAAACCAATTTAGGCCCTTTGCATTACCATCATTTGGTAATAGCAACTGGTGCGGTAACTAATTTTTTTGGCAATAAAAATATTGAGAAGAATGCTTACTCGCTGAAATCTATTAGCGAATCGCTACTGCTTAGAAATTCAATTTTTGAAGATTTTGAGAAAGCATTGATTACACCAGATTATGACAAGCGACAAGGCTTTATTGATATAGTAATTGTAGGCGCAGGACCAACTGGTGTTGAGTTGGCTGGCGCTTTGGCGGAAATGAAAAAATACATTTTACCAAAAGATTACCCCGAGTTAAATGAAAAAGAAGTAGATATTTATTTGTTAGAAGGTGGCAGTCGCTTGTTGCCTTCAATGTCGGAAAAAGCAAGTGCAGCTGCCTTAAAATTTTTGGAAGAACTGGGTGTAAAAGTAAAGCTAAATGTAATGGTTACCGATTTTGATGGAGAAACCGTTTTTACTAAAGATGGATCACAAATAAAAGCATTTAAAGTAGTTTGGGCCGCAGGTATTACTTGTAAAAAATTGAACGGTATTAATGAAGAAGCGATAACAAAAGGCAACCGTTTATTAATAAATAAACATTTGCAAGTTAAGCATTTAAATAATGTTTATGCCTTAGGCGATGCAGCAGCATTGCTTTCTACCGAATTTCCCAATGGATATCCGCAAGTAGCGCAACCTGCCATTCAACAGGCTAATCATTTGGCAACACAATTTAAAACAGGTAAATTAAAAGCATTTAAATATAAAGATTTAGGGTCTATGGCAACAGTTGGTCGTAACAAAGCAGTTGCCGATATTGGCAATAAAAAAATGTCGGGTTTTATTGCTTGGCTGTTGTGGCTATTTGTTCACTTGTTTGCCATTGTAGGGGTAAAAAACAAACTGTTTGTTTTTATTAATTGGATTTGGAATTATTTTACTTACGACCAATCGCTACGGTTAATTATTAAGCCAGAGAAGAAGTTTTAATAGATAGTTTTTATTTATCAGTAAAATCAGCCACTTAAACCTTGATAATTATTTTTAACTTTGAAACATTATATTTTATAATTAAATGATAAAGCAAGTAACCTTAAAAAATTTCCAAGCATTTGAAGCATTTAAAGAAAAATCGTTTGCACCAATAAATGTTGTTATAGGTGCTAATGATACTGGTAAAACTGGTTTACTTAAATTGCTTTATACGGTATGCAAATCTTGGGAAGAATTTGGAATTAAGCACAAAAACAACCCAGAAACATTTAAAGATATATTAACTAATAAGTTGCAAAGTACCTTTAACCCTAATAATAAAATTGTAGGTAACATAGTTAAAAAAGGGAGTAATGGTAAAATGGGAGTGGAAGTACAGTTTACTTCTGGCCAAAACATAAATTTTTCATTTGGTAAAAAAGCAACAAAAAGTATAGAATGTAATGAACACATTGATTTGCCATCAGATGATTTCAATGCAGTTTTTATTCCTGCTAAAGAAGTGCTAACTTTTGCAAAAGCAATAGAAACTTCGCGGCTAAATTTGTTTATACCTGATTTTGATGACTCTTATTTCGATTTAGTAAAATTATTAAAAATTCCGACACAAAAAGGTAGGGTACATCAAAACCTAAATGAAGTAAATAAGATTTTAGAAGATTTGTTTGAAGGCGAGATAAAGCAAGAAATGCAAAAAGGTATTGACATTTCATTTATTTATCAAAATAATGCCAACCAAAAATTTTCAATGGCAAGTACTGCAGAAGGGATTAAAAAAATTGGTGTTTTAACCACTTTAATAAGAAACAGACAATTAACACCCGGATCCGTTTTATTTTTAGATGAACCCGAAGTTACCTTACATCCAAATGCTATTAGAAGTTTGGCTGAAATCTTATTCAAAGTTTCAGAAACTGGAATTCAAATTTTTTTAAGCACACACAATTACTTTATGATTAAGCAATTATCTATTATTGCCAGACGGGAAAAGACCAAAATAAATTGCATCGCATTGGGGCGAACAAGTGATAGAAAATCTATTGGACATAATAATTACGATCTTCAAGATGGTTTACCAAACAATTCTATTGTAGAGGAGGCTTTAAAAATGTTTGATGAAGAAACCGAGCTTGATTTTGTATAAGTATGGGATTTGCAGAAAGTAGTGTAAGGTTGGATTTTCCTGATGAGAAGTATTTTCGTTTTGAAGATTTGGATACTTACCGCAGTTTATCAGGTTTATCTTTTAAAGAGATGGATGCTTGTTGGTATGATGAAGAAAACAAGATGTTTTACCTTATTGAATTGAAAGATTTTACCGAAGCAAATCTATTTGAAGAACAGAGTAGATATGGAAGAACATTCAACCTACTCAAGAAATCAATTGATAGTTTAGTGATGATGCTTAGCATGTTTTTAGCAACTTCTAAAGGTAATGAACTCAAATCTGAAATTTCTTTTGACATTCCTAAAGAAACCAAACTTTATTTTATCTCTATTCTGCATATTAAAGAAACCCAAAGAGATTACTTAAATTTTATAAGAGATAAGTACAGAAATGAGTTTATTGCCTATGCTAAACTATTTAGTTTACACCATACAATTGTAAGTAGAAAGAAGGCAATTGAAAAATTTACTTGGGTAAAAGAACCATAAATAGTTTTGAAAATAAATTTAGTTTTCAACGTAAGCTATAGTAAAACCATTCAATTTCCATATCTTCCAGCTCAAATTTGCATTGATGAAATCATTTAAAACTTTAATCTTTTTTTGGCTAAGCTTAACTACTATAGCTCAAAATATTAACGATGACTTAACCCAATATGTAGATCCTTTTATTGGCACCGGCGGTCATGGGCATACCTTTCCTGGAGCAACTGTTCCTTTTGGTATGATGCAGTTAAGCCCCGATACCCGCTTAACAGGTTGGGATGGTTGTAGCGGTTATCACTATACCGATAGCTTGGTGTATGGTTTTAGTCATACCCATTTAAGTGGCACAGGTGTTAGTGATTATGGTGATGTGTTGTTGATGCCTTATACAGGTAAAACATTTTATAATAATGGTGCAGATGGCAAGCCGGGCTACCGCTCATCTTATAAAAAAGAAAATGAAAAAGCTACAGCAGGTTATTACGAAACCTACCTTGACGAAGATGATATTTTAGTTAAGCTAACATCGAGTACCCGCTGCGGTCATCATAAGTATACATATAAAAAAGGGGAGAATAGAAAAGTGCTACTCGATTTGGTGCATCGAGATGTTGTTACTGATGCCCATCTTAAAAAAGTAAGCGATTACGAAATTGAAGGATATCGACACTCCACCGCTTGGGCAAAAGATCAGCACTTGTTTTTTGTTATCCAATTTATGGAACCGATTAAAGCTTATGAATTATTATTAGATGATAAAATTGCCGAGCTAACCGAAATAAAAGGGAAAGCCATAAAAGCCAGTTTTGATTTTGGTATTTCGAAAGCAAATAGTTTAGGTGTAAAGGTAGGAATTTCTTCAGTTGATATTGAAGGTGCCAGAAAAAATTTAGAAGCGGAGATTGCTTACAAAACCTTTAATGAAATAAAAGTTGAAGCTAAGGCAATGTGGCAAAAAGAATTAAACAAAATAAAAGTTGGTTATAATAATGAAGAATTAAGCGATTACGAAAATGATAAACTTACAACTTTCTATTCCGCCTTATATCATACCAAGATAGCACCCAATACTTTTAGCGATGTTGATGGAAGATACCGTGGAACAGATTTAGAAATTCATAAAGCAGAAGATTACACGCATTATACAGTTTTTTCATTATGGGACACTTACAGAGCTGCTCATCCGCTTTACACCATTATTGATGAAAAACGAACCAACCATTTTATAAAAACATTTTTAAATCAATATCAACAAGGTGGGCAGTTGCCAATGTGGGAGTTGGCAGCTAACTATACTGGCTGTATGATTGGTTATCACGCAGTACCAGTTATTGCCGATGCTTATATAAAAGGTATAAGAGATTATGATGCAGAGTTGGCTTTGCAAGCAATGATAGCGGCTTCAACTGCGCAACGGCTTGGCATTACCAGTTATATTGAAGAAGGTTTTTTAAGTGGTGAAGTAGAAGCAGAATGTGTTAGCAAAACTTTAGAGTATGCTTATGATGATTTTACCATTGCTCAAATGGCTGCTGCTATGGGTAAAACAGAAATTGCTGACGAGTATTTTGAAAGAGCGCAATATTACAAAAATGTGCTTGACCCAGAAACTAAGTTTATGCGTGCCAGATTAAACAACCAATGGTTTAGCCCCTTCAATGCTGCTGAAGTAAATTTTAATTATACCGAGGCCAATGCTTGGCAATATAGTTTTTATGTGCCACAAGATGTAACTGGTTTTATTGATTTGTTGGGAGGTGAAGCTGCTCTTGAAAAACAATTGGATGCTTTGTTTTCTGCCAGCAGCGAAACTAAGGGAAGAGATCAGGTTGACATTACAGGTTTAATTGGGCAGTATGCACACGGCAACGAGCCAAGCCATCATATTGCTTATTTGTATAACTATATTGGCAAACCTCATAAAACCCAAAAATATGTTAGGCAAATAATTAATGAGTTATATACTGCACAGCCAAACGGTTACAGCGGCAATGAAGATTGTGGACAAATGAGTGCTTGGTATGTTTTAAGTTCACTCGGTTTTTATTCGGTGTGCCCCGGCACCAATCAGTATGTAATTGGTTCGCCTGTTTTTGATTATGCGCATATTAAAACAACCAATGGTAAAACCTTTAGTATTAATGTAGCGCAAGAAAACTCAGGCACCGCTCCTTACATAAAAACGATAAAAAGAAAATTGTTAAACGAGCAATTAGAAGATTATACCAAAAGCTATTTAACACACGATGATATTTTAGCAGGTGGAGAATTTTTTTTTACTATGGATGACACCCCCAATTTTGAGTTTGGTAAAAACGAAGAAAATCGACCTGCTACTAAAATTGAAACAAAACAAATTGTGGCAGTTCCTGCGATATTTAAAGGAGAAAGATCGTTTAGAGAACAAACTACCATAGGTATAAATTGTGCCACACCAAATGCTATCATATATTATCAAATTGATAAAGAAGAAGCTAAAGTGTATAGCAAGCCTTTTATAATTAGTGAAGATTGCGATTTAACTATTTGGGCTACAAAAGAAGGTTATTCAGAAAGTAAAAAAGCAACAAGCGATTTTCATTTTATAGAAAACAATAAAACAATTGAATTAGCAACAGCTTATGCCAGCCATTATTCTGCTGGTGGAGATTATGCTTTAATTGATGAAATATTTGGTGGTAATGATTTTAGGGTTGGTAATTGGCAAGGTTATCAATATGTTAATTTAGAAGCTACTATTGATTTAGGTAACACAACATCATATAATGAAATAGCAGTTAATTTTTTGCAAGATGAAAACAGTTGGATCTTTATGCCTTTGGAAGTACAGTTTTTAAGCTCTAATAATGGTATAGATTTTGACTTAGTAGCAATTATTGAAAACGAAATATCGCCAAAAGAAAGTGGTAGCATAATAAAAGCGTTTAAAAGTAGTAAGGCTGGTGCTGGCAGATATATTAAAATAGTTGCTAAAAACCGACAATTTTGCCCAGATTTCCATAAAGGTGCTGGCGGTAAAAGTTGGATTTTTGCAGATGAGGTAAGCATTAAATAGCAATTAAAAATTTTGTTTATTTTTTTTTATTATAATGATACCAAAAAAGAAAAAGAATGATATATTTGCACTCTATTTAGTTAGAAAGCTAAATGAGGTTCGGTAGTTCAGTTGGTTAGAATACCTGCCTGTCACGCAGGGGGTCGCGAGTTCGAGTCTCGTCCGGACCGCTGATTTAAATCCTTGTAGCTTAATAAGTTGCAAGGATTTTTTTGTTTTTGGAGGTTTTGTAATGAAAGTTTCAATTACTCCAAATAAGGGCTTTTACCCTTGTAGTGTGTCAAATTCTGTGTCAAATTTTAGTACAGGTTCAGCCATAAAATATAATATTTATGGTGCGCTTAAAATTGGTGCTTGATAAAAGAAGAAAATTAAAGACAGGACATTATCCACTAAAATTAAAGTTTACAGTAGAACATAAAATTTGGTATAAAAGTATTGGCATTACTTTAGAGCCGAGATATTGGAATACTACACTAAGCCAATTAAGACAAAATCACCCCAACTGGCAAGTATTAAATCTTCAATTAATACAAATAATCAACCAACATCAGAAAGAGATAATTGAATGTTCACTTAATAAAGAACAAATCAATATTACTGATATTAGAAGTTTGTATAAAGCCAATACAGAGCCAGTACAAGACTTTTTTGCCTTTGCTACAACAATGTATCAACAACAAATTAAAGCTGGTAAAATGGGTAATGCAGCAACTTATAAAACTGCTTGTAATGTGCTGAAGAAGTTGTGTAAATCTACCACCTTACCATTTGAAGAAATCAACTATACTAATTTGGTATTGTGGGAAACACAGCTTAAAAGCAATGGAATTAAAACTAATAGTATTGCCAATTACTTTAGAACTGTAAGAGCCTTATACAATCAAGCCATTAAAAGTAATGTTGCTAATGCGGAACATTACCCTTTTAAACAATTCACAATTAAAACAGAAAAGACTTTAAGCAGAAGTTTAACTAAAAGTCAAATAATATCTATTAAAAATTTAGAGCTTGTTAATGGAAGTGCCATTAAAAGGTCAAGAGATTATTTTATGCTTTCTTTTTATCTGCGAGGTATTAACTTTAGAGATTTAGCATTGCTAACTAATGACAATTTACAGGACAATAGGATTACTTACAGAAGGGCAAAGACCAATAAAATCTATTCTATAAAAGTTGAACCAGTTGCTTTAGATATATTGAATAGCTACAAACCTAAAGACAGTAAATATTTGCTACCTATTATTGATGATAAATAAACTTCTGCTGAAATACCCCGAATTGCTAAAGCTGCATTGAAAAATACAAATTCTCGCCACTTAAAGAAGGTTGCAGAACAATTAGATATACCAAAACTAACCTTTTATTATGCCCGTTATACTTGGGCTAATATTGCTAAACAATTGGGTTACTCAAAAGATAAAATTGCAGAAGCTTTAGGACACGAGTATGGAAATAAAGTTACTGGTATTTATTTAGATAGTTATGGCAATGAGGTGATTGATGAAATGAATTTGGAGGTGATTAAAGCTATTGGTTAGCCGTTTTTTATATGTTTGTATTCTTCAATATCTTCCTGTGGTAATTTATTTTTAAATTGCTCAATAAAATAATCAACCTCCAAAAAACCTGTTCCTTCTTTCAATTTATTCTTGTGTTTGAGAGAGTGGTGTAATAAACATAGTGCCTCAAAATTTTCTTTAGTATTCAGTTTTGTATCTCCATTAATATGATGTGTATGTAAAAATTTTCTGTTAGTCTTTTGAGATAAATCAATTTGACAATCTCTATTTTCACAAGCCCAATTCATCTTTTCTCTATAAGCTTCTGATATTTGTCTCCACATTTTATGATAACCTTTTAATTCACCAGTAATGTGAAACATTGGATTTTCTTGATTAGCTATAAAAGCTAAAACAGCTTCATAGTATGGTTCATTTTTACCCCACCAACTTTTAAATACTTCTCTACTACAATTTTTGCATAATTTTAAATTCATATTTTCATAAACTATGCTCTCATCAGTTGAATATATGTTTACAGGCATCTTATTTGCGAACCTATAACCTCTGTATGTTTCTCTTGTTTCACAATTACATACGTGGTATTTTGGCAAGGTTTTCCATAATTTCACTCTATAACGAGGCAAATAATAAAACATCAAATATTCATCATTTCCATCATCATATATAGCAAAACCATTTTCAAATCTAATTTGATTTTCTTTTACATTTTCTACTTTTTTTAAATTAGGATTGTTAAATGCTTCAAATTTCATATTGAATTTTTCTTTCAAGTAATTTGCTGCTTTTCCTTCAATAAAATTATATGTTGCATTAATTTTCATTGAATAACTCTTTTGCTAATTTTTCATTTGAAGTGACAATTCTAAATTCTACTCTCCTTGATTTTTGGTTATCTGGAATATCTATACTATCTAAATATGCGTAGTTGCCAAACTCATTTAAAGTTCTTGAATAGGAGAAGCCAATAGAAGTAAACAAAAAGTCCATTCGTTCTTTATCCTTTTTCTTCGCATCCAAATAAACTGGTTGTTCTCTTAAAAATTTCAATATGTTTGCTGCTCTTGCAGAAGATAATTCAAGATTATTTAAATAGCTTACTTCTTTAGTTTTTATAAAATCAGTATCTTTAAAATAAGGTAAAGTATCTGCGTGACCTTCAATTCTAATCTCTTTTATAAAGTTTAAATAAGAAGTATCAGAGGTTATCACATCCCAATACTTTGGTATAAAATCAATCAATAATTTTTTAAAAGTATGTGTAGGATAGGCTTGTCCACTTTCAAAAAGTTTTTGGTCTTTATCAATATTAAATCTTATTGCTCCATCTGCACCTAATTCAATAATATTATCTTGTAATTCTTTTTCAAATGTAAGTTCAAGTTTATTGTAAATATCATCTTGAATGAAAGTATGCTCTATTACTTGCACAATGTAATTTATTGCGATAAACATAAAAATCACCATTAATGCAGTCATCATATCTGCAATTGATAGCCAATTGGATTCATTTGAATTATTTGAAAACATTAATTATCACTTATTCTATTTTCTATACTCTCAATATATTTTAATATCAATTCATCAAAGGTTCCTAAAGTACCTTTTAGACTTTTATCAAATTCATTAACTAAACTATTTATCTGTTCAATATTTATTGTCCTTAAAGTACTTACCTTATCTACTATCGCTTGTGCTTGTTCAGAAACATTTTCTATTGATGTTGTCCAAGTTGTGACATTTTCACCTGTTTGTTTAATTGATTTTGCAGCATCTTGCATATTTGTTATAGTATCTTTAAAAACCTTTGTACTTGCATCCAAGTTAAAAGTAACTTCTTTGATTTTATTAATTGCAGCAGATAAGTTCCCATCTTCATTAAATGCATCATTGAATTTATCTATAACTATTTGCAATTTACTTGATTGACCTGAAATTTCATCAAGCCTACTTACCCATTCTTTTGTCTTATCAGAAAAAGCAGCGTGATAAGAAACAAGGTTTTTATATTCATTAGTTAAATTTTTAACATCATCTTTATGCTGCTTTTGCCATTCACAAAGTTGATTAATAGTATTATTCAACTCTTCAAAATTCTTTTCAACTAATTCATTAACAAAAGATTTAAATATTTGGTTGAAATCACTTAATACTTCTTTCAATGCTTCCACTAATGCTTTATGTTGGGTTTCTGATAAAGTTTTACTTAGTGTTTCAAAATTATAATTTAGCTTTCTTAATTGAAATAATTCAGGGCTTTCTGGTGGTCTTATTGAAATCTCAATTATCTTAGAAAATATAAGGGATAATAAAATTCCTGTAATAGAAGTAAACATTGCTAATTTTAAACCATCAAGTAAAGTCTTTATACTTTGTTTAATTTGGTCTGGTGAGGTATCAAAGTATAATAATCCGTAGGCAATACCTGTAAATGTCCTAAATAAACCCAGAGTTACAAATACATTTGGGATTGATTCAATGATATAAAAATTTGAATACTTCCTTCTTAAAGTTTTAAATAAAATTATTAATGAAGAATAGCAGCCCCAAAAAATTATTAATATCCAAGGCAACTTCTTTAGCAGAAATTCAATTTCGAGAGTATGATTTTTTAAAAGTTCTTCCATTGAATTGGATATGTAAGTTTGATGTTATTTAAATTGATGTTCAAGGTTTAAAAATAGCAAAATCTTATATAATGCTCAACTCCCAGGATAAGTTTAAAAATATTATATCCGATGTTAATTGCAATGTGTTTGAACTTGCTTTAACTATATTATTTTTTCCATTATTAATTCAAGGTAATTTTTACCTTCAAGAAGTTTGTCTACAGTAACTATGCTTCCTTTTTCATCTGTTTTATGCCAATTTAATCTAAAAATATTTTTCTCTATTAAGTTTTCTTTTATCCAACCTTCTGATTTATTAAATCCTAACATTGAGCTGTCTCTTAACAATAAAAACGAATTTAAAACAAAGGTTTTATTATGTGTAGCATATAGTTCTTTTTCTAATCGAACTAATGTATCATTATTACTTTTGTCAGCAATTTTCACCTTTTCATTATCTAAAAGTGTAGTTACATCTTGTAAACCCATTTGACCTTTTGGGTCTATAAAGTTTATATAAATAGTATCTTCTTTTATCATCCATAATATAAAGTCTGGATAAAATACTTGAGAATCATCATTTAAATAAATTCCTATACTTTTTAATGTTTCTACATTACGCATTAAGTAAATTTCATACGCTTTGAACTTTGCATTATCTTTGAAGTAGTTTGCACAATCTTGAACAAATTTCTTTTCTCCTGCATTTAATTTATCTGGTGATATTTTTAAATCTTTTTCACCATCTACATTATTTCTAACTTCTCTTAATAAAGGATTATAAATATGGTTTCCAATAGTATCAATCTTTAAACTTTCTGCTATTGCATCAATTTCATTTTCAAAAGCCGTAACCTCTTCATCAATTTCTTTTTGCTTTTTAAATGTGGTTTTACCTCTTGATTCTTTAGTAGATTCTATAGTTTTAATTATATAATATTTATCAATAAAATCTCCTTTAACCTTTTCTGTACTCTTATTTAAAAGTTCTTGATATTGGTAATTACTATTGTTGATATACCAGTTTACTTTATTTTTTAACTTCTTTAAAAAGTCTGTTGTTACTTGAATTACTATATTTTCAATTAACTCAATGTTTGTGGTATCAATAGAAGATTTGTAGTTTATTTCATTAGTGAAATTTAGAATATCTTTTATGCTTATTTGTTTAGAATTTGCATTGATATGCAAACCATTATCCTCTTGAAATTCAGAGATTACATTTTGTAATTTATTTAAATTAATAAATACGCTATAATCCTTTATGAAATTTGCTAATTCTCCTTTAATATTTACACCTTCTGTATTTCTATCAGGTCTATAATCTAAATTGATTGAGAAATTATTTACGGTATCTTCTTTAGTGTTATTGTTTTGATTGAACTGTGCTTTAAAACTATTGTTAGCTAACAAACCTACTCTGCGTTGTGCAATATCCATTTTAGATAATTTAAAAATAGGAATACGCTTTCTAAATTCTTCAAATTTAATTTCTGTATTATCATTTAGTTTTATGATACTTGGATTTACCTCAATCTCGTATTTCTTAACAAATTCTAATTCTTTATTTACTGCACCAGTAAATGTTTCTAAATATGATTTTTTAAGAGAAAAAACAGTAAGGGTTTCTATTTTACGCAGTTTATCTTCTTCTTCTGTGTTCTTTAATTTAAAGTAATCTTCATTATGATTTAAAAAAGTACGCTTACCATTATTTTTTAATCCTTTAATACGTACACCTCTTCCAAATATTTGAATAATCTTATTACCCTTTGAGCTTCCTAAATTGATTAAACCTATTACAGATACTCTAAAACAGTTCCAACCTTCTGCAAACTTTCTACTACCAATTAGTATATTAATAGGTGAGTTTTGACTGTCTATATTTTTAAAAGAATACCGTTCTATATTTGATACAATAACTTTATCTCTTGGGTTTTTAACTACCTTATCATTCTCTAAATCATTGATAAACTTTGCACCATTACCTACATTAACAATACCCCAATAACCACCATTGCCATAAGACAATAAAATTTCATCATCTGTTTCTGGATTTCTTGTTAAGGTTAATTTCCCTGTGTATTCCTCATTAAAAAGATATTTGTAATTTATTCTGTTGGCTTCTTTTAAACCGGCTAAAAAGTTAACAATATTTGTAATATCTGAAACTTCTGGGTCTTCGTTTTTAGCAGACTTATCTTTGTTATTAACCGTATTACCCATAAAAGCAATTAAAGGCTTGTCTGGGTGCTGTGAGGCTTTAAATGCATCTTTTTGAAAGCTGTAATCTAAATCTTTGTGCATTTCTATCTTTTCATTAATTAGTGTCTATTCAAAAAGCTCTAACCATTTGGTTATCAACAATTTATTATTACAAAATTGATTGAAAGTTTGAGTAAAATTGTTTAACTTTATGGTAAACATTGAGTTTTAGCGCAAAAAAGTGTAAAGATTCGAGAATTTTTTAGAAATTTAA
>Ga0209187_1001591_pt1 | contig 25305 bp, 23 predicted proteins | sample BantaG_FD_187430 | JGI IMG/M metagenome (GOLD analysis project Ga0209187, IMG submission 187430) | Marine algal microbial communities from Bantry Bay, Ireland - BantryBay_4 metaG (SPAdes) (version 2) | ecosystem: Host-associated > Algae > Red algae > Unclassified | place: Bantry Bay, Ireland...
TCGTCTTACCACTTGTAAGTGCCTCTAGGGCTACCTTTGATTTGAAGGTGTGTGTGAATTTTTTTCTCATAATTCCATTTTAGCAAATGGATCTTAAAGGGGTGTCTAGTTTTGTGGGACCACTATACCCAAACTGCCTCTAGCCAACATTACATAATAGAGAGAGAAGGTTGTCATCACAAACACACGACTTTGATTTATTGATCATTATACCCAATAGTTAACACTGAAGGTCATCTCCTTAGAATCAACTACCAAGGTACAGAGTTTTGAAAATATGATACGGAGCTGGATTTTTGTATAATAGATGACTCCGCCCTATAATACTAAGTACAATTGCATTTCTTGCAATTTGACTACTGTTGCCATTACTATGAATATCTCACGGCAGGAAAAAATCATCGCAGGACTATGCATCACAAGCCTCGGTATCTTGTGGTTTGTTTTTGCTTACATACAGCACACAACCTATAGCTACGTGATCGGTGACACCGCTGTCGCACAAAATGCACTTTACAATACACTACGTGGAGACTGGTTCTATCAGTCAGCGCTGGCTGCCCCACATAACTTTCGAGAGCATATCAGTCTCATTCAGATTCTCTATCTACCGTTTCTTGCTGTGATCCCACACACATTGATTCTCTACTGTGTTATTCATGTAACATATGCGATCACTGGTTTTTTTCTCTACGTCTTTACTCGTCAAAAGATGACCCGAATTGTTGCCCTGACCGCTACAGCACTCTACATAACGCACCCATTGACGACAGCCCAAACGGTTGGTGCATTTCACGTCGCAGCAATGGCAGGACCACTCATCCTTATGACACTTCTAGCGTACGAGGCGCATAAGTATAGGTGGTTTCTTGCTGGAATTATCAGTCTTTTTCTCATCCCTGAGTTTATCGCACCAACAATCGCTCTGATTGGAGTGATTGCACTCCTGGAGAAGAGAACCTGGAGATGGTGGCTCCCGCCAATACTTTCAGGAAGTCTCCTCTACCTTTTGGCGCGTCAATTTGTGACCATCGGCAATGGCTCCCATGGGAGTATTATGCAGAGTCTCAATCCTGCAAATTGGGCGCAAACCTCACATCTTAGCCAAAGATTTCTCTATGCGATCCATGCTCTCCAACCAATACTATGGGTGCCATTATTGTTCACGGTGCGATCTCTCCTTCTTATTCCCACCTTACTGATTATTGGATTTATCGTACAATTTGAGCGCTTCTCAGGAAGTGCACATCTTTTTGCTGCTGTTCCACCTCTTTTGGCTTTTGTCTTTATCCACATCATGTCACACACACAACAGAACATTTGGCAGAAAAAACTTACCCTCACATGCGCTATCATTGGCATCACCATCTCACTTCCACTACAAATGCAATGGCTGAACGTCAATCGTGACAAGCCAGCAGAGCAATATGAGGAAATCCTCCCTTATATCGTTGATACAGGCAGTGTCAGTGTCCCAGCACATATTGCACCTCACCTCGCAAATAGACGGGAGCTCTACCTCCATCTCAATAGAGAACAAGCGGATTATATTATTATCACCGAGAGTGCCAGTCTTCGTGCTCGTACCGATGATCCCATTGCCGTACAACTCATCTCATATTTCGACGATATAAAAGCTTCCAAGAGCTACAGGGAAGTTATCACAAAAGATCCTGTCTCACTCTATATCACCACAAAAAAAATAGAAGAACTTTTCCCAAAGGAGTATGATAGCACAATAACCCAAAAAGAACTTCAAGCTCTATTGCAGGGAGAGCGTAACAAAAAGTAGCAAAGTGATGATGTGAAAATTAAGATTATTTAATCCAGTATACGTCTTTAAGCATGGCGCAGTAAGGCTGTGGCGTACTTGACGCCAGTAGACAAATTCATTTTTTACGATCAACCATGATTTGCAAATATTGTGATCTGGATAATTGAAAAAATACTGCACATAAGCGCAATACTTTTACCTCTTCACGTACTTTAATCCTACCCAAAGTTATCGATTAGGATTTTTGATTCACTTACTTCTTTTTGTTTGAGGATTTCTTTCATGGCGTTTACGAAGCCTTTGGTGCCGATTACGTAGAAAACTGGTTTTTGGAAATCTGGGATGAGCTTTGTGAGGCATTCCCTATCAAGCCTACCGACGTGGCCGTCCCAGTTCTCGGACTTGTCTGTCATGGTGTTTATACAGGTGTAGTTTTCTATTTGAAATGATGACACCTCTTCTAAGCATGCAGCTGACCCTGGCTCTCTGTTTGAGTAGATCAGCGTATAGTCACGCTTGGAACCCTTGTGCTGGGCATCGAGCAACATGGATCTGGCTGGGGTGATACCGACACCTGCTGTGAGAAATACGACGGGAACGCTTTCATCTTCTGGGAGACGCATGTGACCGAGCGGTCCTTTCATGAGGATTTCATCACCCTCCTGCAGCGCAAACAGGCTCTGCTTAAACCCACTATCACTGTGGCGCATGATAAATGCCAGCCTCTGCTCGTGTGGTGCGCTGCTGAGGGAGAGCGAGCGAAACGAAGGCCGCTCATCTGTGACTGCAGGGTCTGGGATTTCTAGCATAACGTACTGCCCTGCTACAAAAGAAAAGCCTTGAGGTTTTTCAAAAAGATATTTAAAGGTTCCCTGAGCGACTTCTTGTCTCCCTTCAAATGTAATGTTGTAATTTTGCATAAGTAATATTTATATTTGTTCGATCATTATATCAGAAATCTAGACAAAGCAAACGTTCAGCTGGCTGATAAACAGTATTATCTCTGTGAATTTTTTTGGTTTTATATTGAGATTCCCAATCCAATTGTGTTTCTGGATCATATTTTCTTACCTGTGGATATGTAAAGTAAACTTTACTCTTGCGGGATTTGATTGTTCCCCTTATACTAGGAAATACTAATTTAATAGACAGATAAAAATATGAGGATTCTGAAGGATCAGACATTCTGGACAGGAGCCATGAGTGCTTTTGCGATAGTCTTTTTTGCCCTTTTTGTGGGGATGGCCACAGACAAAGTAGCATTTAACAACAGTGGAAGCGCACAACCAATAGCTGGTGCTGGAGCACCTGCAGCTGCGCCAGGAGGATATGGTGAGCCGGCTGCTCCGGTTGAGATCACTGTATCAGAAGTAACTGACGCGGACTTTGTCCGAGGGGACCGCGATGCCAAGGTAAGTGTCGTTGAGTTCTCAGATATCGATTGTCCTTTTTGCGCACGTTTCCACGAGACAATGAAAAAGGTATTAGCTAGCTATGAAGGTCAAATCAATTGGGTCTACCGAGACTTTCCCCTTGACTCCCTTCATCCACAGGCCACAGCCAAAGCGGTTGCAGCTGATTGTGTCGGAAAACTAACAGACAATGATACCTACTGGAAATACCTCGACGCATTGTTTGTCGGTAGCGCAGCTGACGAAGTCACCGCGGAAGCGACAAAGCTTGGTGTAGATGCAGCAGCTTTTGAAGCGTGTCAGCAAGACCCAGAAATGACTCAAGCCGTAAAAGATGAGATGGCCGAAGGTGCTGCAGCAGGCGCACAAGGCACACCGTACAGTGTGATCGTCGTTGGTGACGAAACAATTCCGGTTAATGGAGCAGTCCCAGAAGCACAACTGATTGCGAGCATTGAGCAAGCTCTTGCTCTACAGTAGTTAGAAACCTGGTTGTACTGTCGAAAAACAACACCACTTTGGTGTTGTTTTTGTTTTGATGGATAAGCCTAGAGGATAAGTAATTGTTTACTAGTGGTAGGGATTTTTACTTTATTGCAAAATTCTTTACAGATGCGTCGAATCGTGATAGCGTAGAGTAACAATACTGAAATGAACTGTCCATGAATGACTTCATTTTATCGCACCAAGTAGGGATTTTCCTGTTTGGATCCCTCAGTTTCATACTCTCCTTATTTGCTTTTGCTGGAATGGGGTATGTCTTGGTGCGGTACAAAAGCTTGCGTCATGAGCTGGATGTTTTGTTTGCTGGTAAGACTCCACGTAGCCTGGAGGATATAATTCTCACACATTCGACAAAACTATCCTTTATCGACAAGGAAATTGAGGAGCTTTACAATATCTTAAACCGTATCCATGACATAGCGCAAAAAGGGATCTGCAAAACAGCAATTGTCAGATTTAACCCTTTCGAAGAAAAAGGTTATAGTCAAAGTTTTGCGCTTGCGCTTTTGGACGGAAAATATGATGGTTTTGTAATTTCATCTCTTCATACTCGAGAGGGAACACGTATCTTTACCAAAGAGATCTTCATGGGTAACACTCAAGACAACTCTTTCACGGAACAAGAGCGAGAGGCTGTGGCTCTTGCTTGTAAAGCATCGTAGAAATTGTAGGATTTGCAACGCGTTGGTAAAAAAGACCCGATCAATTACTATGTGCTCCACCTTATAAATTTTTTGACATTTTTTTGACGTTCTGACTCCCTTTAATTTTGATTTAATAGTATACATATCATGAGCACACCCGAAGCAAGCGCTGTAAAAAATGTAAGTATCCCAAGCACTGTTACTGTGAAGAAATTTGCTGAAGCTCTTGGTGTGCCCGTAACGACAGTCATCACCGAGCTGATGAAAAATGGACTTATGGCAACTATCAATGAAGAGATCGATATCGACACAGCTACAATCATCGCTCAAGATATGGGATTTGAGGTTGTAGAAGATTTGGAGATTGCCGATGATGAATCACTTACACTTGAGAGGCTCTTAGAGATTTGTGAAAAAGAAAAAGGCTCTGACAAAAAATTGAAAGTACGCCCACCTATTGTCACAGTTCTGGGCCACGTCGACCATGGTAAGACAACGCTTCTAGACACGATTCGCAAGACGCAAGTAGCTGATGACGAGCACGGTGGAATTACGCAGCATATTAAAGCTTACCAAACAAAGAAAAAAGGTAAAGCAATTACCTTTATCGATACTCCAGGACATGAAGCCTTTGCAGCTATGCGAGAGCGTGGCGTTTCATTGGCCGATATCGCAATCCTTGTAGTCGCAGCTGATGACGGTGTGCGTCCACAAACAAAAGAGGTGATTACATATCTTGTAGAAAAAAAGATCCCGACAATCGTGGCCATCAACAAAGTAGATAAGCCTGATGCAAATGTGGATCGTGTGAAGAAAGAACTGAGCGAGCATAATCTTTTGATCGAAGAGTGGGGTGGAAAAGTGATGTGCAACGAGATAAGTGCAAAAAATAAGATCGGGATTGCAGAGTTGCTGGAGAGTGTTTTGCTCCTGACTGAAGTAGAGGAATTCAAAGCAGATACAACCAGGGACGGTCTGGCAATAATATTGGAATCTCATAAAGATCCTCAGAAAGGTCCTGTAGCAACTGCTGTTGTCAAAACGGGAACGCTCCTGGTTGGACAAGACATCACTGTTGGGAAAACGTATGGACGTATCCGGCGAATGGAAGACTTTTCTGGCCGTAGCATAGACAAGGCTCCACCCTCAATGCCCGTGACGATTTTTGGTCTCAACGATACAGCTGAGACCAATGATATCATCCAAGTAGCCGATGCAAAAAGAAGTGCCAGGCTTAAATCCATGGAGACAGCTGAGAGACTCGGTGGTAGTAGAAAAAATGTAAAGAGCATCAGTGACACAGAAGATCTTCCGCGGCTCAACATCTTTGTCAAAGCTGACGTACAAGGCTCTGTCGAAGCTATTGAGCAACTCCTCGATGCTCTCCCCCAAGAAAAGGTTCTTATTAACTATATCGACACTGGTGTCGGTAACATTACAGAAAGTGATGTGAAGAGGGCGCTCAGTGCTGGAGCTATTCTTTACGGATTCAATGTGGAAGTTAACGCTGTCGCGAACCGACTTGCTGGTGATGAGATCGAAATCAAAACCTACAAAGTCATCTATGAACTGATAGAGGATGTGAAGACTCGTCTGTTTGACCTACTGCCAGAAGAAATTGAGCGGACAGATGTTGGGAAACTTGAGGTATTGGCTGTTTTCCTCACAGAAAAGAAGAGTATGATCGTTGGAGGAAAGGTAACAAGCGGCTTGATGGTGGCTCCTACGAAGGACCAGAGGGTAAAAATTGATGTCTACCGGGAAGATCGCTTCATTGGTGATGGCGAACTCTCAAACTTACAACACAATAAAATCGATACCAACGAAGTCAAAAAAGGTATGGAGTGTGGGATCACCTTTGCTGGTGAAACAAAGATCAAAGCAGCAGATACACTCAGTGTCTACACCGAAGTAGTCAAGAAAAAGAAGCTCGAGATGGAAGAAGGTGAAAGAGAACAAGTAGCCAAGGAAAAGAAAGAGCGCAAAGAAGCCCTTGATCTAGCAGAGGAACAAAGAGCTGCAGAAGAGCTTGCCAAGAAAGGTAAGCGACGTGGACGGTAAAGTCAAAAGCAAGTCGAAAGACTTGCTTTTTGATACTAAAAAAACAAGCCTTTGTGACTTGTGTGGTAAGTGTGAGGATTTGATAGGCGAAGGGATTATGGAATCCCTTCGCCTTTTGTACTGAAATACTTGGTGAGTTATGCTGCTTGGAATGAATGAGACTGGCTTGTAACAACTACCTTCTCATCTGTATTTGACTCTACCAAATCTTTCACTGATCGATCTTCAAAGAATACATCTTCAGAAACCAGATACACAAGCCTTCCGCCCTCTGAGCTCAATTCATTTGAGAATTGATAGCCGATAAAATTTGTGAATCTTGGAGAATAATGTCGTAAACACAATGTCATCCTTGTTTCAAACAACTTAAAACACTCTCGAATCATCACTACTGACAAATATACGTCTATTTCATCATAGAACACATGTGCGATATTGTTTGCTAGAACAAATTCACAATCAGACGCGTGCTTTTTGCTGATAATAGCGAGAGCGATAATTGGTTCAAATTGAGCTTCTTCGTAAAAGTGTTTTATATCTTGTCCTACGAAGATGCACGGTGTTGAAAGCCTTTTGTGCGATGTTCCTGTACTACATGAACGTAAAATAACTTTTTGCACCCAAGAGATCACTTTAGATCTCACCCTTAGATGGACTTGATGCAATGCTAATCTTCGCCAGAGTAATCTATCCACAACCCCTCCTAAAAACGTTGTTTTTTGATGTCGTGAATAGTATATTCATATTCGCCTTTTGTCAATACTATTTAGGAATCAGGGCAAACGTACTGAAATCTCCTGAAATAAAGCTGTTTATGATTTCCCGGAAGCCTGCCTGTCGGCAGACAGGCGATTTTTCTCTGCGAACGAAGTGAAGAGTGTGAAAAATCTCTATCCGGCCTGCCTGCCGGTAGGCAGGGATCCAGGGAGTATCAATAAGCCCTAGGTTTAGCATTTAATAATTTTTTGAGCTTAGTGCGTTTGCCCTGATTTAGGAATGCTTAGGCACCTCTGGCTGTAGTGTTATTTAAAAAAAACTCTGCTGTTGAAAACAGTGGTTGCTCTTTGATGTGTTTTTCGCTAGGATACAAAGATATGAAATACTCTATTCCCCAGGAAGTGTCTGATGTTCTGTTGGCTTTGGACGAGGCTTCTTTTGAGGCTTATATCGTAGGCGGTAGTGTGCGTGATCTCATCCTTGAGAAATCACCCAAGGATTGGGATCTGACGACCAATGCACTGCCCGAGCAAGTTCAAGAGATTTTTCCAGACAATTTTTGTGAAAATGCCTTTGGTACTGTGGGCGTCAAGACGATACCTTTTCTTGCTGATGGCAAAGAAGGACGAGAACATGATGTGATTGAGGTGACGACATACCGGACTGAATCTGCGTACAGTGATAATCGTCGACCTGACAATGTAACATTTGCCAAAACTCTCGAAGAGGATCTGTCGCGTCGTGATTTTACGATCAACGCTTTAGCGCTTGATCATAAACAGAAACTCTTTGATTTTTATAGCGGACAAGAAGATGCCGAGAATAAAATTATACGGGCTGTGGGAGATGCAGATGTGCGGTTTAAAGAAGACGCTTTGCGTATGATGCGAGCTGTGCGACTCAGCGCTGAGCTACATTTTGAGATAGAGACTAGCACGCACCAAGCGATCAAAGATAATTCTTCTCTACTCAAAAATATTTCACTTGAGCGCATCCAAAGCGAGTTTTCTCGGATTGTCATGAGTGACCATGCGATGTATGGTATCCAGATGCTTCATGATACTGGACTCCTCCAGTTCATCGCGCCTGAGCTTGAGCTTGGTATCGGTGTTGAACAAAATCATCACCACATCTATACTGTCTGGGAGCATAATTTGCGTGCGCTTGATACCTGTCCTAGTAAGAAACTCTCTGTCCGGTTAGCAACGCTTTTCCATGATGTTGGTAAGCCAGAGTCCAAGCGAGGGAAAGGTCGTGAATGTACGTTTTATAGCCACGAGTATATCGGTGAGCGGATTACACGCCGTATACTCAAGCGTTTGAAATACCCGACAAGCGTTGTGGAACATGCATCGCTATTAGTTCGTAACCACATGTTTTACTATAGTGTCGATGAAGTCACAGAGGCAGCTGTCAGACGCATTATCAAAAAAGTTGGCAAGGACAATATGCCAGACCTGATGGATGTACGCATCGGTGACAGACTAGGCTCTGGTACACCCAAAGCGAAGCCCTACAAAATGCGCCATTTCGAGTATATGATTGATAAGGTAAGTAAAGACCCTGTGAGCGTCAAGATGCTCGCTCTCAATGGAGACATCATGATCAACGAGATGGGCTTTAAGCCGGGCCCAAAGATTGGTGCGATCCTGGATACGCTCCTAGCTGAGGTGATCGAAGATTCTTCTCGTAATTCACTAGACTACCTCAAAGAGCGCGCCACGGAGCTAGAGAAGCAAGATTTACAATCTCTTCGATCAGCAGCCAAGAAACGCATAGCAGATGAGCAAAAAGCAGAAGACACGCAAATGCGTAAAAATCATTGGGTGCAATAGGGGAGGTAGGTGATAGGTTTTAGGTTTTAGGTTTTAGGTTATCAGCCTTCGCAAAGGCTATGGCTTGACAAGTAGCTGATAGCCAGCCAAAGGCTGATCAGCCTGTGGCTACGTTATAGGTGATAGGTGGAAAAGGTCAAACTTGCGTCTCTATTTAGTAATTAATGCAAAAGAAGGTTTTCGATCTTTAACGCTTATTTGCCCATCTATTTATTGCGTGAGATAATAGAAAGTACTAAGTACGTATTATTTTAAAGGAGGAGGATCATGCGTAAAGCTGGTACATATATAGCTCAAAATAGCGTTCTTTGGCGCATTTTTTTGGTTGTTTTTTTAATCTATGTTTCTGTTGGGATTTACTTTGGTCGTGATTTCTCACTGATTAGCGGTGTAAACCTCGTGATTCATGAGGCAGGACATGTCCTGTTTATGCCTTTTGGACTCATGATGATGACTTTCGGTGGGACACTTCTCCAGCTGTTTGTACCAAGTGTGTTTTTGGGGTATTTCGTGCGGAGAAAGGATTACTTTGCAAGTGCCTTCATGCTCTGGTGGCTTGGAGAAAACCTAACCAACGTCAGTATCTACGTCGCCGATGCAAATGCACAGGTTTTGCCACTTCTAGGCAATGGAGGTCATGATTGGTATATGCTTCTCAGTATGTGGAACCTGCTTGCCCAGGATCAGCTGATCGCTGATTTACTGTGGCACTCAGGCGTCATGCTGATCCTGACTGGCATCATGTGGGCACTGATGTATAGCCATAAGAGTATTAAGCGTAAGATGTAGCTACTGGCCACAGTAAAGCCACATTTGACACTACACAAAGCTAGCTCTAGTATTAGAGTATTCTCTTCCTAGTTACTACATGTCACGCCGTAGCTTTAGCGTAGGATGAGTTACAAATTATAGGACTTTCGCACTTTGCACACTTCTTCGTTGCTACACTAGTATTTTCCAACAACATATGTGAATACCTGCCTGCCGGCAGGCAGGTGAGTTATGTAAAATACTAGTGTGCGCCTCGAATTGCACTAAAGTGCGAAAGTCCTAATTACTAGTTACTTTTACCTATGAAATTTACGATTGAACCACTGCGCATCAACGCCACAACCGCCATGCGGCGTACAGGGTATCGCTTTCAACACAAGATTGAACAAACAGGCGAGCTGAGCTTTGTTCGTGAGGTTGGTAGTGGTGGTTACCCACGCTATCATATGTACGCTAAACTTACAGGTTCGCGACTTGATATCTCGATCCACATTGATCACAAGAAACACACCTACGGCAAAGAAACGCGTCATCATGGAGAGTATGGGGACGACGGTGCTCTCGGTGTCGAAGTAGAACGTCTTAAGAAAGTACTTGGAAATTAAAGCTAAAAAAGTCATATGAAAAACACCATTTTGGTCCTACTGATACTGTTAGCGCTTTATGCTGCATATCTCCTCTTTCGTCCGACTGATATTAGTAACTACACGTGCCCCCAGGTAGAATATATCAACTGCATGCCATCTATTTCAGATGAGGTTGCGCCACTGTGCAATGGTCCGTATCATGACTGGATCAAGTCGAACTGCCCTGCTGTAGAGTTTGTTTATTGATCTATAGAATATCTACACTAAAGGAACGTCACTTATGAGGCGTTCTTTTTGCTTCCCAAAGCAATCGTCAAAGCAAGTCGCATAAAGATCACGATGAATCCAAACAGTACAACGACGAGGCTAAGAGGTGGTAGTGGTGAGTCAGTGCCCATCATCTGGGTCCACTGCGGAAAAGCTTTATACGCGATATGGACGATTGCAAGGACGTAGGCCAAGTATCCGACGCGAAGCGCTGCTCGCCACCTTTTGCCGCCGAGTTTCTTTACCGCTGCGACATTGGAGATCAGAGCCATCATGAGAAGGATGAGGAACGCACCGAGCGCGCAGAGAAATGCGACGAGGTTTTGTGGTAACAAAAAAAATCCTAGATCAAACTCTTTCTGGGCTAGAGAGACAAAGCCATGTACACACACGAGCCAAAAACCGACGAGTCCCCAGTACTTTCTGTAGATGATGTAGCGGTCAGCGAAATCCCAGAAATAGCAGACACTACTAGCGATAAATGAAAGACCTACCATAACCATCGCAGCGTTTGAAATCACTCTATTAAACGACTCGAGCCCATTCCAAGAATCTTGCAAGATAATATAGATGGCAAAAAAAACAGTTACCCCAAGGCTTAAAAAAAGTGCATTACCCCAAAGTTTAGCAGTTGAAGGCACGGTTATGCGACTAAGTATTTCTTCAAATCTTTTTTCAAAGGTTTTCATAGTATTGCTTTTGTTTCTCTATTATACTATATTTTGGGTATCAGAGCCTTAAGCAGATGTGAATTTCGAGTTTTATCATAGAATAATTGTTTTTCCTGTTGTCATCCTGGGATTTAGATTTTTTCTGCGAACGTGGTGAGTAGCGTAAAATCAGATACCCGGGATCTAGGCTTGCAAAGAAATTCTATCATTTGATTAGTCCAGTGCAACAAATATCATTTATACCCTTTATCTTTATATCTCACTCGTATGCGAACAGCAATTTATGACTTGACCTTGCACAAATTATAATCCTAACGTATACTAGCAAGACTGAAATCCCTTGCTGGGGTGGCGGAATTGGTAGACGCGCTAGGTTTAGGCCCTAGTGGGAGCAATCCTGTGGAGGTTCAAGTCCTCTCCTCAGCACAAAGAAAAACAGACTCCTGAGAGTCTGTTTTTTTGTGCTAGGTTTTGAATTGGGGAAGAGTAGTGCCAATTGTGTCGTACCTATCGTGTTAGGTCAATTAAAGACTTCTATAAAATAAAATTACCTTGTTTCACCAAATATCTTCAATTATCTCGAGTTATCCACAGACTTCTTTATTATTAAGCAATAAACTTGACTTCACTTCTAGTAGGCAAAAATACTAGCATTTGATATACTGTACTCATGAAGGGGAATATATTCATAGAAATATTCATTTAAGCAACACTGACGTGTTGGCTTTTTTGTTCTCAGAAAAATGAAGATGTACCTGCAGTGAGATTCGAACTCACAAATCCGGGCTGGATAGTAGTTTTCAAGACTACTGTGTTTACCAATTTCACCATGCAGGCACGTCTTCAGTTTCCTGAAATTAAAAAAACAGGACTAAATTTCTTTATCGAAGGCAACTGAGAGAAAGGGTTTAGATTAGTCAACCATTAGCCGCTTTTACTTCTAGGTGCAGGCGGCTTTTGATTTTTTTTATTATTCTTCTCTGTATTTTTTGACTTTTGAGATTTAGCTGACTTACATGGAAACTTGAAGTACCCATCGTCAGCTCTTTTTATGATCTTGCCATTCCTTACAATATAGTTGCAAACCATGAACCCATCACTGGGGAAACAAATCTGATCCTGTCGTAACTCTTGCTCTTCGTCACTTTGAATTTTAAGACTTCAGTCTATTTTTTGTGTCATATATTCGTAACCCTAAGCTGGCAGTCACCCTCGATAAAGAAATTTAGCTTATATACACTACAAAATTCCCCCTATAGGCTGATCGCCTGTATCTGTAGTATCTATAAGTTTGTTTTAAGGTACTGGAGAGATAGTAAATATCTCTATTAAATGCCCTACTTTGCAGTAGGGCATTTTAAGAGACTCTTATGCTGTAGCTTTTTCTACTGTTGCGTTGGCGTTTACTTCGTAGTTGGTGTTTTGTTGTTCGAAGAAGTTTACGAGCTCGAGGACGTCTGTCGACGTTGCCATCCATTTGGCTGGGTTTTCTACGTCGTATTCTGATTCAAATCCTAGCTCTTCTAACCTTCTGTCGGCGATGTACTGGACGTACTGGTTGATGTAGTCAGCGTTCATACCCAGTACTCCATTTGGGAAGAGGTCTTTATTGAAGTTTGACTCCAACTCCACACCAGTTTTTATCATTTCTCTGATTTCGTCGGCAAATTCGTCTGTGACGATTTCTTCGTTTTCTTCAAGGATTGTCAGGATGAGCTGCATGCCAAACTTGAGGTGCAGGCTCTCATCTCGCAACACCCAGTTGGTTAGTGAACCAAAGTTTCGCATCTTGTTTCTCTGACGGAAGGCAAGGATGACCATGAAGTTGGTGAAGAAAAAGATGCCTTCCATGACGATGTTTGTGGCCACAAGGTTTCGCACGAGCTCTCTCTTGCCTTCATCGCTCTCGATGTCAAGCTTTTCATCTGTCATGCGATTGATGTAGGTCGAGATCCACTCTTCTTTGGCGCGACTTGACTCTGTGTCTGGGTGGAGTGCGTACATAGCTTTACGGTCGATGGGAAATGACTCGAGGATGTACTCAAAGGTTTCACTGTGGTTGGCCTCTTCAAAGAGTTGCCTCGAGAGATACTTGTGTGCCTCTGGGCTTTTGATGTATGGGTAGATCCCGAGGCAAATTGATTTGTTTACCACAAACTCCATCGGGTTCATAAACGAGAGGATGAGCATCAGAGCGTGCTTTTCTTCTTCATTCATGTTTTCAAAATCGTTGAGGTCTTCTTTTAACGGGATCTCGTGTGGAAACCAGGTGTTACGAATACCTTGATCATACAGGTCGTGTGCCCACTCGTACTCACTGTTTTTTTGGTAGTCATCAGGACTTGCCTTTCCTATTATCATATTTTTCTTTTTACACTAATTAGAAATTAACTTTTCTAGAACTTACATAGGTGATACGTGTCGCTGAAATAGCTTGCCCTACGGATGCAGGGTACCAAGTGCGTACGTCCTATTTGAGAGTTTTTCTCATTCTTGTATACCTCTTGTCTTGAGAGATATACAAAGTGAAAAAACCTTTTTTACTGACAGCTATCACATTGGGCTAGATCTGCAGGGTCTACCATCGCTTGGGGTGCACTTACTTGTGCTTTTTTCTTTGCACCGCCAAATCCTTTGGGTTTTGATGACTTTTCTGCCTTGGCTGGTTTGACTGGTTTGACTGGTACACTTTTGACTTCTTCATGTACAATTCTCTTGGCTGCTAGACTTTTCTTAGCTCCAAAGCCTTTCCTCGAGGCTCCAAAGCCACTTTTGCCTGTGGCTGCACCCTTATTTACCTTTACAGTGCTCTGTTCAGCGGTATGGCGTGGCTTGATGTGAAGATAATAGGTTGATTTCAAGCCTTTCTTCCAAGCTGTTTGGTAGATGTCCATGATCTCTCCAATGTCCCTGGTCTCGAGGTAGATATTTCTGGAGATAGCCTGGTCGATCCATTTCTGGGCCCTGGCTGCGATCTCGACCATGGCGTGCGGTGAGGTGGAAAATGATGTTTTGAATCGCACTTTAAGCTCTTTAGGAATCTCATCAATCTCTGAGAGGTCGCCTTGGTGTTGCAGGATTTGCTCTTTGGTTTGCTCCCAGAGTCCGAGGTCCTCTAACTCTTTAACGAGGTTGTGGTTGAGGTCCAGATACTTGCCTGAGAATTTATTACGAGAGAATACTTGCGCGAAACGTACATCCATTCCTGGCACGGTTCCTACGAGTAAGCCAATATTTGCGTTTGGCGCTACTGCCATAAGTGTCGCGTTTCTGATACCTTTTTTTACTTTCTTGCGCAAACCATCCCAGTCGAGCTTGATCTTTGGATGAGAGAATTTGTGCTCCATGTCGACAGTGAGAAATTCTCCGCGCTCTTTCTTGAGTGTTTTGAGGCTGTCGATCGGTACTTGCCCTTTGGACCACTGTGAGCCTTTGAAATTGGGGTATGAGCCTTTTTCACTGGCGATATTTGCGCTTTCGTCGATAGCAGCATAGCTCACAAATTCAAAGACTGCATCTATAAAGTCATATCCATCAACTGAATCATAAGCCATGCCGAGACGCTCAAGTACGTCAGCTACACCCATCACACCCAATCCTACTGCGCGGTTTTCCCTGTCACTTTTGGCTGCTTCGGCTACAGGTAGCTCATTGATGTCGACAAGGTTATCGAGGTGACGCACGCCAGTGCGCACTGTCTTTTCTAGTTCTGCCCAGTCTAGGCTTTTATTCTTGCTGTCGATATGTTGTGAGATGTTCACAGACGCCAAGTTGCATACTGCGATATTGTCCTTGTCTTGTGGGAGGCAAATCTCCGTGCACAGATTGCTCATATGGATTGTTCCGGTGTTATTGTTGAGCGCTCTGACGTTCATCGGGTCTTTGAAAGTCACCCATGGATGAGAAGTCCCCTGCAAGGAAACAAGCATTTTTTTCCACAGCCCTCTGGCGCTGTCGGTTTTGAAGGCGCGCATCTTCCCCGCTTCGGCGAGCTTGATATATTCAGCGTACCTTTTGGAAAATTCTTTCCCGTAAAGTTCGATCAAATCTGGTGTTTCTTTGGGATCAAACATATACCACTGCTCGTCGGCGATCGCTCGCTTCATAAATTCATCACTGATGAAGCTTGCGGTGTTTGCTGTGCGCATGCGGAGATAATCATCTCCGGCATTGTGTCGCCAGTCGACAAATTCTGGGAAATCTAAGTGCCAGTTCTCCATATAAAAACACAAAGCTCCTTTTTTCTTGCCACCACGTTGAATGGCTCTGATTGCTGTGTCCATGATTTTGGCAAAGGTTGTTGGTCCTGTCGATGCTCCCCCTTGGGTAAGTGGCGATCCACTAGCACGTAGCTTACTGACGCTGACGCCTAGACCTCCTGTGGCTTTGGAGATGAGCATGACATCAGAAACAGTTTTTGAGATGTGCTCCATGTCGTCCTCCATCTGGATGAGAAAACAGTTTGACAGAGCACTCTTGTTTGTCCCAGAGCCGATGTTGGTAGAACCACCTGCGATGTACTTGTGGCGTGACATGCGCTCATAGAGCACAAGTGCCTCTTGGGTGGGATCTTTGGCTTCATAAGAAAGTCCCATACACACTCGCATAAACATGTACTGTGGTACCTCAAAAGACGTGTCCCCGTCTCTTTTGAGGGAATAGCGGTGTAACAACGTTGAAAGACCTGAGTAGACAAATAATTCATCCCTTGAGGCGTCAATGTTTTTCGCTAACACATCGAGGTCAAAGCGTTCTTTCATCTTTGGAGAGAGAATGCCGTCTTTGACACCGCGGTCGATGTGTTTGGTAAATTTATCCGTATGAAGTTTTTGAATTGTTTCTTTGTCATTGCCTCTATAGTCTCCAAGTACTCTTTTGTAGGATGTTTTTGCCAAGAGCCTTGTGGCAATTTTGTCGTAGGCGATATCATCTTTTACATTTTGCAAGGCAGCATTGATTGTTGCTTCATCGATCTCTGATTCTGTAATTCCATCAAACGTAGTGATGCGCGTCTCTTCTAGGATGCGTGCGATTTTCTCTTTCTTGTTTTTTATGCCATCACAGGCTCTTTCAATGGACTTTTCGATGCGCTTGATGTCAAAAGGAACCAAACTACCATCAGCGAGTTTTACTTTTGGACCTGCTGCTTTTTGTTCTTCCAACCTCTTCTCTCTTTGTTCTTCGCGGTAGAGGATGTAGTTTTTTGCTACGGTAAACAAATCAGAACGCATCAGTTCTTTTTCTACAGCGTTTTGAATGTCCTCTACGCTAGGTGTGTGAGCTGCGTCTTCGAGGGAGTAATTGTTTTCTAAATTTGCAACAACCGCCTCTATAATCTCTGGAATAAATGATTTATCTTCATGACCAACCGAATCACAAGCTTTGGAAATTGCTCTTTCAATGTAAGTGGGATCAAAATTTACTACCGTGCCATTTCGTTTTGTGATTCTGGTAAGTGTCATTTTTTGTATATTTATGTTCTAAAAAAGGTATTTGGAGGGCAAAAAAGAACGGTGTCGTATCTGCCCCCGCAGAAACACACTTCATACTCTCTTTTGATTGTTCAATGTTCAGCCCCCGTTTCATAGCTGTTTCTACTGCAGAAGTTGTTCATGTCCACCCCTTATAGCGCTGGTGACGGGTGCACTACACATTGGCATGTCTCGTTTTCGCTCTCACGTAGCGCTTTTTTGTTGTGCACATTGCGAGAAATTTGCGTGTACTACCTCTTTTACATGATGACCTCACAAGATTTTTTAGGTTCACGTGCTAGAGAAAGTCTGTTGAATGTTCTAAAGTGTTTGTTTTTGACACTCTATTTATTTTACTGAGTGCTTTATCATAATACTCCACTATGTGGGTCTAAGACAATAACACTACTTGTGTACATAATTGCCTATACTACACTATATATAGTGTAATTTTTGTATCTGTGCATTACTTTAAGAGAATTTACGCTTGATCAGTGCATAACTCTTGCATAGTCCGTTTATAAGTCTGGGAAATTCCGATTTGCACTGTGTATCAAGTTATGTTTACGAGCTATTAAGGCGATGAAAAAGGACCTTTTATAAAGGCCCTTTGTTGCTTCATGGTCAATCGTGGATATTTTTTTGCAATGAAATAATCGTCATCAGTCCTCTCTTCTTGGTCATCGTCGAAAAATGCATCAGTATCAGGTGTATATTGAGTAGGTGGTTGTGACGCTTTTGGCGAAAAAACAACGCGCCTTCCTTGGTTCATTTCTGTTACTATAACACTACCCTCACCTTTACTAGCAAGTTCCTTGATCCGATTTTGGGCATCAGAATTCATAGCCATACTAATCAAATCCTCTTTTCGTTTGAAATTATATTATACACCATACTTCTTTTCTCTACTTTTTATCTAAGAAGTATGCGATGATATCTGTAATTTTAACCTTCTCTTGTTCACCACTTTGTAGATCTTTGATGAGTACGACTTCTTCTTTTTTCTCGTCTTCACCCATGATGATCACGTAGCGGATGCCTTTGCCGTGGGCGTATTTGAGCTGCTTGTCGATCTTTCCTCCTTCGGTGTACATTTCTGCTGGGATGAAGGTATTACGTAACAGTGCGGTTATGGACTTATAGTCTTCACTGTATGCCTCATCCATCGAGGTAACGAGTACGTGACTTGGCGAGCTTTGTGACACATCAAAAGCGCCTTGCTCGAAAAGATAGGTCATGATGCGTGATAATCCTATAGAGATCCCCACACCAGGAAGCGCAGTGTTTGAGAAGGCTCCTGCGAGGTTCTCATACCGTCCACCTGAGCAGACACTGCCAATCTCTGGATACTCCGTCAGTTGTGTTTCATAGACTGTGCCTGTGTAGTAATCTAGTCCGCGCACAATCCCGAGATCAACCGTGATGAACTCATCTGGTACGCCATGGGCTTTTATATTGTCGAGCGTTGCTAGAATTTCTCGCGCTCCCTCACCGAGTGATTCATTTATCTCATGACCATGTGTAGCAAAATACTCAAGCGCTTTGAAAGGATCGTCTTGTGGTACGAGAAATGCACAGAGCGTCTGCGCTTCGTCCTCTGACACAAACGCGCTGAGATCGGCGGTCATTTTTTCCTTGCCTACCTTATCTCTCTTGTCGATGATGTGCAGTACTTTTGGGATATCACCTTCTTTTATCCCAAGACTCATCAAGTACCCTGATATGAATTTGCGGTTGTTGATTGATATCGTGAACGCACCAATTTCCATCTCACGAAAAATCTTGTAGATTACAGCTGGCATTTCGGCGTCGTTTTCGAGGGCGAGTTTTTCTCTGCCGATGACATCGATATCACACTGATAGAACTCTCTGTAACGTCCGGCTTGTGGTCGCTCACCTCGCCAGATTTTTTGGATCTGGTAGCGCTTAAAGGGAAAGGTGAGTTCGTTTTGGTGCATACTCACATAGCGCGCAAGCGGCACTGTCAGGTCAAAGTGTAAAGCCATTTCAGTAGAGCTGTCTTCACCTTTGGCTGCGTGTAACCTCTCCAGTGCATAAATCTCTTTTTCATCGCCACCCTTAGCGATGAGCGTTTGCTTACGCTCTACAGCGGGTGTCTCAATAGGTGTAAAGCCATAGAGCTCAAAATTGGACCGAATGATTGAGATCATACGGTTGAAGACGATTTGCTCACCAGGGAGGTATTCTGGAAAGCCGCTGACTGGCTTGATTGATTGAGGCATAAAACTTGTGAATAGTTGATTGATAGGACTTTGCGACGTGTATAGGATACTATCTCCAATAAATCATTATGCATCTACTTGTCATCCTGGAAGTTTATTTTCTCCAAGAACGCAAGTGATTGGTGTGAAAACATACTATCCGGGATCCAGAAGTTTTCACAATATTGTAAGGAGGTTATTTGGAGTTGGTATACGTTTTAGTATATTTTTTGAATACCTTTATGATAGCCTTTTGTGTGTACTCCTGTAAAGAGTACGTCTCATAATGCTATCACGTGCTCCATGAGTGTATCATGCGGCTCTGTAGGAACTCTCGGCACGATTTGCGACTGCCAGCACAGACCAATAATGTGCGGTAGATGTTTATGTGCGTCCTGGTAGCGCGCAAAATATTTGTCATAATAGCCACCTCCCTGACCTAGTCTGCGACCTACACTATCAAAGGCTAATCCAGGAGTGATCATGCAATCTATTTTTCCTCCATACATCTGTTGTGTAACGGGCTCCATAATGCCCTTTTTTGAAGCACGTAATTCACTGATTTTATGTAGACGTACTGCGTACATTTTTTTATCCAAGATCTTTGGCACATAGACATCCTTTCCTTGCTGCAACAGTGTATTGATCAATTGGTGTGTTGGTACTTCTGAGCGGTATGATACGTAGACAAAGACAGAACTAGCTGCAGCTACACAGGTGTTTAAGAGGATTTTTTTGTGTACTGTCCTGGTCTCTTTAGCTATGCGAAAAAGCCTTTTACGCTTTTTGATCATTGTTCGCATGTGCGCTTTGGCGTGCACTATTTCCATGGATGTACTCATATAGTGACAGTATACAATATCTGACCAAACATCAGGGCAAACGCACTGAAATACCTAGTAGTAAAGTCGTTTATGATTTACTGGAAGCCTGCCTGTCGGCAGACAGGCGATTTTTCTCTCTGAACGAAGTGAGGAGTGTTAAAAATGTCTATCCGGCCTGCCTGCCGGTAGGCAGGGATCCAGAGAGTATAGATATACTCTACGTTTAGCGCATAATGTACTTTTTGAGTTTATTGTGTTTGCCCTAGACCAAACCCCTTTGACTGATAAGGCGTATCGTGGTAGTCTTCGTGGACATAAAGAATACACAAACTATGACAACTTTTGATATCACTGATGACCACACTGGAAAGCGCATAGACGTCTGCTTAGCCGATTCTTTTGTCGGTACGCACTCGCGTGGTGAGATCGTGAAGGCTATCAAGGCTGGGACTGTACTCTTGGGTGGCAAGGTAGTGAAGCCGAGCCACAAACTAAAAACGGGAGATGTGGTCACTATGGAAGTGATTGAGAAAGAAGTAGAAGCCCTTCTTCCCAATGACACGATTGACCTCGATATCATTGAGGAGACGGACGACTTTATCGTGATCAACAAGCCCCGTGGTATCCAGGTGCACCCTAGTAGCGTTGAGAAAAAGGCAACAATCGCCAATGCCCTTGTGGCACACTACCCCGCTATGGCTAGTGTAGGAGATAGCGACCCAGACAACCCTGACGCACCACAGATGCGACCGGGTATCATGAGCAGGCTCGACAAATACACCTCCGGACTCATGGTGGTGGCCAAAAATCAAAAAACCTTTGATGCGCTAAAAAAAGAATTTGCCGACCGCAAGGTAACCAAGGTCTATCATGCGCTTGTGTGGGGTGAGCCTAAGGAGCTCGATGGGACGATTGACATGCCGATCGGCCGCGCTGTGGGTTATACCAAGCAAAAAGTTGCCTTTGGAAAATTCACTGATGGAGCAAAGGAAGCTGTGACGGACTATAAGACACTCTCAACGCACGGTGTGAGTGATCTCTTGAAGATCAAAAACCCAGGTGACAAAGAGGTGACGATCTCACACCTAGAGGTACGGCCACATACTGGTCGTATGCACCAGATCCGAGTACACCTGGCGCATATCGGTCGAGGGATCATCGGTGACATCAAATACGAACGTAAAAACGAAAAACTCCTCAACAAAAAACTCTTCGCCTTCCTCCCAGAAGACGACTTCACAACCTTTTACCTGCATGCAAAAGAATTATCCTTTGCGCTCGATGGGGAAAAGCACGAGTACGAATCTCTTTTGCCGGATCACTTGACATATCTGTTGGAGCAGTTTTAATGTAGCAATTCAACAAAAAAAGAGCCTTAGTGAATTACTCACTAAAGCTCTTTTTACTAAAAGCTTCTGTTGTCTATAGTCTCCAAATGATTTACCCGTTTTTGTAACTACATCAATGAGCTCGAGATTAAATCTAAAAATACAAGGCACTCCTATCATACGCCTCACCTTACAAATCGTCGATCCCCTGTGGTCAATGAAGCAAGTTACTGTCACTTCCAGTCAAAGTGTACTCATCTGGAGCAACTACTTCATACTCAGATAAATTGGTATGAATCAGAGTTAACTTAATCCCTTAATTCTTTATCCTTGAGATCCTACTAGTATTACGCATACTACTGGGTTTTTTTATTCTCTATACTAGATCCTAAGGAGCGATTTTTACTTCTTCATTTTGTATGCTAGATGAGGTACAATACTATGCATTATCTATCAATTGAAAAAACATGCCCCAAAAAAAGACCGCTAAGAAAAATGAGCTGTTCACTGTGAAAAAATCTAGTGCTGGGCTTGGGCTTTTTGCTTGCAAGGCCTTTGAAAATGAAGACTTTATTATCGAGTATAAAGGTGAAAAAATTACGCACGATGAGGCTGATCGGCGTGGAGGGAAATATCTTTTTACGTTAAACGAGAAGTGGGTTGTGGACGGTAAGGAACGAGCCAATACTGCTCGCTATATCAACCACTCTTGTGATCCAAATATTGAAGCAATTATCGAGGATGATAAGCGCATTATCTTTCAGGCAATTCGTAGCATCGAGCCTGGAGAGGAATTGACCTTTGACTACGGCAAAGAGTACGTGGAAGACATTATTGCAAAAGCTGGATGCAAATGTGAACCGTGCAGCTCAAAGAAGAAGTAGACTTCTTGTCGTCAATTCGATGCCATAAAAAGCAGGGCTTTGAGCCCTGCTTTTTTGAACTAATAGAGCCCCCCAAGTACTCTCTGATGACATTGCGTTTACGAATCTAGCGACTACTATTTGATCCTGCTGCATTTACTCCTGCGATTGTCCGTCCGTAGTCGGGGTTTTTTGCGTCCATGAGGATGAGATTCCCATGCGCTGCTGAGGTTGTTATGGTATCTAAGCGGTTTGTTTCATTGAGGAGGTTTACTGCCTCGCTGACGCTAAGCCCAGCATTTTTCATGGTGCCCATTGCTTCTTCTAGACCCTTGGCGATGGCTTCACGCATGCTAGAGATTCCTTGTCCTTGGAGTGTTTTACTCTCTGCCTCTGCCTTTGCTGCGCCTACGAGGCGGATACGCTCTGCTTCAGCTTCGTTGGTGGCGGCTTCTTTGAGTCTCTCTGATGCAATGACGCGGTTAAAAGCGTCGCGAACCTCTTGGCTTGGCTGCGGCTCATCGACGAGAACATTCTCTATGATGTAACCAAAGCGAGCAAATCGCTCGCTGAGCGCTTCTTGGACCTGGCTTTCCATCGTATCACGGTTGTTATAGAGGTCCGTCATGTCGAGCCCTGAAGCTGTCTGACGAACATTGTTTAGTACATAGGAAATAATCTGCTGTTCTGGGTTTTCTAGCTCATAGAAAGCCTTTACAGAACCCATGGGATCATCACTTGCTCGGTATTGTACCTTTACCGGTAGCGTCATAAAGGCGTTATCGCGGGTCTTGATTGATACGTCCGCGCCGATCTCTTGTTGCTGGAGGTTTACACGACCAACGATTAGCTGAATTGGCCATGGTGCCTTGAATCTAAGGCCTGGGAGTGTGGCGCTGGTGTTTGGTCGTCCAAAAGTCTCTATGATAGCTGCGGTCTTTCCGCGTACGATATAGATCATGGAATACAGTGCCGCGATCACAAGAACGAAGAATATCAGTCCAAATAGTTCACCCATAATAGTCTTATTCAATGTTTATACACAGTACTATATCACTTATGACCTTTTTTGTAAATGTTTCGAACGTTTTTTTTGGTTTTTTGAAGAAAGAGATTCTCTTTTTTCTTTTGATTGTTTTTTACATTATGAGAAATATGCATCTACTAACTTTTAGAATCTTGGTTTTAAGCTATTTTTGATGAAATCGTTGACTTTTTCATTATTTAGTGCTATTATGTATTTGATATCATCTGATATTGCAACTATCGACTAAAATGAGCAACGAAACTCTAGTTGTAGAACGCTATGGTGGAATGCTGGATGCTAAGGCTACGCGCGGTAAAGTCTTGGCTGTTGTGAAAGGTTCAACACCGAAAGAAGTAGGTTGTGGATCAAGTATCGCAGTAAGGTGGTACTCTCCACAATCTAAAGAAGTCGTGAGACTCTTCATACCCAACCAAAGTGATAAATGCACGCCAAGTGCTTGTTACTGTTGTGGTATGGAGTCTATAGGATGTTCACAAAGGCTTACTGAGGAAATTCTGAGTATAGCCCTCGCCAAGTGATTTTTTCATTAGGCAATTGCTGGGTAGCTTATTAAGTACCCAGCACAAACAAAAGTGCACCACCTCTTGTGGTGCTTTTTTGTTTTTTTTGGATTGATTGATCTATTTAGGTGCGCTATACTAGTTTTGTTGAATCAAATTAATATTTTTTCTATGATCAAGATTTTTGGACACAAAGTGCCAGATACAGATGCTACCGTCAGTGCTATCGCCTACGCCTGGTATTATAATGAGATCAAAGGTGAGGCTGCTACACCGTATGTGCTGGGAGAACTCAACCGTGAGACAGCTTATGTGCTGGAGAAATTTGGGGTTGCTACACCCGAAACACTTGGCCCTCTCACTGCGGACGACAAAGTGGTTGTCGTAGACACCAACAACATGCACGAGCTTCCAGATGATATGAAGCACGCGGAGCTTATCGAAATCATTGATCATCACAAGTTGGTTGGCGGGATCGAGACACCAAATCCAATTACGATTACCTTGCGCCCGATGGCCTCCACAGCCTCTCTGATCTATACCTACCTCAACCCAGAGCTGCATGAGATACCACAAGAGATCGCTGGTATCATGCTTGCTGGCGTACTGTCTGATACACTAGAATTTCGCAGTCCTACGACCACAGATGAGGACAGAGCAATCGCAGAATCTTTGGCGGAAATTGCGGGAGTTGATATCCACGAACTGGCTGAGGGGATGTTTGCAGCAAAGTCTGACCTCTCAGGTATGGACGCAGAGGATCTCATCATGATGGACAGTAAGGTTTTTGCAATCAAAGGAAAAAACCTTCGTGTCAGCGTACTTGAGACCATGAGTCCATCGCAAGCTCTCAAACAGCGTGAAGCTCTCATCCAAGGTATTGGTAAACACGTAGAAACAAACGACGACGTGGATGAAGTACTACTCTTTGTCGTAGACATCCTTGGCGAAAGCGCCATGCCGATCCTGGCTTCTGACGAAGCGACGAATATTGTAGAGAAAGCGTTTGATGTCTCAGTATCTGAGGACACGATACTCGATGGTGTCGTCTCTCGTAAAAAACAAATTATTCCAAAGCTTGAAGTGTAAGATTGTGTTTTCAAAAAACTGCCTTACTGGCAGTTTTTTTGTTGACTTTTTTTTGATTACTCTTGATGGGATAGAGACCATAAGGACAACCTCACATGCCAACTCTACGTGTATAGAAAAAAATAACCTCGGTTGCAATTGTTGCTACCGAGGATTTACATGTGCTACCAAGTCGACCTTTTGGCTCTTTAACGTATCATTGAGAACTATGCAGGCTTGCGACTCTCCAACGTTTCCCTGCCTTTGTTTGTGATGACGACTCTATCTGGTCTTATAGGAATTTTCCCTTCAGGATCACTTTGTAGTTTGATTAGCTCTCCCTCTAACAATCTATCGATTGCTCTTATCTTTTTTACATTTATGATTGGAACGAGGTCAACCATACTCCAAGCTGCACCATTTTGTAAAGCCATGAGAATACCCACCTCATCAGAAGAAAGATTTTCGTGTGCATTTTCATCAAACATGGTAAAGTTTGCCTTAAGCCAAGCTTTGATTTTTCTCATCAACTCTCTCCCCCTGTTTGTTTAGACGAAAATTGTCTTTTGAAATGCAATTTCATATGATAGAAATCTATGAAAAAAGCAAAGAAAAAGAGATCCTTCAAACACTTAGATCAAGGAGACAGAGATCGCATTGAAGTTATGAGAAAGAATGAGATATCCCAAAAGGATATGGCAGAGGTATTAGGCGTGGATCCAGGAACAATTTCAAGAG
>Ga0209187_1001592_pt1 | contig 25290 bp, 20 predicted proteins | sample BantaG_FD_187430 | JGI IMG/M metagenome (GOLD analysis project Ga0209187, IMG submission 187430) | Marine algal microbial communities from Bantry Bay, Ireland - BantryBay_4 metaG (SPAdes) (version 2) | ecosystem: Host-associated > Algae > Red algae > Unclassified | place: Bantry Bay, Ireland...
TGATAATGGAAAAGAATTTGCAGAACATGAATTTGTAAGCAAAGAACTAGGAATAGATTTTTATTTTGCAGATCCATACGCCAGTTGGCAGCGGGGCGCCAATGAAAACTACAATGGATTAGTTAGGTAGTATTTTCCTAAAAAATCTAGCTTTATAAATATTACAAACACAAACGTTAAACGTGTGCAGAAATTATTAAATAATAGACCGAGAAAATGTCTTGGTTTTATTTCACCACTAGAGAAAATTAATTCACTAACTAAAGTTGCATTTGTAGCTTGAATTCAGGATCCAAAAAGTTATAATAAGATAAATTTAGTTAAATGGGTCAATAATTATTATGCAGAAAGTGCGCATCCAAATTATGTAGATAATATAATCTATACAAATTGCTTAGAGGTATGGTTTGAATATCATTATGAAAAAAACGGAGAAATCTGGTATTTCAACCAAGAATATATCATGGGCGAACGGGAATTTATAGACAAAGAATCACTTGACAAAGGTATAGGAATAAAGTATTTAAAATTAAAGGCTAATAACCCTAATGAAAAATATGATGACCCACAGCAGTCTGCTATCTCATATGAAATTCTTAATGCAGATAGCGTATCAATTGATTTATCATTAACAGGTTTTGTAGAAAATTATTGGAATATTTTAAAACACAATACACGAGCTAGATTCTTTACATCGTTATTTATCTTTCCATGGCCTACCGTTAAATTTCCGATTGAAGAAAATAAAAATTGGAATTAGAAACATTCATATGATTCTGATTTATATGGTGATGATAGATTTTTTATTGGGGATGGCATTACTGAGATGAATTATGATTATACCTATTTAGGAGAAACAAAACTAAATTTAAATTTAGGAGAAATATTAACATCTAAATATGAAGCATTAGGCACTGATGGTACAATTAAAAATAAGTTGGTCTATTATTTCAATAGTAAGATTGGATTTGTAAAACAAGAGTTTTATACTCACGATGGAGCTAAAATTGTTTTAGAAGCAGTAGATTATAAAAATAAATGCGAATGAGTACCAGTGACTAACTTTAGGTCATGACAGCATATCTCTTCACGGTCGAGAGACGCTGCATACCATTATACGTTAATCATAATTTGGATAGTAGGAATAATTACTGTCCATTACATTGAGGTGTCCGCTACAATATTCAAACCAAATAATTCTATCGCAATGGATTAAATTTTAGTAAAAAAATTCATACTGCATTTGAAAATGGAAAACTAAAAATTCTTGAATTATTGATAGAATTTGCAGGTCTTTTTATAGCATTTCAAATAAACAATTATATAGTGAAAATATTAATCTAATTTAAACATTGTGGACATTTCCCACATTTAAAAATAAGAAAAGATGTATCCAAATAGTAAAATACAAAATAAAGATATAGTTAATTTGCGGTGTAATAAACATAGACTCACGACCACGTCGCATACTGCCATCACATGAGCTATTAGCAAAAATAAGTCCAATAGCATATTAAATTACCTTATAAAGCTAATTCAAAATAACATTTATTAAAGCTTAAATAATAATACTTAGATTGAAACGTATTAATAGACAATAAATATTATTCATGCTAAAATAATATTAATGATTAGGTTTTTTAATTCAGTACAACTATTCTTAATTGGTGTTTTGCTTATCCTTGGGTGTGAGAAAGAACCTGATAGCCCAATCATTCAACATGATTGTGATACAATTGATGGAAGGTATTCTCAAGTTGTATTTTCTGCAATCGATTCACTTGTAGATATAGAATATGGTTTAGCTCCAACTGGAGAAAATTTATCATTAGATGTTTACTTCCCCAAGGAGGACACAACAACCTGTTCAAGGCCTCTTGTGATATTTATCCATGGAGGAGGATTTCATAAAGGAAATAGAAAAATGTTTGCTGCACAAGCTATATGTCATGACCTACCCTTTAAAGGATATGTGACTGCAAGCATTTCATATAGATTAGCAAAAGAAGAACCATACACTTTAGCAGATCTTCAAGCAGATAAGCTTGACTTTGACAATCCTCACATTGATGTGATTCATATTACAAATGCAATGCATGACGCTAGGGCAGCAGTCAGGTATTTCAAAAAGAATGCAGAGCTGTACAACATTGACCCAGATCGGATAGCAATTGGAGGTGCTTCAGCAGGAGGTATGACAGCTATTAATGTGGGTTACATGGATAGAGAATTAGAGTTATTCTCAGGAGCCATTCCAGATAATCTGGAAGGAGAAAGTGGGAATCCTGGTTTCACATCAGATGTAAAAGTAGTTTATAGTTTTTGTTCAGGGTTTCTAAATTTAGATATGCTAGATAAAGAAAACGAACCAGCACTCTTCCTACAGCAAAATGCGTTAGATACCATCTTTATTGGAAATAGATTGAATCAATTGAACTCAAAGATAGATGAAGTAGGTTTGGCACATGAAATTTTGGAGCAAGGAGGGATCCATTGCTTATGGGCCATTCCTGTATTTGGAATTGTTGATCTTATTGAGTTGAGTTCTGAATTGACTGAATTCTTAGCAGAACACCTGTAGATGTCCTTGAATTATAAATATTACACCATATTATAAACTTAGTCTTCAATAAAAATATCGAGTGGATAAAGGGGACTGTCAACCTAAAACTCTCAAATACCGTGCTTGAACCTCTCAGCTCACACGCTCTTCATATTCATTCTAGTCATCGCTACATTGTTAGAATCGAATACGCTACAAACTCACTCCTTCAAGTCTTTTGACCGAAGTTGCCTAGATAAAATATCAAGAGTCTGTCAACCTCTTCTCTTCACTTTCATTAGAAACGCTTCAAAACTATTAGGAGCTACTTACAATTCCAGCATTGTTTACTTACTTATTCTAGTTCAAAGTCTCTAACCTGAATCTAGACCCAGTAAGCCGTCAGGGTACTGATATTAACAAGGGATGGTTATGTCTGTTTTGGCTATAGCTAAATATCGCCGATACTCTTTACATGGCATTAGTAAGGATAATATAGAAAATGTAAGTCATCTGGAATTACAAAATTATTTAATAACTACATTAGATTACTCTCCTTTACAAATGCTAAAGTTCTTTTATGATACAGAAAATTATTAAGTAAGAAATGAAACTAATTCTTTAATAGAATTTGTAAAGCAAATTGGAGACTACAAAGTCATAGTAGGTTATGGAAAAAAATTCCTAATGGTTTAGCCTTTTATCGACAGAGCTTACTAATTTCAAATAACAAAGGCAAAGATTCTGGATATGGAATGATGGAACTTATTATTGAAAACAATTGACTACGACAAAGCGAACTATAACTAATTGAGACCAACTTTAAAACTCACTAGAAAAATGAAACTTCACATCGGGATGATTATCCTGTACAGTCTTCAATCCCCACGCAGTATCTGCTAGATAAACCAATTTGCCATCTTTGTCCTTTGCTAAATCTTTTTTCCGTCTTTGATAAAAAGATTTTAATTCTGCGGCATCATCTGATTCGACCCAACAAGCTTTATATAATCTGATAGGCTCATAAGTACACAATGCACCATACTCATGTTCTAGTCTATATTGGATAACTTCAAATTGAAGGGCGCCGACGGTTCCAATTATTTTACGGCCATTATCTTCTTTGACGAACAATTGTGCGACTCCTTCATCCATCAACTGCTCAATCCCTTTTGCCAATTGTTTTGATTTCATCGGATCAGCATTGTTGACATATCGGAATTGTTCTGGTGAAAATGATGGAATGCCTTTAAATTGTAAATCGTCTCCTTCAGTGAGAGTATCGCCAATTTTAAAGTTTCCAGTATCATACAATCCGACAATGTCTCCAGGATATGCCTTATCAATGACTTCTTTTTTAGCAGCCATAAATGATGTCGGATTTGAAAATTTGATCTTGCGATCAAGACGAATGTGTTTATAATTTGTATTGCGTTCAAATGTACCAGAGCAGATACGTAGAAAAGCAATTCTATCTCTGTGCTTAGGATCTATGTTTGCATGAATTTTAAACACAAAGCCTGTAAAATCTGTATCTGTTGGATAAATGATTCTATGTTCTGTTTCTCTAGGCAATGGCGAAGGAGCTATTTCTACAAAACAATCCAATAACTCTTTAACACCAAAATTATTAACAGCAGAACCAAAAAACACCGGGGACATCATGCCTTCCAGGTAATATTCCTTATCAAATTCTGGGTAAACCTCTTTAAGCATCCTCGTCTCCTCTCTCAACTCAGCAGCAGCTCGCTCGCCCACTTTCTCATCTAACATGGGATCATCAAGGCTCTCAATACTCGTCAACTCATCTGATGTCTGACCTGCGTGAGGGTTGAATAAATTAAGGTGCTTCTCGTACAAATTATATACGCCTTGAAATCGCTGTCCCATTCCTATAGGCCAACTCAATGGACAGACGTTTAAGCCGAGTTTCTGTTCTATCTCATCTAGCAAATCGAAACCATCTAAGCCTTCCCTGTCCAACTTATTGATGAAGACAATCATTGGCGTTTTTCTCATTTTGCAGACTTCCACAAGCTTTTCTGTCTGCTCCTCAACACCCTTTGCAACATCTATGACAACGATGACACTATCCACTGCCGTTAAAGTCCGAAAGGTATCTTCAGCAAAATCCTTGTGACCAGGAGTATCAAGGATATTGACCTTTCGCTTTCTGTAATTAAAAGCCATGACAGAGGTCGCAACAGAGATTCCTCTCTGCTTTTCAATCTCCATAAAATCTGAAGTCGCGTGGCGTTTGATCTTATTTGATTTGACAGCACCGGCAACTTGTATTGCACCACCAAAGAGCAGTAGTTTTTCTGTCAAGGTTGTCTTACCCGCATCAGGGTGTGATACAATTCCAAATGTCCGTCGTCTTAGTATCTCTTCTTTGAATCCCATAAAAGGCTGCAAAGGTAACAGTTACTTAGCTTTTTTTCATTTTCAATGTTTTCTTCTTGTTATAAAAGCAAGATTCATCGTCACTTTGAGACAAACACTCTTGACAATTTCTCAAATAAAGGCTCAAATTCCTTACTTTTGATTGTTTGAACCGTCTTATCCTGATTGATTAGCCCCCTTGCAATAAAAGATTTGAGACTATGGTAGAAATAGGAAGCATCATTATACTTGGAATATTGGCTCAGTGGATCGCTTGGAGACTAAAAATTCCTGCCATCCTCCCATTAATCTTGATTGGTTTAATTGTTGGACCATTTTCCGTGTATTACACACATGGCGCAAAACTGATCGAACCTACGTGGAATGAAGCCGACTATCATGGTTTATTTCCAGGGGAACACCTCACACACTTTGTAGAGCTTGCCATCGGCCTCATTCTTTTCGAAGGTGGGATGACACTCAAAAAAGATGAATTTACTGGAGTTGGAAACAGTATTTTGAAACTTATTTCATTAGGTGCTTTTGTGACCTTTGTATGCTGCGGACTTCTCACGCATTTTATCGTTGGTTTGACTTGGCCTATTTCATTCCTATTTGCAGGTCTGATCATTGTCACTGGTCCGACAGTAATCGCACCAATCCTCAGAAATCTCTCTCTGGAGAAAAGAGTTGCTAGTGTGCTCAAATGGGAAGGTATACTGATAGATCCCATTGGGGCATTAGTCGCTGTATTGGTGTATGAATTTATTGTTAGTTCCATATTAGATGGTGATGGTTCAGGGGGTTTTACGACATATGCATTCATACATTTCCTTCAAATCTGTCTTGTCGGTTTTTCATTAGGAATTATCTCTGCAATCTCATTACGTGAAGCATTACGAAGAGACTGGATACCACACTACTTAATTACCATCTTTACTCTAGCCTTTGTCCTGATCATCTTTGTTGGTTCGAATGTCATTTTAGCAGACTCAGGACTACTGACCGTTGTTATTGCTGGAATGGTCCTTGGCAATATTGAAGTGCCTCACTTTAAAGACATCGAGTATTTCAAGGAGTCGTTGAGCATCCTCCTTATATCAATTTTATTCATTCTCTTATCTGCAAATATAGACATGAGCGACCTCGAGTTGTTGATGAATTGGAGACCTATGTTATTGCTTGCCTGCATTATTTTGCTTGTCAGACCATTGAGTGTTTTTCTTAGCACCATGAATTCTCCATTAAGTACAAAAGAGAAATTATTCATTAGCTGGGTAGGTCCACGTGGAATTGTTGCCGCAGGTATCGCCTCATACTTAGGCCTTAAACTAGCTTCTAAAAATGTCGAAGGAGCAATATGGATCACACCTCTTGTGTTCATGGTTGTGCTAGGTACTGTTTTATTAAATGCCACTACAGCAGGATTGGTTGCTAAAGCACTAGGCGTACTGTCTTCTCAGAGCAATGGGTTCTTAATGATTGGTGCCACAAAAGCTGCAAGAATTATTGGAAAATATTTGAATGAGCAAGGGTTAAATGTTGTACTTGTCGACACCAATCCAAGCAACGTAAACTATTCTAAACAATTAGGCCTCACAGCTATCAACACCAATATATATAATGATGACTTGGCTAATGTCATTGAACTTGGAGATGTCGGTAATCTTTTAGCAATGACAAGTAATACTGAAGTTAATAATTATGCTATAAATAAATTCGCCACTAAATATGGAGAAAATGGTGCATTCCGCTTAGCTTCAACATCAGAAATAAGAGACGAAAAAGAAATGGAAAATGATACTCTATTCAGTAAGGTGGACGACTTTTATACACTGGATCGAATTGCAAGAGATCATTCTGAAATAAGTGAATTGCCAATTACCTCACAAGAGCAATTAATAAAAGCATTAGAAGAATTGGAGGAGAATAAGGCCAACATTCCTTTATTCATTAAAACTGGTTCGAGTTATATGGTTGTGAATAGTGATTATTCTAAGATAACCATAGAGCCTGATTCTACTCTAGTATATATGGGCGAAAAATTAACGACTGTTGAAGAAGTGATTGAAGTTGAATCTGTAGAGGATCAGGAGAATAAAAAGGAGAACGAGGAGTAATTATTTATTTTATATTCTATCAAATTGTTTGAACAGAATTTATAAGATGTTTAAGATTCACATAATTATTCCATATTCACCTTTATTTATTTGTCACTTTTTTCACAACCTCTTTTATTTCTTGTTCTAAGTCTTTGGGGTAAATTAATAAGGCACCTGGTTCATCGACAACAATAAAATTGTCTAATCCCTTAATCACAATGACACGTTCACTAGTTGCCCGTATAAGACTATTTGTTACATCTTCAACAAAATGATCATTGGCCTGGATGACATTATTCTCCTCATCTTTTTCAGAGTAATTATGCAAAGAATTCCATGTACCCAAATCAGACCAACCCAAATCTGAAGGGATTGTATATACACAATTTGATTTTTCTAAAATAGCATAGTCAACAGAAATACTTTCTGTTAATGGATATACCATATCGATATATGCTTGCTCCTCAGGAGTATTGTATTTTTCTGGTTGCTTATTTAATGTTTTTACAATTTCAGGTGCATTTTCATCGAAGCTTTCTAATACGGTCTTAACGCTCCAAACAAAAATACCTGCATTCCAAACATAGTTGCCTGATTGTAAATATTCCTCCGCCTTTTCAAACGTTGGCTTTTCTGTAAATCGATCCACTTCGTAAATTCCTTCGGCTTCCAATTCAGAATTTCCCTTTTGCTTTTTTATATATCCATAACCAGTGTCCGGTCGTGTCGGCTGTATCCCCAATGTCACAATTGCTGTGTTTTTAGATGCATAGTCAAATGCTTGTTGCATCTTTTCTGCAAATACGTCTTCATATAAAATGACAGCGTCGGATGGAAGGACTGCAAACACAGCTTTTGAATTGATTGCATTTATTTTTAACGCTGCATATGCTATACAAGGTGCTGTATTGTTACGGCTAGGTTCTAGCAAGACTTGAGATTCTGATAGCTCTGGTAGATGTTCAAGTACTAATTCTTTGTATTGCTTATTTGTTGCTACCAATATATTTTCAACTGGTATAAATTTATTCGTTCGTTCAAATGTTAACCTAATTAGAGACTTCCCTACATTCAGGATATCTAAAAATTGTTTTGGCATTTCTGCTCTAGATGCAGGCCAAAACCTTGATCCTATACCACCTGCCATGATCACTATATAATTGTCTGTTGGATTATTCATACGATTTAGTTTAATCTACCCTTAGTATTTTAAAATATTATGACATAAATGTTACATAAATTTTATTCCGAATCAATAAAATTTTTCGAGATTGGGAATATTATTTCTTTTTCTATTTAACTCAAAATCATAAACTTGCCTACCCAATTCTGCTAAAAAGGGAATTCCAATATCGTTGTACTCATATTTGCCATCATTGAATATTCGATTTTCATTAACATGAAGAGTGGCTGTTAAAAAGAATTCAATATTGTTCTTCGTATCAAAAACATAAGCACAGTCTGTTAGGTATCCATAAGCAAATCCCACCTTATTAAAAATATGTATGTGCTCTGGGATTTTTTCTTTCGTATCACCATATAGAAAAAACTTTACGTATCCATCGTAATTCAAATTGTCATCACTTGAATAAAATGAATAATGGCTCGGATATGCATACATTGATTTATATAAAAATTGATAATCTTCATCTGATAAATTATATTGTTGATCACTGGGGAATGCTTCGGGAAAAATAACCCGTTTTAAAGAAGATTCTAAATCTTTAATATTAATAAAATTTTTCTCATCCATATTGAATTTCTCCATGACAATAGAATCAAGCGTATCGTCATAATACCCTACCCCTTTAAATACTTCATTGATAGGTAGAATATAATTCCCTGTTGTTCCTTTTTGCTTTTGAATTAAAACCGTCTTTCCATTATTGTCTAAAAATCGTATTGGATTTGTAAATCTATTTTCAAAAGTCGAAAATCCAGAAACGCCAACTCGTGTTACTATCCGTGAATTTCCAAATATCCCTTTTTTCTTTAATTCTTGATTGATGTAATCTTGGCCCAAAAATTCATACAACCGATTGTATGAATCATTATCGCTAACCACAAATAATTTATTAATGTAATGAGCTATTGTAGGTAGTCCTGTTTCTGAAGTCGTGTCTTGAACGACTTTTGTTTGCGTTACTCTCAAACTATCTGTCAGCATAATAGAGTGTAGGGACAGTTCAGGAAAATTTTTTTTTATTTCATTTAATTTCTGAAGGGCTAAAAAAGCAACTGGCATTTTTACTGTACTTGCAGGATAGAAATAAAGACTAGTATCAATATTAAAATCGTAAGATTTGAAGCTCACTTTTTGATCGACATCTCTGTCTATTTGAGTATACCTGATTTGCAACTCAAACGAATCTGGAGATGCAAATACATCATTCAACAGCTGGTTAGAATTATGGTGAATAAACGATTCCCATGTAAAGTCATACTGAGAGGTTGGTTGACATCCAATTAACAGGAGAAAAAGAATAAATAAAATGGACGTCTTAATTATCAAAGTAAAAAATTATTTATTAGTATTAATTTTAGTTTATAAAATTATTTCTTCCTTTCTACTACAAACTTCACTAAATGTTTAAGAGAAGTTCTTGCTTCAGTATCAGGAAATTCATCTAGCACTGCCAAAGCCTCTTCTTTTATTTTATGCATTTGTCTATCAGCATAAATAACACCTCCTTTATCGTGAACATGTTGTATCAGTTCATTTACTTTTTTGGGGTTTTCGTTGTGCTTTTTTACTGTTTTTAAAATCCATCGTTTTTCTTTTTTATCTGCTTTTGATAAGACATGTATTAATGGCAATGTCATTTTCTTTTCTTTAATGTCGATGCCTGTTGGTTTACCAATATCAACTCCACCATAATCAAATATGTCGTCCTTTATCTGATACGCTGTTCCAACTAACTCTCCGAAACGCCACATTTTGTCTAGAATCGCTTCATCTTTAGTGACAGAATATGCTCCAGTGCCACAGGCAGCTGCAATCAAAGAAGCTGTCTTTGCTTTGATGATTTCAAAATATGTTTCTTCACTAATATCGAGTTTTCTAGCTTTTTCTAGCTGTAGCAGCTCTCCCTCACTTATTTGTTTGACAGACCTCGAATATATCTGTAGAATCTTGAATTCTTCATTATCCAATGCTAGAAGCATCCCTTTTGACAATAAGTAGTCTCCGACAAGTACGGCAATTTTATTTTTCCATAGCGCATTGACAGAAAAAAATCCTCTTCGTTGATAGGAATCGTCTACCACATCATCATGGACTAGTGTCGCTGTATGCAACAACTCTATTAATGAAGCAGCGATGTGGGTTGATGTATTAATGGGTTGATGGAGCTTTGCTGATAAAAAGACAAACAAAGGTCTGATTTGCTTACCCTTTCGCTGGACGATGTAATACATGATCTTATCAAGTAAAGGTACTTTTGAAGACATGTATTCTTTGAATTTAGATTCAAATTCATCGAGCTCTTTTTGTATCGGTTTCTTTATCTCTTTTAAAGAATTCATGATAAGCCTCTAAAGTACTCATTATATGTATCGCTATCCGTCATTTCGAGATAAAACAACTTTGTCGGATAAGAGTTGGTCATTATGACAGAAGATTAAAAAAATTTATGCGTTATCGTAAGCATTTCGGTTCTCTGAAGATTGGGACGATTGCAACTTCAGAGCAATCTAATGGTATTGCTCTGCGGACATAGTCCTCAGAGAATATACATTAAGTGAACTTAGAGAAATACTAATTCATCACAGTGACAACTCCAGAAAACCGTTGTGTGGTTTGGTCAACAAAGCGAATTGACATCACATAGGCAAAGGAGCCGCTCATAATCGCCTCTTTATTCATTGTCCCATCCCTACCTGTACTGACGTCATTTACAATTGCCTCATGCGTATCGTATATTAAATTACCCCAGCGATCGAAAATACTGATCGATTCTATTGCTTCGACGAGCCCTTCTCGCGCTTGAACAATAAAGCGATCATTCATACCGTCCCCATTCGGTGAGATACTATTGGGGAAGTACAAATCATAATTCTTATCAACAGTTATTGAAATCGTATCAGTAGCTTGACAACCGTTGAAATCAGTTGCTGTCAATTCAAAACTCACATTGTCTTTTGCGAACAGTTGAACCTCGTCACAATTTGGACAATCATCTTGATCTGGAGTTGTATTCCAAAAATAGGTGGCTATATCTTCATTTGACATAACCGAAAAGGAAATACGATCGCCTAATAGAACAGCTTGATCTTCACCTAGATCTATGACAAATTCTGGTGGATAAATAAGGTTGTATGTCTCTTCAACTTCACATAAAAAATTGTCAACTACTTTTAAAGTAAGGTCTCCTGATGGTAGCTCTGTAAGACTTGATTGGTCTATTGTGTCTCCTTGAACAATATATTGAAAAGGAGCTGTACCATTAACAACATTCGTAATAGTCAGACTACCAGTGTTTGTGTCAAAGCAGTTAGGATCCGTAAGTTCAACTTCCAATTGCAGGCCAGGATCAGGTATAACGGTTAAATCCAGTGTCACGATACTATCACAGCCTGTCCTCCCTTGTAACGTTTCTACATATATTCCTGAGGTAGAAAGTGTTTGTGTACCAATAACATATTCTACCCCTTCACAAATGGTTTCAGATACAGAAAACTCCATTGGTAAAATTTCAACTGAGGTTGTATCCGACACAACTCGACATTTTGCATTTCTCAAATTAATGTCAGATTGTGCGACTAAATATCGATAAAAGTATTGTCCAGGAATGAATCGATCATGTACAAAGATCTGATCAGTAGCATCAGGTATATCAGCCCAACTCATGCCTTGGTCTTCACTTAATTGCCACTGCACGAATTGTTGATCATTCGTTGAAATGTTCGTTCTCAGATTAATGGGTTGACTATCAGAACATGTAAAAATTTGATTCGAATCTGCAATGATATCCGCATCTGGCCCGCATGCTCGAAATGAAATATTATCCAAACCCAAGTCATTTCTCGTACCGCCTGGTGCATTATTGCGAATCGTCAATTTAACTTCCGTTTGAGTGGCTCCAGTTGTAAAGCTAAAGCCATAGGTATTCCAACGCTCTGTCTTTGCTATGTTTCCTGTTGTGAAAAATTCTTAATCATCTAGTAAAAAACTGACGTCAGGATCAATATGCCCACTCACACCACAGTCATAATCATATTTATAATATCAGCAGAAAACGCATAATTAGTGTTCTCACAAAGTCCGTCTACGATTTGTTCAAAAAAGATGCCTGGTGTGAAATCTGCATTGACGACCATCATATAGCCATTGGGGTCATCACTGTTATCACCTATTCCTAACCATGTGCCATATTTACTTGCCCAATTTGAATTATTTGTAATGGTGTATTCTCCGTCGAAAGGTGGTGGGTTGATTTCATAGAAATAACTTAGTGCAATCCTAGGATCTGTTAACAATACCACATCTGATCCGCTTCCAAAATCACCATTTAAGAAAATATTCTCGCCAAGGTTACCAGCACAGATGTCTTGTCCAGCGAGCTGCTGAAAACAAAAGATAAACCCAGTAAGTGAGATAAGGAAGTATTTCATTTGTATACTCTATTATATACCAGACGCAATTGAGTTCTAACTTTAAAATGCTGTCTATTTTATTAATTTCATCGTTGAAAATACTCGCCATATCTATGGATATGCCTACGTTTTTCGTCTTGAACTTAAAAAGATAATCTCGCACATTAATAGCTCAAACTCAAGTGCGTCTGGTATACCAGACGCAATATGCAGTAATTACCCTACTTGTTTTTCTTCTCTTCTCGTTTTAGACACGACTTTGTCGGATAAGAGTTGGTCAGGATGACAGAAGAATTAAAGTATTTGTAAATTTGCCACTGTACAAATCGATTCTGTGCTTTCATTCTTTCGTCAAAATCTATTCTTCAATTCTCTGCTGCTTCTGCCGTATACCATTATCGTTCGCATACATTCGCTTATATATCCCGAAAGCTATGCGAGTTCAGAGATAGAAGGTTGGTTTAACTGGACCTTGTTCGAATGGTTGAAAAATGTACCTGTTATCCAATCCATACTTGCTATTCTACTTATATTTTTACAAGCTGTAACTATAAATTATATTGTAAATAGGCACAGGCTGACCCTGCGACCAAATCTATTCCCTGGAGTTTTTTATATCCTATTGGTCAGTTTATCTAAAGAAAGCCTCTACCTGAATCCTGTCTTATTTGCTAATGTCTTCTTCTTACTAGCGGTAGTGAATCTATTTAAAACCTATAGAGTAGCACAAGTCAGTACATCGATATTCAATAGTGCTTTTTTTATCGGTATAGCTTCTTTGTTTTATATGCCTACATTATTGTATTTGTTACCTTGCTTTATTGCGCTTTTCATGCTTCGTTCCTTTCGAGTCAAAGAACGAATGCAATACTTACTTGGAGCAGTGACCGCTCTGTTTCTAGCGTTTAGCATCTTTTTCTATTTTGGCTTGTACCATTCTTTTTTGCAACCCTATTTCAATAGTAACATCGCATTGCCTCAGATTTCTGACATTCAGTTAAAAGCGCTAATTCCAACAGGCCTCGTTTTACTGGCAATGATCGCTGTGATCACTAATTATTATTCCTTACGTAAGAAAAAGAGCATTCAGTCACAACGGAAAATTGATATCCTATATTGGTTCTTATTCTTTAGTCCAATAATGCTACTCTTTTGGTACCGTATTGACTCATGGAGTCTGCTGCTAATCAGTATGCCACTGTCCATTCTAATCGGGATGATGTTGTACAGAGTTAAAAATCAACTTATCGCAGAACTAATACATTTTGTTGCTTTAGCTGTTATATTCACTATTCATTTTGGGTTGATCTAATCCTCAGATAGCAAAATTCGTCTCACTGTAATAAAATATGTAAGCGTTGAATGCTTACTATTTTAGCAGTAATTTGCAACGCAACTATTTGATATATTGATCTTAACATTGTAGTTAATGTTTTATTAATGAATATAGCTACGGAAAGCTATGTCGTTTTAATCACAGACCTTTGAATATCACGTCGAAATACAACGATATTATGAAAAATTTTATACTGCTTTTTATCTTCATAGGGAGTTTTCTACAACTTGGAAATGCTCAGCTAGAGCCCGTCAAATGGGAGTTTAACTATGAAAAAGTATCTGAAACTGAATATATGTTGCATTTCGATGCTTCGATCGACAAAGAATGGGTCATCTATGGAATGGAAGAAACTGATGGTCCTATACCAACATCAATAAACTTTGAGGAAGGCGAATTTGAATTAAATGATGGTATAATCTCTCATTCAAAATCAATAGTTGCAAACGATGAAATATTCATGCTCGAATTAGAAAAGTTTAAGCAAGAAGCGCTTTTCACTCAAAAAGTGACTGGTAAACCTGGTTCCACTGTTACCGGTTGGGTGACATATATGACGTGTGATGGTGAAAAGTGTTTACCACCTACGGATGTTGATTTTTCTTTTGAATTGAAATGATAATTATGCATAACCGAATAGCCTCTCTACTTTTATCAATTTCCTTACTCTTATTGTTTCAAGGTACCATTTATGCACAATTGGATGATCCTGTCTTGTGGTCATTTTCACAAGAAAAAATATCCGATACAGAGACCGATTTGATATTCACAGCATCTATTGAAGATGGTTGGAATGTCTATTCTCAGTTTTTAGATGAAGACGCATCTCCTGTACCTACAACTATAGAATACGAAAATCTTACTGGTATAGAATTATCCGGTGAGTCAACGGAAACAGGTAAGCGTAAAGAAGGCATGGATCCCGTATTCAAAGAAAATGTTGTTAAGTTTTTAGCTGGCATACCATACGTCATTCGACAACGCGTCAAGACTAAAGGAGAATGGTCAGCTACAGGGTTTTTAGAGTTTATGACCTGTAATGATGAAAAATGTTTGCCCCCAACTGCAATCGATTTTTCATTTTCAGAAGACGGAAGTTTTATTGCAGATAGCACACTTCCTCTCAAAACAAGTAATGAAAAATCAGGAAATGGTATTGTCAATAGAGACAATACTTCTCCAACTGAAACAACTGTCAAAACAGAATCAGGCGCAACTTTAGCTATATTATCAGAAGAAAATCCAGTTTCTTGGACTTACGCCATGACAAAAGCGGAAGGCGCTGACGAATACGATCTTGCCTTAGAAGCTAACATTTTAGAAGACTGGGTGGTTTATTCTTACTATGTGGAAGATGGCGGTCCACTTCCAACGTATCTAGATTTTGACACCACAGAAGGTTTTGAGGAAATCGGTGTCCCTATTGAATCTGGTAAATTAAAAAAAGCATTTGATAAAATATTTCAGATGGATGTGGCAAAATTTACCTCACATGAGCCATATGTCTTTGGGCAAAAATTTAATAATACAAGCGGTAAGGGCAAAGGAAATGTGTTTTTATCATACATGAGTTGTAACGATAAAAAGTGTATTGCTTTTGACAAAGAACTCATTCTAGATACAGATAACCTAGCCATTTACCTTGCCTCTGAGGATGTTGCAAATGCCACATTGAACACCATTGTAGGAAATGAAATTGATCAGATCAGACCTCAAATAATAGAAACATATAAAGCACCTGTCGGTGATTGTGGTGTCGGTGATAATAAAGAGAGCGGCAGTTTATGGTCAATATTTTTGATTGGTTTTATCGGTGGTTTATTTGCTATACTCTTACCATGTATCTTTCCAATGATACCAATCACGGTCAGTTACTTTATGAAAGATACCAAACGTAAAGGTTGGATGAATGGACTGATCTATGGTTTGTCTATTATTGTAATCTTTGTGGGCATTGGTCTAATAGTAACAGCATTACTAGGACCTGAAGCATTAAATAAATTATCGACCAACTGGATAGCTAACACTCTTTTCTTTTTAATTTTCGTTGCATTTGCAATCTCGTTCTTTGGTTATTTTGAAATTGCATTACCCAGTTCATGGTCTACAAAAAGTGATTCTATGGCAGATAAGGGTGGCCTGTTGGGTACATTCTTTATGGCTGCAACATTAGCGATCGTTTCCTTTTCCTGTACGGGACCTATTATAGGTACTGCCTTAGTACAAGTTGCTTCTCAAGGGGATTATTGGGGACCATTTAGTGTGATGCTAGGATTTTCAACAGCATTGGCTTTGCCATTTGGATTATTTGCAGCATTCCCAGCTTGGTTAAATACTTTACCACGGTCTGGTTCATGGATGACCTCTCTGAAAGTTGTTTTAGGTTTTCTTGAATTAGCCTTAGCACTTAAGTTTTTATCCGTTGCAGATATGACTGAACATTGGGGCTTTTTGAGATATGAATTATTTGTATTTCTTTGGATAGTAATTTTTGCTGCCATGGCTGCCTACTTGTTTGGACTTATCAAATTTCCACATGACAGTCCGATTAAAAAATTATCCATCATCCGATTAGGGTTTGCAGGACTCGCAGTTGCTTCTGTCATTTATTTATCCATGGGATTTCGTGTCGATGATACAACGAGCACTTACAAAACACCAGGTCTAACATCAGGGATTGCTCCACCAGCGACATATAATTTCTTTCTTGACCCTCCAGCTATTCCGGCTGAGTTGACAGCCAAATATCCGTCAATTGGAAAATGTGCAAATAACATCACTTGCTTCAAAGATTACTTCGAAGGATTAGCATACGCCCGCGAAAACAACAAACCCGTCCTCTTAGATTTTACAGGCTATGGATGTGTCAATTGTAGAAAGACAGAAGAACACATTTGGGTTGATGATAAAATCAGACAATTATTGAATGATGAATTTGTATTGATCTCTTTGTATGTGGATGACCGAGCCAAATTAGAAAAGCAATTGGTATCTAAATCAAGAGGTGATAAAATCAGAAATGTTGGTAACAAATGGTCTGATTTTCAAATTGTAAATTTTGAGCAAAATTCTCAACCACTTTATGTCTTGATGACTCCAGAAGAAGATGTCATTGCAAGTCCGCGTGGATACAGAGAAGGTGTCGATCAATACACTGATTATTTAGAATGTGGGTTGAAGTACTTTAATGGTCCTCTTGGATCTTTAGAATAATTGCCTCATGGGCTTGACTTGTTCCTTAAGAGAAGCTGATCAAGAATCTACTGATTCTATCGCTGACATTTACAATCAATATGTTGGCAAAACAACAATGGATCTAGAGGATAAATCAGCTGATTATTTCATAGATTTCATTCTCCATAAAGGCAAAACAGAAAACCTATACATAGCTGAGATTGAACATAAAGTCGTTGGTTATGGCATTATCAAAGCCTACTCAGATCGCAAAGGTTATCAGTTTACAGCAGAAACATCTACCTACTTGGACATCGCTCACACAGGTAAAGGAATCGGATCGATACTCCAACAATATCTAATTGAACAAGCTAAAGGTTTAGGTTTAAAACACTTAGTCGCCAAGATTTGGGCGTCCAATTCTGGCAGCATTCAATTTCATGAATTGCATGGATATACCATTGTCGGTACGCAAAAGCAAATCGGATTTGTGAATGGTGAATGGAAAGATGTGACGATAATGGAGCGGTTGTTGGTTTAATTGGAATCCACAGTTATCAAAATTATATACTAATAATACACGTAGATGACCGACTAAACCATCCTAAGGTTGGCACTCCTCCAAAGGGTAATTTTTATAATTCTCATTCGACAGGCAGATTAAATCACTGAACAGTCAACACTCAATTTGGGTGAATACGATGTTCGTATAATTATATCCGCTCGTCCACCAGAGGATGTATACCGCGATATATAATGGTGTAGCCCGGTACATTATTTTTTATATTTTACTAAAAATTCCTTAGGCGTTAATATTGATAATTTGCTGTGCTTAAAGTCTTTTATGTTCCTTGTAATGATAATTTCCATCTTTGAGTTCAATGCACTAAAATTCTGAATACCATCTTCAAAGTCTCTAAATTTTGAACTTATTGAACTCCTTATTTCACTCTCTCCAACATTTAAAATCTTTATAAAAGTAAGAAGTTTGTCCACCTTATCAAATGCGTGAGTTGTGTTTAAAGTTTTAGATATAAGGTAGTGAATGTTAGCAATAACTAATGATGATGTATACAATTTGTATTTATTGTTCAAAGACAATTCAAGAATCCATTTTATATCTTCTAGAAATGGTTCTCTTCCTAAGAACAGATCAAGAATCACATCTGAATCAAGAAATATTTTCATTACTTCAAATATTTTTCTACAAGTGCTTCTGTCAAAACATCATCATATGTTTTATTTGCAGGAAGCTGTACTGACCCACTAAGTTCCTCTATTAAAGAATTAAACTTATGCTCTTTCTTCTTACTTTTCCTTGTCGTTACAGATTTTAAATACTCTTCAATTACATTTGATAAACTTCGTCCTTGAGACTTTGCATATTCTTTTGCCGCATCTATCACTTCCTTTTCAATTGATAATGTCAATTTGGTATTCATACGTATTTACTATTTTCACAAATATACGTGTTTATTGTATTTATTGCATCCCTTTATTTGCTGGGGTGTGTAAACCATATTGCACAAAAGCAATAAATTCCAATGAGCTAGGCTCGCCCTATCTTCCCTAATGGTGGCAGACGCAGGAGTGCTTGAGGAACAGAAGGCGCATATGGCGAAAGTCTTATTAATGGGTGTGCAATTCTGTTTTACACACTTTGCTAGGCTACAACTTTGCGATCCTATAAGTGGGGCAAAATTCTCCTCCGACGGAAAGACTGATTAGTTCGCATTAGCTAAATATGATGTGCAAAATATACATCACATAATGAAACAACCTCTACACATGGAGAGGATTTATAGTTCTTTTTCGGGAGACGAAGTGGTAAAACTAGAATTAATAAGTCTAAGTACAATAATATTACATTGCACATAGAAGCTTAATTCAAAAGAAGTGGTATACGGTCAATTGATAAGTCAAGCAAAATAGTAATATTGCAGTCAAATGGATAAAAGAATCAATAGGTTTTTTGCGTATATAATTTTGTTTATTACATGTTCTGGTCCAGCACTTGGTCAAGTCCTAATCAATGGACATGTCACAGATGTTGTTACTGGCGGACCAATCGAATATGCTAGAGTAACTCTTTCAAACAATACTATTGTAGGAGCATTAACAGACCAAACTGGATATTTCGAATTTTCTGTTGATCAATTGCCTGTAGAAGTGCTTGTCTCTTCATTGGGTTACCATGACCGCATACTCACAATTAATAACGTTCCTTACAAAATTGCTCTTCAATTAGATCCCTTATTACTGAACACCATTGTCATTTCGGGGAATCAATCTCAAACAGAATTATTCAAGAACAGCACCTCTGTAACTGCCATTGAAAAACTTGATCGTAAGCATTCAACGGGGATAGCTAGTTTGTTAGAGTCAGTACCGGGCGTTTTTGTTGATGGCTCATTAGGCGAAGTCTATACCAGAGTATTTACAAGAGGAGTCTCCGCTTCAGCAGATGAAAATGTAGGTTGGTATTACCAATCATTACAGGAAGATGGGATGCCAATCTCAGCAATACAATACAATTATTTTACGCCAGATTTTTTTCAGCGGACTGATTTAATGACGGACCGTCTTGAGGCATTCCGCGGGGGTAAGTCAGGCGTGTTATTTCAGAATGCTCCAGCTGGTGCCTTTAATTTTATAAGCACCACACCAGTTCAAACAGCTACCCAAATTAAAACCACACTTGGCGTTCAAGGAGAAGGAAATATTTACTCCAAATTAGAAGCTGTCCTTCCAATAACACTCAGTGATAAATGGAATGCAAGTATCGGCGGATTTTACCGAAGAGATGAAGGACACAGAAATGTTGATTATATATGGAATCAAGGCGGTCAAATAAAAGGAATTCTACAAGGCCAATTTGCAAATGCGGTTCTATCTGTCAGAGTTAAATATCTCAGAGATCAAGTCAATAGATATTTAGGCATATCAGCAGTTGACTGGGATGATCCGCAGCCAGCTTTTGGTCAAGATTTTAATCACACAGCCGTTTTACTACCTAGCATACAATCTGTCATTCCAGGTGAATTCGGCTATGAATTTGACTCATCAAAAGGCATTCGCCCAACTGAGTTTTCTATTCACCCAAGCATCGATATTAAATGGAATGACTGGGATATATCTGCCTCTTCAAAGTGGTCAACAAAGTCGACAGAATGGGACAATTCATTTGGTAACCAACCATTGGGACTAGAAAGCTTTTTGCCTTACTTTTTAAGTGGTGGTCAATTCCCGTTTGGACTCGTTTCTTTTACTGATGTGTTTACTAACGAACAAGTAGCAGTTGTCAATAATGCAGGTGCCCTAAATGCATTTCAGGGTCTTCCTCCTGATTTTGAATATATAAATGGTAGCCTACCTAACGATGCCTTACTTGGTATTGCCGCTTGGAAAAAACAAGATGATCTAACTGAATGGATGAACCAACTCCGGCTTTCAAAATCAGTAGACCAGCACAATATAGAACTTGGTCTTTTTCAATCAATTTCCCACTTGGACTATTTTACCAATGCCAGCTTTGCATATGCAACATTCGAAAATGAACCAAGAGCACTTCGCGTAAACCTACAAGACTTTGAGGGTAATGACTTGTCTTTGTCTGATGAGATGGGTTTATCAAACTTTGGAGGACTTTTTTTTGAAAGTGGTAATTTTGATGTTAACCAACTCTCTTTATTTGCCAATGATGAATGGTCTATAAACGAATCACTGACACTAGATGGTGGCATAAGGTATGAACGAGTTAACCATAAAGGCGAATTAGATTTACCAACTACATTTAACCAAGAAGGTGGTACAGATGGCAATCCTCGAACTGACTTCGATAATGGTCAAATGATTGCTAGCGATAATTTCGAAGAAGTTGATTTTACTTACGATTATATATCTTATTCAATCGGTGCTGGATATGCTGTAAATGATCAACATTTTTTATTCGGAAGATTCTCTAATACAAATAAAGCGCCCGAGATAAATATCTACATCCAGAATCTATCTAGCTTTCCACTCCAAAGTAAACCAGAAGTGCAAGGCATCCAACAAATAGAACTAGGCTATAGATTTCGATCAACTCTTTTTTCTGGCTCAGCAACATTATTTAATAGTATACTTGACAATGTTGCCATCACAGATTTTGTTTTTGATCAAGAGACAAATGAAATATTTAATGCCCCAACTCAATTCAATAGCACTGAAACGCGTGGAGTAGAATTTGAGTGGACTGTTCAGCTTTCTGACAACTTCACAATCACTGGTAATCAAACAGTCCAAGATGCACAGAGTGATCAATTTACCGTTTATGAAGCCAATGGAACTGCGGATACTTCTGACGATAGCATCATTGATTTATCTGGAAAAAAACTCCCTCTTGTTCCAAATCTCATGTCAAGAATTTCTGCACAATGGAATGTGTCAAACTTTACTCCTTCCATCAACTGGACATATATAGGTGAGCGAGAAGGCAATGCAGAAAATGCATTTCAACTCCCTTCCTATCAAACAATTGGTCTTAATGCAGATTATAGGATTGGTACAAATTTATTACTCGGACTTAAAGTCACTAACCTGCTCAATTCTGATGGTTTAATTAACTTCTTTGGACCAAATGAATTCGGTAGTAATGCTAATGCTGCTACTTCTTCTTTTATAGACTCGAATCCAAATGCTTCATTTGTTGTCTTTCCTATATTGCCAAGGGGAATTTATTTATCGGCGCATTATACGATTGATTGATTAAGCTTATTCAGGAAAGTATCTTTTTTTTGTCTTGACCATGATTTTAAGATGTTTAAGATGGACATGATTATGATGTTGTAATGATGTTATTTATCCTTTTTTTGTCTTGAACACGATTTTTAAGATGTTTAAGATGCACACGATTATCATAATGGTACGATCTTGTCTATCCTTTTTTATCTTATAAATCCTGTTCAGACAATTTCATTTCTTTGCTTGAACATGATCATGCAAGATTTTAAGATCTACACGATTATGATGATGTCACGATCTTGTCTATCCTCTTTTATCTTATAAATCCTGTTCAGACAAAAAAGGAGGAGATATACAAGTATCAGACAACTTTACTTACTAGCCATTTTTTTTCTAATATAAGATTGGATCTTCAATTCGTTCCAAGCCAATAAGATAAATGAGCTGCCAAGCAAAATATTTCTTGCAAGCTCAACTGGTTGAATATAGCTTGTCATTATCGTTCTTATCAATAATATTTCTGCAATGATGATTAGTAGTGCGACAAGTATCAATCCAAGTGCAAGACCTTTAAGTCGATCAAATTTTCGATAAGAGCACAAGCGCAAAAGCTTTATGCAAAAGTTTTTATATAATTTGCTGCCTTTGTCCATTTTACAAAGCTCAAGGACAATATGTAAAGAAGCATCAAACTGACTGGTGTTGTAGTAACAGGCCGCTTTATTGAATAGCAGTTTTTGATAAATGTCTTCCCCGTGTAATTCGATGATGTTCTGCTCAATTACCTTTTCTATCATGACGTCAGATTGAGCAATATATTGATGGTAACGTCCAACATGAAACAAGGAAAGTGTATAGTCTAATTCTATTTCTGTTTTAGCCTTTTCACTTAGGCTTTGTAATTGCTTGAAGTGAGATTCATACCAGTTGATCTTAGCAGAATATGCATTTTCTGATATACCGAAGTAATTCAGATAAAGCGAAGATTGATATGATAACTCTTGTGTAGACAAATTATTTGTTTCTTTTCGAGATAAGACAAAAATATGACTAAAAATGTTTAAAAAGTTGAAAGTTTGTCAATTTCTTGAATCACGTCCCCAAGCTAACTTATTGCGGATTGTATCTAAGAATGAATTGTTAGACAATCGGATCAATTGTGTATTAAATGGGCATTCTGTAAGGGATAGCTTATGTTCTGAAGTAACTGTCTCATATCTAGAATCAAGTGTGCACATGAAATTATCCGATCGCCCTTCTATTTCTAATTGTATTGTCGTCGTACTTGAGACAACTAGTGGCCTAACCGTTAAATTATGTGGCGCGACTGGTGTAATAACAAAATTTTGAGAATTCGGATAGATAATAGGCCCTCCACAACTAAGATTATATCCTGTAGAGCCTGTCGGCGTAGAAATGATAATCCCATCAGCCCAGTACGAATTGAGAAATTCACCATCCAGATAAGTATGAATCGTCACCATAGAGCTCGTGTCTCTTTTATGAAGGGTGAAGTCATTCAATGCAAATGAGGCTTCAGAAAAAATTGGGATGTTTGACTCCAAAGACAGCATAGATCGTTGCTCAACTGTATATTCCTTATTGATCAATTGGTTAATTGCCTCGTCAATAAATGTACGTTCTGTACTTGCCAGAAAGCCCAGTCTACCTAAGTTAATTCCCAATATAGGTGTCGACAACTCTTGAATCAATGTAGAAGCCGTCAATATGGTCCCATCACCGCCCATTGATATACAGGCATCTGGCTTAAACTCTCGCAATTGATCTGAATTAGAAATGATCAATTCAACTGGCACATCCATGTCTTGCTTCATCAGCTCTGTTGCAAAGACATCATTGATTCTATATACTGCTTTTCCTTTTAAATCCTCTAGCACTTTCTCCACAAAAGGTATATTGCCCTTATCCAAGTATTTTCCGAAAACCAGTACTTTCATAATTTAAAGATAGATAGTTGTACTAGAATATCATACATTTGTCTTCTCATTTGGGGTGCCTTTCGAGGCTGAGATTACACCCATCGAACCTGGCCAGGTAATTCTGGTAAGGAAAATGACCTTCCAGGTTGATGGTTTTTTTAACTATTGGACTTATTTCCCCTCATAAGTTTGGTGTCAGTAAGTACATATGCTTAGACTTATATTTATTATCAACTTATCATTCTTGTTCACATTTTTGACAGCTCAACATGCATACACAGGATCAGTCTCTGATGGACAAGGCAATCCATTGCAAGGTGCACTTGTATACGTCAATGATGGATTTAAAACGGCTGTCACTGACCTTGAAGGGCAATTTTATATTCAAAATTTAAAGCCTGGAAATTATAAACTAAATATCCAGTACTTGGGATTTGATGATATGGAATCTACCATTCGTATCCCTAAAGATCAGACGGCAGAATATAATATGAGAACTGTCACAACTGAATTAAAGCAGGTAAATATTATTGCAAATAAATTGACCAAGGATTCACCGTTCAGCTATCAAGAAGTAAATAAAGAAGACATTAAAATAAAAAATCTGGTTCAAGATTTGCCTTTCCTTATTGAACACACACCCTCAATGGTTGTCACTTCAGACGCTGGCGCAGGTGTTGGTTATACAGGCCTTAGATTGAGAGGATCAGATGCCACAAGAATAAATGTCACTATCAATGGTGTTCCCTTAAATGATTCTGAAAGTCAAGGAGTCTTCTGGGTAAACCTTCCGGACTTTGGTAGCTCTGTCGAAAATGTGCAAATACAACGAGGCGTTGGGTCATCAACCAATGGAGCTGCTGCTTTTGGTGGTACAGTTGCATTAAATACGAATAAGAGTAGAACGGATGCATATGGTAAAGTATCTAGTGCTTTTGGCTCATACAATACGGATAAACTTTCTGTAGAAGCTGGTACAGGTTCATTGGCCGAACATTTTGTGGTAGAGGGTCGATACTCTGTGATCAACTCTGATGGTTACGTAGATAGAGCAACTTCTGATTTAGATTCATGGTCAGTTTCAGCAGCTGCCATTGGAGATAAATCATCGCTTAGATTGAATGTTTTTTCTGGTGATGAACGGACATATCAATCGTGGTTTGGTGTGCCAGAAGCAAGAATCACAGGAAATGAAAATGATTTATTCACTCACTATTTTAATAACGTTGGTGTCACCTATAATACAGTAGCCGATTCGCTAAATTTATTTAATTCAGATCGACGCTATAATTATTATTTATACCAAGACCAAGTTGATGATTACGGCCAAGACCATGTCCAGTTAATTTATAATCAACAAATAAATTCTACAACTAATTTTAATACCACCTTACACTATACTAAAGGACAAGGCTTTTTTGAAGAATTCAGATTTCAAGATGCTTTAATAGAATATAACATTACGAATCCTGAAGGAGATGCGGATTTAGTCAGACG